>Ga0222678_1000571_pt1 | contig 15739 bp, 10 predicted proteins | sample AntAcemetagen937_FD_179801 | JGI IMG/M metagenome (GOLD analysis project Ga0222678, IMG submission 179801) | Saline water microbial communities from Ace Lake, Antarctica - #937 | ecosystem: Environmental > Aquatic > Non-marine Saline and Alkaline > Saline | place: Antarctica: Ace Lake... | reverse complement strand
CCTTTAGAATTATCTATTTCATCAACAACTTTATTTATTCTTATTGTAAAGTCAATAAATCTATCTTCTAAATCAAATTTATTCATTTTCTGTTTTTTACTTGTTTATTGCTTATTGATTGTTGCTGATTGAGTGTTTTCTTAAATGCCAATTCATTATTGGAACTATATATTCACCACTCAACATACAATATTCAATGACTGAAAGGAATCCGTCTGGACGACCAAAAGAAGTCCGTTGGATTTTCATTATTTCTGCTTTTTTACTTAGTCATTGTTTATTAAGTATTTTTTCTAAATAACATTAATAATTAATTCCAAAATAAATGTTACTCATCTTATTCGACATAGTATCTTATCCTATTATTGAATAATATTGCAATAAGTCCATTTTTCATATAAATACTTTGTCAAGAACCTGTTATTCTAATCATGCCTCAATGAAGTTACAGGGTCTTGTTCTGCAGCTTTTTTTGCCGGCATATATCCAAATAAAATTCCTACTGAAGCCGAAACTCCAAAGGAAATCAATATTGAAATTGGAGAAACAATTGTTAAAATATCTGTAATGTTCATAATTATTTTTGAAATAGCAATTCCAAGAACAATTCCAATTAATCCTCCTGTAACACTAATAATTGTAGCTTCTGAAAGAAATTGGAAAATGATGTCGCTTTTTCGTGCACCTGTTGCCATTCGTACTCCAATTTCTCTGATACGTTCCATTACCGATGCAAGCATAATATTCATAATTCCAATTCCACCAACAATTAATGAGATACTTGCAATTGCTCCAAGAACTATATTAAAAATATCTTTTGTTCTTTGCTCTTGTCTTAGTAATAGTTCGGGTACTTTAATTTCAAAGTCTTCGATTTTAAGATGACGGCGTTTTAACATTTTTTGAATAATCTGTATCGTTGCTGCAATTTGTTCGCTTTCTTTTACCTGAACAACAATTTTATCAAGTTGGTTTGTGTTTGTTGCACTTGACTCACCTCCACTTGTAGATATTGCCATTCCTCTACCAAAAAATATTGTATTACCACCACTTCTTAACGCACTTTCATTAATAAGCGAACGGTCTTTGTATCTTAATAAAACTGTGTGTATTGGTGCATAAATATTTTTATTATAATTAGTAATTCCCAGATTTTTACTTTCATCCAAATCAACATTTTTGTTTTCCAGAATGCCAATTACTTTAAGCCAAATGCTTCCACATTTAATATAACTTCCAATTGGTTTCTCGTGAGGAAAGAATTTTGCTTTTATGTCAGGTCCAATAAGACAAACCGGATCACCATTTCTAAGTTGTATTTCATTAAACATTTTTCCCTCTTTGAGTTTTAAATTAAAAACATCAAAAAAATAGGGTGTAACTCCATTTAATGTTGCTTTGCTACGTATCCCGTTATTAATAATATAAGTTTCATAAATTACTTCGGGGCTTACAACATTTACCGTTGGAATAATTTTAGCAATGCTTTCAGCATCTTTCAAAGTTAATCCCGGAGAATATTTTTTCTTTACGGATTTCATATCTCCTTCATCATCATCTTCTCCACTGCCCGAATAATCTTGTATTGGGCTAATTATAACATTATTAACACCAACAAGTTTAATCTGATCAAGAATTTCTTTTTGTGCTCCATTTCCTATCGCCATCATAGCAATTACCGCTGCTACACCAAAAATTATTCCCAGGGCTGTAAGCATCGATCGGAATTTATTTGCTAGTACAGCTTCAATAGCAATACTTAATATTTGAAAATATCGTTCCACGTTTTTGATTTTATTCTTGAGTGATTACTTTTTTTTATTTCCCCCTCCTCTGCTTTTTATGCCTTTTCCGTTCTTGTTTTTTATCATTTTTTGAATATCTTTACTGTTCATATCTTTAAATTGTTCCGGCCTTTTTCCCATTCTGCTTTTTTCTTTATTTTTAATTGTATCAAGCGGAGCAATAGTATATTTTTTGATTGTTGCACTATCGAGAGATATTAAATCATAATCCTCAGAACTTTCCGGAGGAATTAAATAAACCATTTCATCTTTTTCAAGTCCTGCTTTTATAATTATCTCATTTTCGTTACTTTTTCCTGAAATGATTTGTTTCTTATTTCGAGAGGTATATACATAAGACATACTATCATTATTTTGAATACATTCTATTGAAATATACAGCACACTATCAATTACATCTGCTATAATTGTGTTTTTTGTTGTCATAGAAGGACGAAGAATTGAATCATATTCATTAACTTCAATCATTACTTCAAAAACCTTTGCATTTGAATTTGCCATTTGTTCGCCCATGTTGGCAACGTCTATAATGCTCCCTGAATAATGTTTTTCAGGGAAAGCATCAATTCCTATTTCCACTTTTTGTCCTTTTTGGATTTTACTAATGTCAATTTCGTTTATATATGTTTTCGAGTTCATTTCTCTTAGATTTGGCAAAGTTGCGATAACAGGATCCCATGCACTTATCTGAGAATTCAAACCTCTTTTTTTGCCATCCCATCCTCTTCGATAATTCACCATACCGGATTTTGGAGCAAGTACTGTAAACTGACTTTTCAATTTCATGAGCTGAGAAAGTTTGTTTTCATCGCTTCTCAAATCAGCAGCAACATCCGACATTTCGGCTTTGGCTTTTTTAAACTTTAGATCATAATTTTTCACTGCTTGTTCGTAAGCTCTTTTTGACTTGTCGAGATCAATTGTTGCCTGACGTTGTGTGGCAGGAGGTTCATATTTTGATTGATCAAGGGTAATCTGTTTTTCTTCAAGTGTGAAATTCAAATTAATAAGTTCATTACGTGCACTACGTAAATTCATTGTTGTGTCAAGCTGGGTTTTGATAAACTGACTTCTTCCTTGTTCCACATCAATTTCCTGATCTTTAATTTTATTGGTAAGTTCTGTTTTATCCAATCGGGCAATATAATCTCCTGAATCAACAACAGTTCCGTCAGGAATAATATCTTCAATTGTTAAATTATATATTCTGGCATCTCTCAAACTACTTGTAGAAGGTCCAAGAATTTTATCAGAGCTTTTTGCTTCAAGTTCGCCTGTTGTAGTTACTTCAATTTGAAATGTTCCATATTCTACAGGAATCATCACAACTTTATTTTCCGATTTACTAAAATCAATAAATGTGAAAACAAATATCAAAATTATAATTATAATTAATGACAGGATATAAATATTTCGTTTTTTCATTTTCTGCTTTTTTATTGTTTGTTGTTTATTGACTGTTGCTTATTGTTTATTGATTGTTGTTTATTGTTTATTGATTATTGTTTATTGTTTGTTGTTTATTGTTTGTTGTTTATTGAGTGTTGTTTATTGTTTTTTAAAATATCAAATTAGCAAAAGAAATTCAACATTCAACACTCAACTTACAATATTCAATTCTCATTATTTTGCATATTCGCCTTTGCAGTTTCAATACTTTTGTAAATTATAGCTATTAACTCTTCTGTTTCTTTCATAATTGGAGCTAACTTCTTTATGTCCGGGATTAATGGTTTTCTTCCAATAATTTTTAAGCAAATCCGACTCTCTTTTAATTCCTTTAGAATTATTTTCAGTTTATGAACAAAATCTTTTCTTGATTCTGCTCCTTGAGCTTCCCCATAATTTAATGCAGGTGCACTACCACTTCTAATTAATTGACCGGCAAGATGAGTTCCTAATTTTGAATTATCAATTTCTTCAACAACATCACTTATTCTTAATGCAAAGTCAATGAATCTATCTTCTAAATCAAATTTTTTCATTTTCTATTTTTTTCTATTTTTTTCTGTTTATTGAGTATTGATTATTGTTTATTGTTTATTGATTATTGCTTATTGTTTATTGTTTGTTGTTTATTGTTTGTTGTTTATTGTTTGTTGTTTATTGTTTGTTGTTTATTGTTTATTGATTGTTGATTATTGTTTATTGTTTGTTGTTTGTTGTTTATTGTTTTTTGTTTGTTGTTTATTGATTATTGAATGTTGTTTATTGATTATTGTTTATTGATTATTGTTTATTGATTATTGTTTATTGATTATTGTTTATTGATTATTGTTTATTGATTATTGAATATTTTTTATTTTTTAAAATATCAAATCATTAAAAGAAACCCAGCATTCAGCACTCAACAAACAATATTCAATGACTGAAAGGAATCCGTCTGTACGACCAAAAGGAATCCATCTGGATTCTCATTATTTTGCATCTTTGCCTTATTTGGTAAGGAGCAATATTTTTTCGATTTATTTCAAAAACTCTGCAATTATCATTTCAACATCAATTCCTTCGGCTTCGGCTTTATAATTTCTTACCAAACGATGACGAAGTACAGGTATTGCAATTTCCCGAATATCTTCAATATCGGGAGAATATTTACCATTTAGTACTGCATGACATTTTGCTCCTGAAATTAGAAATTGAGAAGCACGTGGTCCTGCTCCCCAGTTTAAGAATTTATTTGCCCACTCATGTGCTTTATCAGTTCCGGGACGAGTTTTAGAAACTAATGAAACAGAGTATTTATATACGTTGTCTGCAACAGGAACTTTTCTAATTAATTCCTGAAAAAATTGAATTTCTTTTGAGCTTAAAACAACCTTAAGTTCTTCGGGATTGAGTGAAGTAGTATTTTTTACAATTAATGTTTCCTCGTCGAATGAAGGATAATCGAGCCAAATGTTAAACATAAACCTGTCTAGCTGTGCTTCGGGAAGAGGATAGGTTCCTTCTTGCTCAATAGGATTTTGAGTGGCAAGCACAAAAAACGGCTCATCTAATTTGTTATTTTTCCCGGCAACGGTAATTGATTTTTCCTGCATTGCTTCGAGAAGTGCCGATTGTGTTTTGGGAGGTGTTCGGTTAATCTCATCTGCTAAAATAATATTTGCAAAAACCGGTCCTTTGATAAATTTAAATTTCCTGTTTTCATCAAGTATTTCTGTTCCGATTATGTCGGATGGCATAAGATCAGGAGTAAATTGAATGCGTTTATAATCTAATCCTAATACTTGAGAGATTGTGTTAACCATGAGTGTTTTAGCCAATCCCGGAACTCCAACAAGTAAAACATGTCCCTTACAGAATATCGAAATCAGAGTGTTGTTTATTACTTTTTCTTGTCCAACAATTATCTTTCCTATTTCTGCTTTTAGCTCATTATATTTTATTACAAAAGCATCAATAGCTTCAACATCTGATTTGTATTGCATTGTTATTTTTGTTTTGTTTAATTTTTATATATTTATTTTACATCGAACTTTGGTCTGCAGTTTACAGTCTTTAATCCTCATCAGGTTAACTACTGCTGATTTCCAAAGCATACTTTGTAAAAGTAATCACTTTTGCTATTTTGTTTTTAGGTTTGCTACTTTAAGAATTAATTAAACCAATTATTACGAAAATTACAGTCGTGATATTCCTTATTTATTTTAATGTATGTTTTCGAAATTTTATCTGAAATCCATTCATTAATAGTTTTTTCTTTTTTCTTTTCAAGTGCCCAATTCTGGATTGTATTGTAATCGTCGGTTAAATTTGCATGATGTGGTTTTGTTCTACTTTTAAGATAAAGGATTCTAAACGCTTGTTTTCCTTCTTCATTTTCGAATAAAACAGGATTTGAAATATCATCAACTTCGAGTTTGTCAATAACAAAAAATACTTTTGGGTCGAGCTGATCTGCTTCAAATTTTGTGTTTCCTGTTAAAGTATTAATTAACAACCCACCATTTATTTTGCTTGGATCTTCAGAAAATTTCTGTACTGAATTCTTAAAATTTATTGAGTCGGAATGTATTAATTCTGCAATGCTGTCGAGCGAATGTTCAGTTTTTGCCATATCAATTGGCGAAGGTTTAATTCTTAATAAAATATGACGTACATTAATATATTCTCCCTGGCGGCTAATAAGTTTAATAATATGAAAACCTGCTTTGGTTTCAACAATTTTTGATATTTCGCCTTTTTTTGTGTTAAATGCAACAGCTTCAAAATTAGGATATAATTCACCTCTTTTTGTAAGACCTAATTCGCCTCCATTTTTTGCCGATCCAGGATCTTCTGAATAAAGTATTGCAAGAGTGGAAAAACTTTCGCCTTTGACAATTCGGTCTCTAAGTATTTTAAGCTTTTCTTTTACTTTCATTTTTTCTACAACACTTATAGGTGATGTCTTAACAATTTGTCCTATCTCAACTTCCGAATTAATAAGAGGCAAACTGTCTGAAGGAATACTTTTGAAAAATGTTCTTACCTCAGAAGGGGTAATCTTTGTGTTTGAAGTAATATCATGTTGAACATTTTCGGAAAGCATTTGATCCTTAATTAGGTCACGCATTTCTTCTTTTATCTCAAGAATTGATTTTTTATAAAATTCTTCAAGCTTTTCTTGCGATCCAAACTGAGCAATATAATAACGAAATTTCCTGTCCATATTTTGGTTAACATCTTCATCGGATACTTCTACACTATCAATTTCTGCCTGATTTAAAAGTAGTTTGTCGAAAAGTAAACTTTCAAAAATTCCACATTTTACAGTTGTTTCGCTACCTTCAATACTACCTTGCATTCGAAATTGAAAATACTGTGTTTCAATATCAGATTGTAGTACCATATTTTTTCCAACAACAGCAACTACCTGATCAATAACCTTTACCTGACTAAATAAACCAGAGTTTATCAGTAAAAGAAATATTGGGATGAAAAGAATTATTTTGAGATTTTGGGTTTTTTTATTCATAAGTTATGTTTATATGTTTTCGTATTTATAAATATATTAATAAATTTCAATATCGTTATTATCAATTGCATTATTAAAAATTTCTTTTTCGATATCGTTTATTAGTTTAGCTTTCCGCTGATTTATAATAATACTTTTAATATTATTTGATTCTATGCTAAGTGGCGGAATGCTGTCTTTAGTTTTGAAATCGATGAAATATACAAAATATAATAAGTAAGAATTATTAATTTCTAAAAATCTTTTATTCCTTAAAAAATCTTTGTGCGTATATGAATCGATTGGAATATTTAGCCTAAGTTCGTCGAGATACATCCAATCATCATCAAGATAATAGTCTTCGGCATTTTTTTCACAGTAAACTTCCAACGAATCTTTTGCAAAACTTTCATCGTTTTTCATGTAAAGCTTAATCTTATCAATATCCAAAGAGTTTTCTTTAATTACAACATAATTGACCTTAACAATATCATTATTTAATTTAAAATTAGTTTTATTAAAATTATAAAAATCTTCAATTTCAAATTCGTCAACTATAGTGTCAAGTTTCTGGTTTACTAATAGAGTTTGATATTTATAAATTATTAAGGAGTTTCGATATGATTCCAGCTGCTTAGAAAAATCTTTTTGTTTATACGGAAGATTATTTTCAGCTTGCTTAATCAGTAAATTTTGCTTTACCCAGTTATTTATATAATTTTTGGCAAGAATAAGACTATCTTGTACCGATACATCTTTTGGAATAATATTTTCGAGCTCTGATGAATAAAGATAATCGTCGTAAACACGGGCAATAGTATTATCAGGATTAGAAGTCTGAGTAAGATTACACGATCCTGCAATAATTGCAATAAGTAATATTTTGATTATCTTTTTCAATTTTTCAATTATTTAATTTTCGAAAATACCTTTTTGTTAATTACGACAGGGTATTTTTCTCTTAGAACTGTTAGCCATTCTTTTTCGAGATAGTTCTGATAATCGGCAGTGATAATACCTTTTGCCTCGTTAAGTGATTTTGGTTCAGGATCGAGAATTGAGTGAGCATAAATAAATGTGACAGTATTTCCTTCTTTATTATTATCACTTAATCCTATTCCCCATTCAAAATCATCAAAGATATCATCATCCTTCGAGAATTTCATTGACTTGATCATAACATTTGTAACAGTGTCATTATTAAATTTTCCAAGAATATCATCATCACTATTATTTGCAGCTGCAAATTCACGTACTTCCTTAACTATTTCAGGATTTGTTACAGTAATAAATGAGGCATCTAATCGTTTGCCCCACATGTATTTATCTTTGTTAAGATTGTAGAAATTTTCAAGACCTAAAGTATCTTTAATTGCTTTTGACCATACTTTTTTATCAGTAAGTTCAAATAATAAAATACCATTTCTGTATTCATTCATTAACAATCTAAAATCTTCATGAATATCTTCTAAACGGCTATCAAGAAAATCAATACATTTTTCCTTAACAAATTCATTATATTTGTTTTTTACATATATTTCAGCAGTTACTTCTTTTTTGCCTTTTTGTGTTTTGAACAGATATTCTGCAAAATCTTGTTGGGTGTATTTTTCTTTTTTTAGCTTGAATAAAACTTCAGTAAGTCCGGCAGCTTTTTCTTTTTCCCATTTACCAATCAGAATGTTAGAGTCAACTACTGCAATTATTTCGTCTAAATATTTTGTGTATTCTTTAAACTTATAATCCTTTTTGATTTTATTAATAACAGCTTTTTTGCTTTGCTTAGCTCTTGAATCTTTTAATAAAAGTTTCTTCAGGGCTTCTTTATCTTCTTTTGAGTTTCCGGGTCTTTGTCTTTCCAATAATTTAATAATATGCCAACCATAATTAGTTAATATTGGTTCAGAAATATCATTGATATTTTCGAGTTTCGAAATACTATAAATAAATTCAGGTACCATTCTGTTTACACCAAATTTTTGTAAAGCACCTCCCTTTTCGACAGTGCCTTTATCATCAGAATATTTTTTTACAAGTTCTTCAAAAACCCCACCAATATCAATTTCTTTATGGATTTTATTAATTTTTTCTTTTGCAGCGAGAGAATCACTTTTAGTAGCATTCTTTTTTATTGCAACAAAAATATGAGCAACCTGGACAACACCCATAGCATTTTTCTTGTCAGTAATTTTTAAAATATGATAACCATATTTTGTTCTGATAATATTTGATATTTCTCCCAAATTAGTATTATACGCAGCATCTTCGAAAGAGTAAAGCATATCGAAAACAGAAAAATATCCAAGGTCACCACGATTTCCTTTTCTGGCAGCTCTTCTGTTTGGTATTTCCGGCATATCTTTAGCTGTAGGATCATCAGAAAATTCAACTGACATATCACCAAAATCAGCTCCTTTTTCGAGTTTATTTTTTAGCTCTAATATTTTATTGTAAGCTTTAAGTGTGTCAGCAGGTAAAGCGTTTTCATCTACTTTAATTAAAATATGACTTGCTCGCACATCTGTATTTTTTCGTTGTGTAGCTTCCAGCAAAAGATGCTCATTTGTTTTTTCATCAATAAAATAAGGTTTTACCAGTTGTTCGCGATATCCTGCTAATTCATCAATAAAAGCTTTAACAGTATCCATTCCAAGGTCTTTGGCTTCGTTTACTTTTAGTTTGAAATTTATAAAAAGATCAAGATAATTTTCCATTGATTTTTTATCAATCACATTTCCCTGTACATTATTTTTATTATAAATATTTAAAAATTCACCTGCAGTAATATTTTCATTGCCAATTGTTAATAAAGTTTTTTTATTTATTTTTTGAGCTATAATACTGTTTGAAAAAGTAAAAATACTTAGTAGGATAATTGTGCTTATAATTCCTGTCTTTCTCATTGAAATTGATTTATAAATATTTAACATGATTGATAATTTAAATAAAAATTAATAAGTTTTTTTTATATTTAGTTTAATAACGAATAAAAATTTAATTATTATTTCCTGCTGTAATTAGGTGCTTCCCTGGTAATAGTAATATCATGAGGATGACCCTCTGCAGCTCCTGCAGCAGTAATTTTAATAAATTTTGCTTTTTGAAGATCAGGAATAGATGCAGACCCGGTATAACCCATACCTGCTTTAAGACCACCAACCATTTGATGAAGTACTTCAGATAATGAACCTTTATAAGGAACTCTTCCAACTATACCTTCGGGAACAAGTTTGTTGATATCATCTTCTACATCTTGAAAATAGCGATCTTTTGAACCTTTTTGCATAGCTTCAATAGATCCCATTCCACGATATGTTTTATATTTTCTTCCTTCAAAAATTATTGTTTCGCCCGGTGATTCATCCACTCCGGCAAATAAAGAACCTGCCATAATTGTTTGAGCACCTGCAGCCAGGGCTTTCACAATATCTCCTGTAAATCTTATTCCTCCATCAGCTATAACAGGGATTCCGGTACCTTTTAATGCCTGCGAAACATTGTAAACAGCAGTTAGTTGCGGAACTCCTACACCTGCAATAATACGTGTTGTGCAAATTGATCCCGGTCCTATTCCAACTTTTATTGCATCTACACCTGCATCTGCGAGTGCCAAAGCAGCTTCCGGTGTTGCTATGTTTCCTGTCACAAGGTCAATTAACGGGAAATTCTTTTTTATCATTCGCGCAGTATCAATTACTCCCTGCGAATGTCCATGTGCTGTATCAACAACTATTGCATCCACTCCTTCTCTAACCAAAGCTGTAGCTCTTTCGAGAGTATCAGCTGTAACACCTATTGCAGCTGCAACACGTAAACGTCCTCTTTTGTCTTTGTAGGCATTTGGATGAGCCCTGATCTTCATTATATCTTTGTAGGTAATTAATCCTGCAAGTTTATAATTTTTATCAACTACGGGTAACTTCTCTATTCTGTGTTTTTGTAAGATTTTAGCTGCTTCTTCAAAACTTGTGAATTCACTAACAGTGATTAGGTTGTCCTTTGTCATTATTTCGGAAACAGGACTTTCCATTCCTCTTTCAAAACGGAGGTCTCTATTTGTAACTATTCCTACAAGTTTATTTGTTTTATCTACAACAGGAATTCCACTTATTTTGTGTTCCTGCATTAGGTTTATTGCGTCAATTATCAATGAATTTTCAGAAATAGTTACCGGATCTAATATCATCCCGTTTTCAGCTCGTTTTACTTTTCGTACTTCATTTGCCTGATCTTCAATTGGCATGTTTTTGTGAATAACGCCAATGCCACCTTCCTGTGCAATGGCTATTGCCATATTTGAGTCAGTAACCGTATCCATTGCAGCCGAAACAATTGGAATATTAAGTTTTATATTTCTAGAAAAATGTGTGCTGATATCTACTTCCCGAGGCAAGATGTTTGAATAAGCCGGAGCTAATAAAACATCATCGTAAGTTAATCCTTCACCTGAGAACTTTTCTTTATCGAATGACATTTTGCTGGTTTTTTAGTTTGTGCAAATGTATAAAAAAAAGTTTGAAGAGTTTTCTTAAAAATTGTTAAGGAAAAATGAACACAATCAATTGTTAATGTTTTTTTAAATTATGAATTCTATGCAAAAAACCTCAGGCAAATAAATTTGCCATAGATTGCTCACCATATTTATTTTTAATATCTGATTAATTTTATATATTTGTAAAAAAAAATCAACATTCTTTATAAATATTAAACATAGAATTATACAAAAACCATATTAACTCGGAAACACTTTTAAACATAAATTTCTATAAAAGGTTGAAAAATATAAAATTAGATAAACAAGATATCTAATTATTTTTTTTATATTTGAAAAAATAAAATTATAACATATATTTTTTAAATAGCAATAGCATAGTAAACAATATTTTGACAAAATAAACTATTAGAGATATTTAGATATAAACGGAATATTACGGTTATATTTATGTTATGCACCAATACAAAAAAAGAAACCATATGAAAAATATTGTAACATTAGGATTGATTTTGTTCCTAAATATACACGGCTTTGGACAAAAACTTTCACTGACAGATTTGCAGAACATTTCTAATAAAACAAATTGGGAATATGTTAACCAATATCTAATGAATAAGGGTTGGGAATACTACGAATCAGAAAAAGGTAATTCCACAAAATATAATACCATAACTTGGTCATACAATAAATCATCTAATGACAAAGCACAAGCTTGGTTTTATTTATTCATGTATGATGGACTACCAAATAAAATAAATTATTTCGCATTCAATAAATCCTCTTATACTATTATTCAAAAAGCACTTAGCTCAAAGGGATACAAATTATCAAATAGTGAAATTGAGGATGATAAATTAATTTCCACTTACACCAATAGTAAATTAATATTGAAAATAACAACTGAGAAAAGAAAACGGAAATATGAAGAAAGCCTAACGTGGTATAACTTTTTATTGATAAAAAAGTCAGGCGTTTATGACCCTGATAATGGTAAAAAAACCGACTATTATTATGGTGATATTAAACGATCAGAGTACACTATGAAAAATGGTAAAATGAATGGAATATTAACAGTATTTTACCATAACGGCACAATTAAAAAGAAAGGGAATTTTACCAATGGCAAAGCAAATGGCGCATTTACTGAATATGATGAGCAAGGAAATATAACAGCCAAATATTCAATGAAAAATGGACTAAAAAATGGCTTATTAAAATTTTATGAAGACAACAAGATTTCTTATTCAACAACCTACTCTAATGACTATAAGAATGGGCAATACATTAAATACTATTACAATGATGATGAAGGAGAATTATTTCTAAAACAATACGGGCAATACTTGAATGATGAAAAAAATGGTACTTGGAAATTATTTGTTATCGAAGATGAAAAAGAACGACTTCTAACTTACACCAATTACAAGGAAAGTATTAAAAATGGTCTATTTCAAGATGTCAAAGGTGATAGCTTAATTGTCGGTAATTATCAAAACGATAAACTAAACGGTGGTTATAAAATATACCGTGATTTTATAAAAATTTTGGTCGGTGGTATTATTAGAACTGATATAAATGTTTTAACATTAATTGTTGATGGAAAATATTACAATGATAAAAAATCTGAATATTGGAAGAATTATGATTTAACTGGACATCTAAGAAGTGAAGGGATGTTTTTAAATGGTGAGGAAACAGGTAAATGGAAATATTATTATACAAGCTTGGTAGATGATGAGGGAAAAAGCCTTCCCTATTCAAAACATCTTTATCTAATTCATGATTTTTCGAACGGTATGCTGAATGGAAAATCAACAAGGTATTCATATCTTGACAAGGAACAATATCCTTGTTCTGAGTTAGACGAAAATAAAAACCCTTTGGACACTTGTACAAAAATCGTTTATAGAAAAGTTCTTGAAACTACATTTTATAAAAATGATAAATTAAATGGACCATTTGAATTAAAGGATTCAACAAATCAAACAATTGCCAAAGGAATGTTTATAAATGACCTCAAAGATGGCAAATGGTTTCACAGATACACACAAAATGATTCTGATGATAAGAATTATTTTATTTATCAAGAGGGTTCGTGTTCTAAAGGAAAAAGAGAAGGTAGGTGGATACAATATTATAAGAAAGGTGTAATTTCGAAAACATTTAATTATAAACAAGGAGAATTTCACGGTAAATACATTGAATGGAATAACCAAAACAAACCAAGAAAAGAAAAACAATTTAGCCATGGTAAATTCAAAGAGCTTATTGTTTATGATAGTTTAGGTGTTAAGCCTGTTAATAAATATGAAATTTATGATGAAAAATACAATGGATATAAATGTCGAAGAACAGAATATGTAGAAAATGGGCGTATGTCTAAACAAGAATACTGGATCAATAGCGATAAAAAAATAGATCACAATTGGTTTGTATTAACTTTTTTATTAGCAATAGATGAAGGAGGATATAATTTTTTAGAAGGTATTACAGGTTATAAAGATGGGATATATAAGCTCTTAAATGAAAATAACAAACCAATAGTTAAAGGTAAATACTACAAAAAAGACAAAATTGGACTTTGGACAAATTACTATTATGACCAACAAGTAAAAGTTGAATCAAACTACAAAAATGATATTCAAATGAATGAGAAATATCTAACCTTGAACGGTTTGTTATTTTCGGATGAATTTATATTTACGAACAAAGATGAAAATATAAAAGAAGTTCGTAAAATTAAAAATGGATTTAGAAATGGAAAAACAATTTTCATTGATTTAAGCACTGGTAAAACCATAAAAAAGGAACGATATAAAAAGGGAATAAAAAAGTAAAGGTGTTAACAAAGGTTATATTTATGTTACCAGCAAGCGAAACAAACACTCAGAGATGGCTAAAAGAGAAATATCAAATCTTGATTTAAAAATTAAAATTACCAAGGAGTATCTCGAAAACGGTGGGATTAAGAAAATTCCTGACATTGGTCTTTTAAATGACTTAAAGGAAGTCAAAACAGGTCCAGATGGAAAAGTTGATCCAGATACAGTAAGTACCCGTGTAAATGCATTTATGTTGGCATTGTTAGCCTCTCACACGACCCCTCCATTCTTTCAGCCCGAATACATCTCAGAATACAGATCAACTTTACAAAAATCAATTAGTTTTGACCAACAAAACATTGATACAGAAGAAGAATTCGATAAAATTTATAAGGAATTTTCAGTAAAAGGAAACACTATCTTTAGAGGTCAAAGAGAAGCAAAATGGAGACTTTACAGCAAACTTCAAAGACTATGGATTAATGATAAATTATTTCATAAAGATAACTATCAGGGACTAATTGAGAAAATGATTGAAAATGGGAAAAAAGAATATAGTAAACAAATAAAAAAATTACTGCAAGCAAATCATATTGATTCGGAAAATCCCATCTCTATTTTAGGCTATTTACAACATCACGGTTGCCCTACTCCTTTACTTGATTGGACTTACAAATTTCAAAATTCATTGTATTTCGCAATTGATGGACTAACACCAAACCCGCGATCAATCGAAATAGAGGATTATTGTAGTGTTTACTTTATTGAAGAAAAATACGTTGAAGGAGCCAACTTAAGAACTATTATTTCTGAAGGCTTAGACAAGCTTGAAGAACCGGAATTACAAAGACTGATTGATATTTATTCTTATGGTGATGTAAAAAGAAAAAAGGCAATGCAAAAGCATTTTGCAGGAAGAAAGGTATTTGATAGAAGTAGAATAAATGGCTCAGGATTGGTATCTCATATGACTAAAATAGAGCATTTAATAAACTTCCAAATTGCCTATTTTAGTGACAAAGACAAGGATTCAGGAATTTTATTTTCTCTAAATAATAGTGAAAACATTCTTAATCAAGAAGGTGTATTTACTTGGAATTCTGATTCTTCAAAGCCAATTGAAATGGTTGGAGATGAACAATATAAAGAGGAGAAACCAGAAGAAGAAGCTAATGGTTATAGTTTTTGTAATTGCATAAATATTCACAAAAAATTAGAAGGATATATTCGAAATCAACTTGAAGCTGATGGGATTACAAAGGAATTAATTTATCCAACACCTGATATTAGCACTTGGGAAATTTTTGAGAAAAGTAAATCATAGTAATTCAAATATAAACGCCAGCTGGTAACACGCAATATAAAAAATTGGACAGAAAGCAGTAAATATGAACGAATTAACAACAAATAAGCAGAGTAGTAAATTAAAAATTTGGTGCTTCAAAATGCCCAACTTTTCATATTGCCACCGTTAATAAGACAACTAAAAAGAAATAATAATTTTCAAAAAACGTAACATTCATTATAAATATTAAACATAAATTTCTATAAAAGGTTAAAAAATATAAAATTGGATAAACAAGATATCTAATTATTTTTTTATATTTGAAAAAATAAAATTATAACATATATTTTCTAAATAGCAATAGCATATTAAACAATATTTTAACAAGCCAAA
>Ga0222678_1000564_pt1 | contig 15843 bp, 15 predicted proteins | sample AntAcemetagen937_FD_179801 | JGI IMG/M metagenome (GOLD analysis project Ga0222678, IMG submission 179801) | Saline water microbial communities from Ace Lake, Antarctica - #937 | ecosystem: Environmental > Aquatic > Non-marine Saline and Alkaline > Saline | place: Antarctica: Ace Lake... | reverse complement strand
CGGCATAAAAGAATTGAGGCGGATTATTTCTGAAGCCAGCGAGGAAAAAACCCGATCAAATAAGCCGACCATACTCTTTGTAGATGAGATCCACCGTTTTAACAAGGCCCAACAGGATGCCTTTCTGCCCCATGTGGAAAGCGGACTCATCATCCTGATCGGCGCAACCACGCAGAACCCCTCCTTTGAGATAATCCCGCCACTCCTCTCAAGGGCCAGGATGATAGTACTCCACCCTTTGGGCAAGGATGATCTTAAGGCACTCATCCTACGGGCCATTTCGGACAAAGAACAGGGCTTGGGAATACTAAATATTGAAATCACGCCTGAAGCAATTGACCATATTGTCGAGCTTGCACAGGGGGATGCCCGGGTAGCCCTCAACAACCTGGAGTCAGCGGTTTATTTTGCAATTGACGAGCAACCAGACACCCCCATCCGCCTGGGTCTGAAAACTATTGAAACGGCCCTTAACAGGAAGGCATTACCCTACGACAAGGATGGAGAACAGCATTACGACATAATTTCCGCCTTCCACAAAAGTCTGAGGGGGAGTGACACCCAGGCATCAGTCTACTGGCTCTACAGGATGCTCATGGCGGGCGAAGACCCCCTATTTATATGCCGAAGGATGATCCGCTTTGCCTCCGAAGATGTGGGATTGGCCGATCCCAATGCCCTCCCAATAGCCTTAGCCGCCTTTGACGCGTGGCATAAGGTGGGTCCTCCGGAGGCAGAGTTGGCCTTGGCCGAGGCAGCCGTCTATCTCGCCTCAGCCCCCAAGAGCAACACCCTTTATCTTGCTGAGAAGGCAGTCAAAAGAGAGATCAAGAAATCAGGACCTCAACCCGTACCCCTGCATATCAGAAACGCACCAACTAAGATGATGAAAAAATTAGGCTACAGCCGGGGCTATCTTTATCCCCACAACTATCCGGGGGCTTGGGTTGACCAGGAATATCTCCCGCAAGATATAAAAAACCATATCTTTTACCGGCCCACACAGAGGGGATTTGAGGGGGAGGTCCGAAAGAGGATGGAAAGACTTTACAGGACCAAACAGAAAAAGAAGGGGGATAAGTAAAAGGAAGGAAGTGGGTAACGATCTCTGTATTACAGCGGGGGGGACCACCGGCTGGCGGCGCCGTCGTATGACCAGCAATCCTGGAGCGCCCTCTTAGATGTGTACTGGGGATTTTCCGCCCACGAGAGCATCTGTTCATGGGCATCGTTCAGTTTCTTGAATATCTCCTCATCCCCTCCCACATCAGGGTGGTAGACCTTGGCCATTCTTTTGTAGGCCGTTTTTATCGTGCCCTCACAAGCATCACAAGTTAGATCGGTCGTTTGGAGTTTCAACATCTGGAGACAGCTTTTTTCCTGTTTAGACAGCCTTGGGCTCGAGTTCTTAGCCGGCCTGATACTGTTCGGATGTATACCCTTTTTGTGATTCCTGTTGACAAGATAAAGAGATGCGTAGCTCCTTGATCGGTTGTTGTTAACGATATCGTGCCATTCCTGTCCGAACTGAAGCACCAGGTTTTTCAGATCTTGGGCAGGCTTGTTCCCCTTGACCCTCCTGTGAACAAATCTGGAGATATGCTTGGACCAGACAGGAAACACATCCAATATCACCCGGTCATCGGTAAAAGAAAAGGCTGCATATCTGGCATTGACCGCCCTGAGCATTCCCTTTGAAAGGGAAAGGACCCAATTTATGTACTCCCTGCACTCCTTTGAGCAGTAACGCCTGCGGGCGTCTATGTTGGGCTTGCCGCAGGCCAGGCATCTCTTCCCTCTTACAGGGGTAGGGACCCTGACAATTTTCTTTCCGGTCGCTTGTGCGGTAGAGGTTTTCATAAAATCTGTCCGTTTATCTCTGATTGGAACTAAGACACATAATCGCTTGTAATATACCACAAACCACACGAATAATCAAACAGATGCGCGATTTCAACTTCTGAACCTTTCCACTGCTTCATAAACTTTAGCTCACTTCACACTTTAGTTCATTTTAGCTCACTTTTACGCAGCGAGCCTACACCTCTTCCGGTGTAAAGGGGACCACCTCGTCAATCTTCAGCGTACCGCTAAAGAGCATGGCCAATCTGTCCACGCCGAGGGCAATGCCAGCGGCATCGGGCATATGTTCAAGAGACCTCAAAAACCTCTCCGGCATCGGATAGGTCTCTTTTCCCTCAGCAGCTCTTATCTGCAGCTCCCTTTCAAACCTGGCCCTCTGCTCAACAGGATCATTTAACTCGGAAAACCCGTTGGCCAATTCCAGGCCTGAAATATAAATCTCAAATCTCTCGGCCAAGGCCTCATTCCCGGGCTTCAGTCTCGCTAATGCGGATAGGGTGGCAGGATAGTCATACAGGAAGGTTGGCCTGACCACGCCCAAATTCGGTTCGATCTCTTCGACCATCACTTTGTCATAACATCCCTTATCAAGGGCCCTTTGCAGGGAGATGGAGGCATATTGATCAAAGGCCGTTTCAACCGAGACCCTTTCCCACGGGTTTTTGAAGTCGATTCCCCGGCCCCGGTACTCGATCGTTTCCCCCCCACTTAGGCGTCGTGACAAAAATAGGATCAGGGCCTCGCACTCATTCATGAGGTCCTTGTAGTCTATGCCGGTCCTGTACCACTCAAGAAGAGAAAATTCTGGGAGGTGGAGGTCTCCACGTTCTCCTGCTCTGAAACATCTGCTAATCTGAAATATTTTAGGGAAGCCGGAGGCCAACAACCGCTTCATGCACAGTTCTGGGGAGGTTTGGAGGTAGCGGCCACCAGCGCTTATCGCCTCGATATGGACCTCCGGGGCGGGGGCGGAGATAAGCTGGGGAGTATCTATCTCAAGATAGCCCCGCTCAATGAAGAACGCCCGGATCGATTGCACCATCCGGGCGCGCAGGAGAAGATTCCGTTTCCGGGCGGCGAGTTTCATCTGCTCATGCGGCCAGGGGCTATCCCTTGACCCGAGTGACATACTCTCCGGTCCGCGTATCAATGGTTATCTTACCTCCCTCCTCGACAAAAGGCGGGACTCGAAGCACATAGCCTGTTTCCAATGTCACGGGCTTGGTATCCCCGGCAACAGAATCCCCTTTGACCCAGGGGTCGGCCTTCGTAACCGTCAGATCGACAAAATTCGGCAGGGTGATCCCGATCGGCCTTTCCCCAAAAAAGAGAATCTCCACTTCCAGATTATCTGTCAGGTAGTTTTTGGCATCGCCAACCTGTTCGGCCGAGAGGACAGACTGTTCATAGTTTTCCACATCCATAAACCAATATTCATCTTCCTGGTTGTATAGATACTGCATCTTTCGTTCGGCTAAATCGGCCGGTTGAAAAGTGTCGCCGGATCGATAGGTCGGGTCAATGATGACCCCCGTAATCATATTCTTCAATTTGCAGCGGTAAAGGGATTGTCCCTTCCCGGGTTTAGAGAATTGAAACTCCGTTACCACATACGGCTCATTATCGATCTGTATCTTCAAGCCTCTCTTCAAATCACTTGCGCTGTACATTATCCTTTTCTCCAATATTTAATGCTTAAACGCCCTTTGTCCGGTAAACACCATGGTCACCTTAGGATCAGCCTCATTGCACGCATCGATTACCTCGAAGTCCCTCTGGGAGCCGCCCGGTTGAACAATTGCCTGAATCCCCTCCCGGATCGCCACGTCCACACCGTCCCTGAAAGGGAAAAAGGCATCCGAGACCATACAGGCACCCATGAGACCCCCTTTGGCAGCCTTTGTTTCCTGATCGATCTCCTCCAGGATAGTCCGGTCTTTTTCACCTCTATCTAACATCAACTCTAACTCTTTGTAGGAGAAGGCATATTTTCTGAAACAGATGGCGTCGGCATACTTGGTATAGGCCTTAAAAATACCGATCTCGGCAACACCCACCCTGTCCTGCTCCCCTGTTCCGATTCCAACCGTCACGCCGTTTTTCACATAAATGACAGAGTTGGACGTAACACCCTGCTCCACCTGCCACCCGAATAACATATCTCGATACTCCGCATCGCTTGGCTTTCTCTCAATGGTATAGGTCCGCCCCTGATACTCACTGTTAGCAAGTGTAAAGTCTTCGGAAGATTCTATTCGATTCATGGGGGACTGCTGGAGGATAATGCCACCATCTGTCAGACTCTTGAAGTCCACAAACCTCCTGTGGGTGTATTCGGGAAGCCTGTCCATCTTAGGGATACGAATGATCCGTAGATTGCCCCTTTTTGACAGGATTTCCACGCTTCCCTCCTCAAAATCAGGGGCCGCCACCACTTCCAAGTAGTTCTCTGACACCCGTTCAGCGGTCGCTAAATCAACCGGCCGGTTAAACAGGGCACAGCCCCCAAATGCCGCAATACGGTCAGCCATATCCGCCTTTTCGTACGCTTCAATTAGGGCAGAACCGTAAGCAACGCCGCAGGGGTTGTTGTGTTTGACAATCACTACGGCAGGACCTCTGTCAAGATATTTCATGATGTTCAGTGCATTGTCCACGTCGGTGAGATTGATCTTGCCCGGATGTTTTCCGCTCTGGAGCATATCTCCTTCTGTAATGGCGGAAACCAGTCCCGACCCCGGTTCTATGAAATGGCACTCGCCTAAGACAAGATTCCCGTTGACAAGCTCATAAAGAGCCGCCTCCTGGCCGGGATTTTCACCATAGCGCAGGCCCTTTTCAATGATTTCGCTCTTTTCGTCAGGGATTCTCCAGGATCTCTTACGGTAGGCCAATACCTGATCGCCAAAGGAGATGGTTATCTCTAAAGGGAAATGGTCATCCATAACGGTCCGGTACATCTTCTTCAGATCAGTCATATTTTTCTCCTCATCTCTTGCGCAAAGCGCATAGTGCAAAGCGCAGAGCGACTCTCTTTGTGCCATGCGCTATGCGCTATGCGCTTTGCGTCTTTCTATATACGCATAGGCATTATGATTATGTATGGATTCAAAATTCTCAGACTCAACAGAAAACCAGGTTATATTGGGATCATTGCCTAATTTCACCGCAATCTCCCTCACAATATCCTCTACAAACATCGGATTCTGGTAGGCCTTCTCAGTCACATATTTTTCATCTTCCCTTTTAAGGACAGAAAACACATCGCTCGAAGCAGATTCCTCTACTAATTTGATCAGGTCTTCAATCCAGACAAATTTCTTGAACCTTACCTGTAACCGGACCTCCCCCCGCTGGTTATGGGCGCCGAAATCGCTTATCTCTTTGGAGCATGGGCACAGGGTTGTAATGGGGACATGAATCCCTATAACCAGATCGCTTCCCCTGTTTAGAGACCCCTTCATAGTACACCTGTACTCCATAAGGCCATCAGCCCCTGTCACCGGTGCATGCTTGCTGATAAAGTAGGGGAAAGTGATTTCCATGTGGGCGCTTTCCGCGTCCAGCCTTTTTTTCATCTCCTCAAGTATCTCTGAAAAGCTCTGGAGGGATATACGCCGGCTGTGCTCATTTAGGATCTCGACAAAGCGGCTCATATGGGTCCCTTTATAATAACGGGGGAGATTAACGTACATGTTGATCTCTGCAACGGTCTGCTGCTCTCCCTGGTCTTTATCGAGGACGGTAATAGGATATTTGATCCCTTTTACGCCAACCTGATCAATATCTATATTTCTGTGATCTTTATGATTCTGGATATCTTCCATGATTTACATCTGTAGCCGTTCACAGGTTCAGGGTTCATAGGTTCAAGGTTAACGTCTTTTTGTTTTCCTTCGTCACTCGTCGCTCCTTGATCCTGCCTATCGTAAGCGGGATTACTATTGCACAGGCAACTTAAATTGCCAATTTTGCACAAAGAACTTTCAGGACACGGCAAGCGGTCTCGGTAGCCATGCACTATAACTATCCTGCTCCCAAAGTCAATAAGAACATAGCCAATTCTCGGCATCCTTCATAACAGATCAAGAGTAGTTTGTACTTTTCTTGTATATAGCCCTGTTTGCCTTTGTCTGTGTCTGTCTGTGTGGGTCTGTGGCTAATAATGAACGGCGCCCAATTCTCAATCCAAATATTCCTTTAATTTTTCGCGGAGAGAATCGGGCCATATCTCCTCAAACAAAAAGGCCTTGACTTCATCTTTTGAAAGTCTTCTCATGATATCAGTCGGCAGTTCCCTCAACACCTCCATTCTCCCGGGTATCGGCTCATTTTTCGTGTTTTTCTTTTCTTTCATCATATTTTCTCCATGTTCCATGATGCGTTTTAGGCCCTTAGATTTAAGGGAGTTCCTTCATCCACGCCTCTTGGTTAAACCAGTAGTTCGTGAGGCTGTCGAGGACATCAGTACCTTCGATGATCATCATGAAATTTCGCATCCAGTTGATCAGCAGCGGCGCGTCTTCAGCCATGGCGATTCTCAGCGGTTCAAAAGTGAGCCGCACGTCTCCTGGGGTCAGTCCCCTGGTCTTGTTGCGAAACGGAATTTTGTGCGAGACCTCTGTCTGAACTTGTAATAATTTTTACATGTTGCCTACGCATCCAGTTCAATCATTTGTTCCAAAGTCTAACCATGAAAAGTTCCTCGTCTTCGATCAAATCAGGCAAAGTCCCATTGTGTTTCTGCATAACCTTGACAATTTTTCGAGGCACCCCCATGCCCATATGCTCCAGATAACCGTAGTCTCTCATGACGTCTTTTAGCAGTTGATTTCGGGCTGAACGGCAGCCCGTTATCATACGTTGCGGCGTAATGCCGTTTGGAAGACGTCCTGGGGAAATAACCTCTAATCGATCCTGATAAATGGACAACTCCACGGTCGTACCGGACAATAGGTAGTCCCGATGAACAAGAGCGTTGACGATGGCCTCTCTAACCGCTTCTTCCGGATAAGACCATTTTTGCTCACGCCTTGCGCCGTCTGCAAGTTTTGCCGAAACTTCAGTGTTCCTCCTTGTGAATTCCACCGCTTGTTCGATAAGCCCATTCTCAACAAGCCCTTCACTTCCAAATAGAGCCGTCATAGGGCCGCGAATAGCCGAGCGTTCTTTGGCGGCATAATCTTTTTCCTTGCCGGGATAGGCCACAGCATCAATTCCCGCTTGAGGCAAGAAACGATTCGGGTTAGCGCAAAACAGCAGTAGGCCTGCAACAGACGCTGGAATGTTATCACCTTCTCCAACCAGAAACTCGGTGTTCTCAAGAAGTTTGCGCCATTGACGTTCGCCATCTTCCAACCATTGTGATTTTTTTTGTTCAAAAATTACTTCCCATTTGCTTTCGTCACCTTCCTCTCGTGCCTGTTCTCGTGCCATACCTTCCTCTTGAGTCCGCCAGTCACTGGATGGCTTTTCTGGCGGAGCATCTTGTTGGCGCACGCGTTCAAAATAATCGCGCAAGCGTCGATAGTCGAAATCGTCCATGGAAGAGCCGGAGACCCCGCGCACCTCTAACCGAAAAGCCCCACGCTGCTGGAACAACCGCTCCAGTTCCTCGGCACTGGCTTCACGGCTTGTTGTGCCAACACGTATATAGTAGGTCCGGTGGTTATTATGCCACAAATGATGGACCGCCCATCCGCGGTCAACTTGGACAACCGCTACATCCTTCCCGGGCTCCACATCACGGATGATTTCATAGTATGGGATCAACTCAGGGCGAATCTTATCTCTACACGTATTCATCACCCATTCCTCCAGCCGATCCCTGCTTATCCCCGCTACACTTCCGTCATCATCGATTCCCAGGATCACTCGACCGCCCCTAAAGTTTGCAAATGCAACCAGCTCTTTTGCTAATTTACGAGGTTCTTCGGTGTCACGTTTGAACTCGATCCCGGAGCTCTCGCCATTCTTGATTAGCTCTAACAGCTCTGTTTTTGTCATTTCATCTCCCCTTAAAAGCCGTACTTTAAGCGGCGCATCTCGAAAGCATCCTTCCCCCCCTCGAGGATTTCTTCAACGAGTTCACGGACTGGGCGGATGTCAATGGACCCCATATATTCCTGAGAAAGCTTGGCATTTCCTTGGCCCGCCTCACCGTAGGCCGTTAATCCGACGATGAGTTCAGCATCTCCCAACACCGGAATGTTGGCATTGTGTGTGGCAAAAATAAATTGCCGTCGGCGTTTTTCTTCCCTCATTTTTGGCACGACTCCGTCGGAAATAAAGCGATTATCAAGATCGTCTTCAGGCTGGTCCACAACCAAAGGAGCACTCGACTCAAGCAACAATAAAAGGAGAACAGCGGTTGCTTTCTGACCCGTTGAAAGGTCTTCAAGGGTCTGCCACATGGGGGGCTGATCGTCAGCAGCAACATTTAATTTTATAGCTGTGGTCGGTGGAAGTTCCAATTCCTCTATTTGCATGATGACCTCGGATTTTGCCTGGGCAATCCGTTCGGACTGGCTGGACGGGATGCTGAACTGCCGGGATAGCGCCTCCCGTCCTTCTCTACATGCTAAAGCGAATATCGGCAGAGAGAAGTCCGTGCTTTTCGTCAAAGTCTCAATTGCTTCGGACAATCGCCCGCCTATCTGATCGCGCAGAAGTTGAAACAACGGCTCCCTGTTTCCACCTGCAGCCACATCAACCAAAACGCGTCCCTCAAGTTTTCTGCTTACCTTTTTTGCCGCACGTTCGATATGTCGAAATTCCTCGGCCTTTACGTCCTCCCACTCGGAGAGTAGATTGCGTCGTTCAGCTTCGTGTTCTTTCAAGTCACGCCGCAGCCGGACCTGCCTTTCCTTTAGAGGCCGAAGTTCCTCAATTTGTCGTCGCAGGCGGATGAATTCTTCGCCATCGATCTTGGATTTCTGCAGTTCACGCAAGATTGCCTCATAGGATTCCATAACCGCCTTTTTCCGTTCTTCCCATCGCTTTCGTATCTCGCTCAAGCCATTCTCGGCATTATCGATAGACTGTTCCATCTCTGCGGCGATTCGATTCATGTCTTTGGTCAATTGATTCAGAATACTGTTCGCATCACTCAAAATATTTTTCCCGGGAAGACTTTCCAGGGCTTTTTCAGAAATGAAGGCAAGGTCAACCGGAAGTGTGCCTTTAAGCTGATTTAACAGTTCTTTAAAAGGGCTCAGCCGCTCCTCTGAAGTCTTAAGCACCCTTTCTTCCCGAACAAGAAGGCTCTGTTCCTTCAATTTGTCCTCGAGTCCGGCACTCTGAAACCGACGCAACGTTTCCTCAAGGGCCGGCAAAGTGGCCAGGCGTTCCTCAATTTGTGTAAGCTCTTTGGTGGTCTCAAGCAACCGCAGGCGCGAACGCTCCAACTGCCTGCGGACATTGCTTTTTCGTTTTGCGATATCGGTATCACGCTCAACGAAACGGTCCAAAAGACGTGTGAGTTTTTCCCGGCTTTTCGTGAGCTCTGAAATCTCGTGCTGTCCAAATATCTCTGTCTGCGGAACCACATCAGCAGGCGTCAGATTGAGCACATTGCCGGTCTCGTCTTTAACAACCGGAGGATTTGGAATCGTTCGTTCGATCAGATAATGGCGCTTATCCGGATGGTAAGAGCGGACCAGCAAGGATATTTTTGTGCCGCTTCGAAGCACTTGGCGGATAATGCCGCTATGGGATTTGAGGGCTTCTTCGCCGAGTGGCTCCAAACCAAGAACATAGCGGATGCTTTCGACAATCGTTGATTTCCCTGTTCCCCGTCCGCCGATGAGAACATTCAGGTTCTCATTCAAATGAATTGCCGCACCATCGAGAAAGCCGCCTTGCCACGTCATGACAATAAACTCGGTGTGCTCCTCCGGTGATGGATCACTGGCCAGACGTATCCTGGAAACCGGATCAAGAAAGGCTTGCCTTAGTCCCTCAAGCGTAACGTTTGACATCTTTATCCAGCAGGACGAACCGGGCTTTCCTAAATCCTCGGGGCTTGATACATCCTGAGCGTTGATCACAGCGACGGCTAGGTCGCGAAGATAGTCCGGATTTTTATTCTGTATGATTGGTCTTAAGTTGTCAGGAGCGTCACCGACCGGTCCCGGCAATGCACAAGCCAAAAGATGAGGCCAAGTCCAGGCGGTTATCCGGGGCTGACCCGATAGTCTATTAAGAAGCCCCCCCTCGCTGGCGACATGAGCCGCTATACAAATACTCCCCCAGCTACCTTGGGATTCCTTCAAGAACTCAACAACATCATATTTGCCCGTCGGCGACACCGTTTCATCCTCGTGTATGCCGCAATCACCAAGGATTCGTTCCAGGGAAAGTACATCCTTGCTTGGATCAAAGAAACAAAGCAAATGCACGCCATCTTTGCTAACCGCTTCGAAGCCGGGAAACACGATGATTCCTGCTGCTTGTGCCGCCTGGATGAGTGACTGTGACGACCGAACACGATAATGATCGGTGATTCCGATGACTTGGATACCGATTCTCTGACACGCCGCCACTATCGCCGCATTGTAATCCGACTCATTGCTGAATGCCGTTTCTTTTTTGTGGCGCACAATATACTCAAACGGGTTCACCTGAAGTGCGCAACGAAAGAAATGAGCGCCTGAAGGTAAGTTTTGGGCATTCTTGATTGCATCTGTATCTCTCATTTCAATCCCCTGTGGTTAAGGAAGCCATATGTGAAATCCAGCAAATATGGTATTTGACCTATCCGTTGCGTCCATTCGAAAGACAAATGTCCGGCTAAGTGAAATGCTTGCTGTCGGCCAAATGAAAGGTCGTCTCCATCAGTATCATCGCATCAATAAATCCATCGGGTTGGTCGGCAGCACTGAATCCGCCGCCAGATCCCGCAAATCGGCAAAACCGCGGATGATTTTGAAAATACCCAACACGCCTTCGGCAAAGTAGCCTTCGAACTCGATAGTTTGACTGGCTGGTGACATCTTAAATATTCTCCACGGAACGGGTACCGAGGATCATTTCTTCGATCTCTCGCTTTCTCTCTATAAGTGTTACATTGGCATGCGAGATGCGGCTTAGAATTTTTTTGCGTTGTATTGCGTATTGTTGTTGAATTTCGGGGCTAACCATGGGGAGCCTGATTTCAGCGAGATTCGCGTAGTACATACGCTGCTTCACGCCTCCCACCCTATTAAACGCGACGAGCGCCAGGAAATATCCTGTGCGGATCATCAGGGCCATGAAATCCGGCAGATAGCCGCTTTTCAACCGCCACACCTGATATTCAGGGCTTGTGATAGCATCTTCAGGAACCTCCGGAACAATCCCTAAAGAGCCGACATTGGCCCGCGTCGGATTATGAAAAAACCAGTCCTCTTCAATTTTCTTATAAGGGGCGTTAAACTTTGCACTTTTTTGATGTGCACTCATAAAAACCCCTTCCTTGTTATTTACTCCATAGATCGGCCATTCCTTTTTAGGTTCCTCCCAAGGTTTGACAGTCTCGGAACATTCTTCTGTGTAGTTTCTCAGCCTAATAAAGCTCGGATTCGCCGAGAGAAAGGCCGCAGCACGTCCGGCCTTTACATCCCATTGCTGAGTTTTGGCATAGTTGGCAAGAAACACCCTGGAATGTATTATTTGCTCGAAGGCGTGGGTTTGCTCAACAAGACGCGTATGGAGATCGGCTACCAAAGTGGTCAATGCCTCTTCTGCCAATACTCGAAGTTGCTGCGCCGATTTCCAATACGCGACAATCTTTTTCTGAACAGGTAACGGCGGGATGGGAACTTTAAAACCCAGAAAATCTGACTCTTTAAAACGATTTCTACTGATAGCGGCCGAACCTATCGAGGCTGCATTGACAGCCCTGATGAGTTTCTTGGAGATAAAAAGCAAATAAACATACTCGGTCAGCGTAAGAGCTTTGTTTATCTCAAATTGTGGGAATTCATTGGAAACATAAAACCCTGCAAAATCTTCAGGAACCACAGTAAACGATTCCTTCCATGCGAAGAGTCGGTTGTAAATGATGCAACCAGGCTTTAGCGGATGAAGGTAGGTTGCACTCTGTTCTTTGCCCAACACCGTTTCCCGATGAAAAACCCCCTCACCATACCACTTGACTCCGGCCATCCGGTATTCGGTATTGGGATCAATTCGCTCTTTGCTGTCAAGCTGAGTCGCGAACTCATAAACAGGAAGGAGTCGCCACCCGTCAGGGAGGTTACCAAAACGAAGATGACTTGAAGTGGGCGTCCATTTTTCGACTTCTGACCAATACAGACAACTTGGTCTTCTATGATCCAATACGGCGCTCATCATTCATCCCTTCCCGTCTCGGCAAACGCCTTCGGATCAGCCAGAAACTGCCGATACCACTCCAAACATGTCATTTCAATCCCCTCCGGCTGATTCGCGTTGGGATAGAGTTCGTTCTGATCTTCCTCACCGGTAGCGGAAATGCCGACTTTTTCCGCCTCGTACATAAAAATAGAATAGTCAAAACGCTCTTTCAATAGCTGTCGGGATTCGGCGCCTTGCTTCTCATCCATCTGCTTGATGTAATCTTTCAGATCCTTTTGCAGCGCCTTTTTGCTCTCAGCATCCTTCTTTTCCTTGGCCTCTGCGATGGCATCTTCAAGTCGCTTAGTTTCCTTGGCGATCTCATCGGCATATTTGGCTTCAATTTCCTCTTTGGCGTCGGCATAGGTCTGGCCAAACCGCTTTTTTTCCTCGTCCGTATATTTTTGTAGGAACAGGAGCGAAGCTTTAACACTTGCGCCGGATGATATGAAGGTCTCCTGGGGCAGGCTGACCACAGCCTTGAGATAGGCCCGGTTTTCCACGAACTGGCGCACATAGGCCAGTGATGGATTGTTGTAAATTCCTTCGGGTAGTACAATGCCCATGCGGCCGCCAGGTTTGAGCAGATCCAGGCAGCGTTCAATAAACAGAATTTCGGTTTTAATCTTGGATTTTTCGCTCTTGGGCAGATCAAACAGGCTGGCAATGGGCCGATTAATGGCGGCCTTTACCCGCGCCTGGGCCTCTTTGTAGGGCTCACCGAATTCGCGCACATAGCGGCGCTCGTCCGCAGCAGTCACTTCGATATCGGATTCCAGCACTTTGTCAGAGGGCTCCACATTGGCACCAAAGGGTGGATTGGTGAGGACGATATCAAAACGGGTCTCAAAGATGCCGTTGACGTTTAAGAATCCATCATGGTGGTGGACCCCGCCGTGTCCGTCGCCATGCATGATCATGTTCATTTTGCTGGTGCGGGCCATGCGGTCGTTGGCATCCGTGCCGAGAATGCAGCGGTTGGCCAGATTCCAGAGGCGCGAACCTTCCTTTTTTTGACCAATGGTCTGCTGGATCTCATCGTATTTTTCCTGGAGCAGTTTGGCCCGTTTGGTTTCAGTAAGGGATTTGTCCTTTTCAACCTTTGCTCGAAACGCGTTGTACTGCTGGTCGGCATCGGCCAGGATTTTTTCACGCACAATCTCAAACACGCGAATCAGGAATCCGCCCGACCCGCTGGCTGGATCACAGACCACCTCGCCCTCCTGAGGATCGATCATGTAAACCATAAACTCCACGATGGATCTGGGCGTAAAAAATTGGCCGATTTCTCCGCGAAAGGTGCGACCGAGGAAACGCTCAAAGGCCACACCCTTAATGTCCTCGCTTGTATCGGAGAGGTTGTATTTTTCCAGCTTACGAACGATTTCCTCGCCTGTGGCCGGTTTCAGGTTGATCCGTTCGTCGTCGTCAAAAATCTTATCCACGGAATAAGATTTTTTTGTCTCTTGGAACAGGGTGTCCAGGGGGTTTTCGGCAATCTGCTTATTGAGCACATCCACGGTAAAGAGGTTTTCCTTGCTGCGGCGGGTGAGCAGCTTTCGTTCAACGTAGACTTTTACGAATAGGATTTTTGCGATTTCATCAAAGGCGGCGGCCGGATCCTTTTTTTCGCGGTTGCGGATTACATTGTGGCATTGGTGGAGCAGATCGGCGAACTCTTTTTCTTTGAAAACACGCAACTTAGAAAACAACTCCTCGATTTCCTTATCCGTTGCATCGGCATGGGGGATGTTCTCGATCTCTTCGATATAACCGGGCATCCGGTCTTTTTTGACCCGCCAATATTTGGTCTCCCGCGAGTTGTGGGTGACGAAAAAAGGCGCATCGGTCATCCGCGCATAGTGTTCTCCCTGAGCATAATCCGGGGGCTTGATGGTCACATTATCGGATTTGCACTCCACAATGATAAACGGCGGTTTTTGATCGGTTTTATCCTGGGCACTACGCCATATCACAAAATCGGCCCGTGCCTGGGCGCTGCCGCGGCCGGCAACATCCATCTCCTCGGAGATTTGATCGATGGTGTAACCATATTCCTCGGTCAAAACGAACAGATACTGTTGCCGAACCCGCTCTTCAGGGGTCAGCGGCAGCCATTTTCGTCTCACGTGGCTGAATATCTGGTTGCCCCGGACCTGGAGCTGGTCAGGTTTGGCATAAAGCTGAGGTTCCGGTTTCTTTCTGGCCATATGGCCTCCTTCTATTGGTTTTCAAATCGCTGGAGCCGACCGGAGTCGCCGTAGCTGTAATGTTCTGAGTCGCCGACAATCACGTGATCTATCAGGATAAGTTGGACCAGTTGGCACGCTTTCAACAAATCGCGAGTTGTCTCGTCGTCGCCAGCCGATGGTTCAGGATTTCCAGAGGGGTGATTGTGGACCAGAACTACGGCGGCTGCGGAAAAACGGAGCGCTTCTTCAATAATGCGGCGGACATAGACGGTGGTCTGGGTTGGCGTCCCCTCCGCGATGTCCCTTACCCCAAGGAGTTGGTTCTGTCCGTTCAGAAACACAGCAGTAACAATCTCTTGACGCTTGCCGGTAAAAATTGCTCGGAAATGGTTGGCGATTGCCTGCGAAGATTCGAACGTAGGGGCAGTCAGCTTGCCAGCGCACACCCTTTTGCCGATTTCAAGGGCAGCCTTAATTTGTGGTACTTTCGCAGGCCCGAGCCCAGGCACTTTAAGAAGGTCTTCTTGATGAGCGCGATCAAGTCCGCGGAGGCCATGAAAGTCTTTTAATAGGGTACGTGCGAAGTCCAAAGCGTTTTGTCCCCGCATACCTGCTTTGAACGTGCCTTGCCCTACGCGGAGGATGATGGAAAGCAATTCCGCGTCGGTGAGTTTGCCGGCACCCTCGGCCAGGAGGCGTTCCCTCGGCCTTTCGTTTTTTGGCCAGTTCTTAATCCGATCGGATTTCATGTATCCACCTTATCTGAGGCTTTCAGGCAATCTTAAACCGCCTTGTTCGGTCATCTTTTCGCAGAATCTTTCAAACAGGGCCTTGGCCATTTTTGAAGGTTTCGATTGTCTGTTTTCCCACCGGTTGATGGTAGTGTAACTGACGCCAAGTTCCCGAGCCAGGTCTTCCTGGCTCAAAGAAAGCTGTTTTCGGACTTCCTTCACTAAAGCCGGATAATTTCTTTCACGTGATATCATATACGCATACCTCACCGCCTGATGGCTGACCAAAAGCTTTCTGCAAATACAATAGCAAGTATTATAGCAAGTGAAACATGAAATGCAAAAGAAATGTTGCCATTGGCCTTTGAAAAAGCTTCAGGGTGGCACTTTCTACACGGCAAAAGGCCACAAAATGACTCCCGGCTTCTCCAGCATACGTCCATGCCGCCACAATGTGTTCTTGCGTTGTACCTACCGGCAAGGGGACCCATCTGTAGAGACTATGCCACCGGGGGGATGGGCACCTTCCGTAATCTCTAATCTCCTGTCACCCCAGATAAGCCTCCTTCACCCTTGGATTTTCGAGCAGGGCTCGCGCTTTATCCTCAAGCACAACCTGTCCTGTCTCGATAACATATCCATAATCCCCCAACTCTAAGGCGGCTTGGGCATTCTGTTCCACAAGGAGTATTGTCAACCCG
>Ga0222678_1000556_pt1 | contig 16122 bp, 9 predicted proteins | sample AntAcemetagen937_FD_179801 | JGI IMG/M metagenome (GOLD analysis project Ga0222678, IMG submission 179801) | Saline water microbial communities from Ace Lake, Antarctica - #937 | ecosystem: Environmental > Aquatic > Non-marine Saline and Alkaline > Saline | place: Antarctica: Ace Lake | collected... | reverse complement strand
CAGATAGTCCACGATGAGACCGTACTGGTTCGTGATGTATTCAGGCCGCATCTTGGGAATTTCCCAGCCGGGAATGTAGGCGTGGAAGCGATCGAAAAAGGCCGAATCGATCATGGCCTCGGGAAAGGGTGCCAATAGATGACTTGTCTTGACTAAGGTGTCCACCGACTGATTGAGGTTCCCCACAAAGACCATTGCAGCGTAGGCATTGATCAGGTCACGTCCCCGGGCAAAGGAGCCTGAGGCCATATAATCCTTCATGATCTGAACGCCATCGTTATCCTTGAAGGAGATCCCGGCGACCTCATCAAAGGCCACCACATCCCACAGGCCCACAAGCCCCACGGTATGGTTCGCCAGGTTATAAAACAGGTTTGCTACGGTGGTCCGGCCACCGGAAATCAGGATGCTGTTCGGGCTGATTTCTTTATAGATGTGGCTTTTGCCAGTCCCGCGGGGGCCTAATTCGCAGACGTTGTAATTGTTCTCGACTAAGGGAATCATACGTGTCAGGAGGTGCCATTTCACACGATCCTCGAATTGTGTCGGTTCGAGCCCTGTAGAACGGATCAGAACGTCAAGCCACTGGTCTTCCGTAAAATGCCTGCGGCCCTCAAACAGTTCCTCCATGTCCATATTGGGCATCTGGATCGGTTTTAACTCCCGAACCATAAAGGGCGATCCTCTCTGCCCTTCCTCATAGAAATACTCCATGGAGATAATTGACCAGATACCCCCGGCCAATAGCTTTTCATAATGCCGCACCGTTTCAGTGCCGATCTCAACGCCTTTGATGCCCAGGTTGGACAGAAAAGCCTCATACACATCGCGCTTCTCATTGAGCTTGACCGTGGCCTTATCAATGATTTTAAGGCTGCCCCGTTCCCGAATGATCGATTTGACCTTTTCAGCCTCATCGGGCCGCACATAATTCTCGGCTAAGATCCGTTTTACGGTCTTGAGACCGTCCTGGATGATGGCTTCATCGTTTGAGGCGCAGTGTTGTCCCAGGAGGTATTCCAGGACATACACCGGCACGTTCGCCCCCTCCTTCACCAGTTTGGTGAGGTCTTTGCGAACGACCCGGCCTGCAAAATGCCGGTTTAGAAGCTCATCTAAGCCATTCCCTAATGTGTCTTGTCCATTTTCAGAAGTCATCGGTAAATGCCCTATCAATAATAATGTCCATGCTCTCCTGCTCCACCCCTGTTTCAGCATCCCGAAGGACAAGCCGGTATTTCGTTTTTTTATCATACTGCCGGTCCTGAAGAACAAGGGTGATCGACTTTTTCCTATCTTCGATTTTCTCAGAAGAACTCTCAAAGATCACCGCTTCGATGTTGGTGACCGGCTCATTCCCCTCGTATACGGCCACTTTCAGGGTAATCGGTTTTACCCGGTCGCTGATCGGCTCCATCTGAATCATTTCAAAACGGTGGCGCGAGGTGGTTATCTTGTGGCTGGTCCCCAACACGTGGACTGTGACATGCTTTGTCTTTGTGGCCCCAACATCCTTACCCTTGATATGCCGTACCGTCACAACGGGAATCACGATCTCCTGCAGCATTGCCCCGCCATGGACAAACCTGGCGCCCCCCATAAAATGAAACCGATTGGCCCCCTTGGGAATCCAGAATTCCATATCCCCATCGGCACCGGCCGTCACACCGGTTGAACCCTGCCATACGCTGTCATGATCTCCAAGATTCTGTCCAATAAGATATCGTTTCTTTGTCTTTACGGCTCCGGGCGGTTTGTCTGTTAGAGTGCTCTTGTCCGGCTCACCGGGGGCCGACTCTGTAAAGAAAAAACCATGATCCGCTGAGATAACCACATGGTGTCCATTGAGGTTGTTGATGACGTAGGCAACAAGCGATGCTAACTCGGTGATCGCCCGTCTCACGGCCTCGAATGTGTGCTTTTCTGTGGTTGCAGAATCTCCGGCCGCATCAATAACGTTATGATAGATATAAAGGAGGCGCTTGTCCTTGACGAACGCCCGTCCTTCGTCCTTCTTCATCTCCAGGAGGTCATCGGCCTTGACGGCCAGTCCTTCCACAGCGGAAAGGATCTGGCTTCGTTGTTCCAGGGAGGCCATTGGCTGCCCGTCCACCAGCACGTCCCCATTGGGTTTATACTCCAATTTCTTGTGCGGGAGCAGGGCGGCCATGCCAAGGGCCGTGTAGGATGGAAGAACACCGAGCTGAGAGCCAAGCTCAGCCTCAAACCGGTATCTGCCGTTGAGTTCGCGAGTGAGTTCTTCAGCTCCCTCATACCGGAAGGCATCACTGATGATGACAAAGCTCCGTCTCCGCTCGGCCTCCTTCAATCGAGGCGCCACATACTTTTCAAAGAAGCGCTGCTGATTGGGGATATCATTAAGGCGCCATGTGGACAGGAGGGATGTGCTCCCTTTCGGGTCAACAAACTTTCCCCAACAGGCCGCCAGATCCTGTATATACCCGTTCACGTACCAGGCTTCCACCTGTTCCCTGAGTTTTTTAAGCACATCCCATATCCGCGCCTCTGCAATATCGGCCTGTTCGCAGAATTGCCGGTACAGCTGATCGAAACGGAAGAGTTCCTGGCTATATGCGCGGTACATTTCCTGGGCGTCGCTATATTCGAAGCCTTGAGAATATGCGTTCTTCAGGGCGAAGAACTCGGCCCCTGCAATTAGGGCCTCATAGACCGCGTGAAATTCCGACCGAGGGATCTGGTCTGAGCCAACCACATTGGGAGAGGCCCAGTGGCCGGCCTGCCTATGCGTAGCCACGGCCCGGATGTCACCCACGTTTATGGCATCAGCACCCGATGCGACCCGATCCCTTAGGCCCTGAGCGATCGCCTTTTCCACGGCCTGGAAGGTCATGACATCCAACAGAGGCTCGATCTCCATGCCATAAACCTGATCTTCAATTTTGATGATCCCTGCCACCAGATCGGATAGACGGTCATAGCTGCTCCCCTTGCTGGCGCTGTCCCGCCACTGGGCCAGACAGACCACGGCATTGGACCGGCCCGTTCGGGGCAGCACGAGATGGGAGAGGGAATCGGGCACGCTTCCTTTCAGGTGATGGGCAAAATCCGTGACTAACAGGCGGATGAGGAAGTTCTTGAGACCCGGGTTCTCCTCGCTGTATCCGAAGAGCGATTTGGCCATCTGCCAGCATGGTCCGTCCAGGTCAAACTTTTCCACCTCCAACCAGGTATCCGGCGGGTCGTCCAGGTCAATACCGTCTCCATTTTCCCGGACTGTGAACCCATGAAAGAGGGTACACACCATATTGAACCACTCGGGTTGGTCTGCCTTTAAGACGACGGCGATCATTTTGCGGTCCAGGTCCAGGTCGGTGTCTTTGGGATCCACGATCTCTTTAAGCTTCTGGAGCCGCTGTTTGCTATCGAAGAATTTGCGGCGGGCGGCAATATGGTCCCGGAGATGCTGGTTGCTCAACCCCAACTGGTCGAGGATAATGGATGCCCGATCAGCCCGGAAACTTCGGCTGTAAAGCCGGATATCCAGAAGCCAGTCAGCCTCGTAGTCAGGTTCTTCGGTGGGCGAATAGACGAGATACCGCCCTTCGGGCTCGTCGCGTTCCAGCAGGACCTTGACCTCTAAGGCGCATACCTGTTCCAGCCGGAGAATGCTCACGCCTTCGGGGAGATTCAGCAGTGACAGGGTGATGGCGAACTCCTGATCCGGGTCGTTCCAGAAGACGATGCGGTGCCCTTCTTTGTCAAACAGGCGGGTCAGGGCGTTTTCGATCTGCGAATTGTCCATTTCTTTAACCACGAATTACATGACTGCAAAAGCAGGTTAACCACGAATAGCACGAATTACACGAATGAAAAAAAGTTTGACCACGGAATGCTTCTTGAATGAAAGCTCGTGAGCCATCAGTAAAGCCGATACCGCATAAAAGGCCGAATAGTAGAGCCGGTTCATGGCGAAGGATAGAGATCCTGCTTCGAATTCACGCCGGGCAGAAGCCATGCTCTCTTCTGCCTTTTCAAACCAGTAACGAACGACCACTGAGCGTTTTTCTTCGGTAATCATAATCGAATGCCATCCCTCATGATTTCATTTCTCAATGGGAGGACAGATATCATTCCTGTCTCCCAGGATTCTTGATCCACCACTAACGTACTGAAATTGGTTCCAAACTGCAGATTGATGTCAAAGACAATGTCCGTGATTTCATGACGCTTGAACCGGGAAATCGGTTTTGAAACCACGATCATTAGGTCCAGGTCTGATTCGTCATCCGCCTCCCCTCTCGCGGCGGAACCATACAGCACAAAATCCATCACCGGGAAGCCAGCCATCACCTTTGTCTTGATTTGGCGCAAGGCTTCAGATTGTGTAGAAGAAAGCAGTGTTTCATTCATGTCAGCGCTCCTTATTTCTATTCAATGGTTTCTATTCGTGCTATTTGTGTAATTCGTGGTTGCTGTTTTTTTTAATCCGTGCAATCTGTGTAATCTGTGGATCATTTTTTCTTTTTCCCTGTTATCGCCTTTACCTCCGCCAGCAGATCCCCGAATTTCCCGTAGTTTACCTTGACCCCGTCATCCAAATCAAGGCTGATCCGCTGGTCGGCATAATGCCTCAGTTTTTCATCAAAGGCCTGGAGTTCGGTCTGTTGTTTAACGAGCTTGTCCCGCTCCCTTTCCAGTTTTTTGCGATGAGCAGTTGAGGTGGCGGCGCTGATGTCCCCTGATAATTGCTCGATCCGGGCGGCAATTTTCCCTTGCAACGGGATCACGTATTCGGTCCGCATGCGGGATAACGTCCCTTCATTGTACCGGTGGAGATAGACCAGGCACTGGAAGGCCCGCAGCTTGCCGCTGGAAAAGAGCCAGTAGATGGGCCGCTTCTTATACATCTTCATGTGGTGCTTGAAAAAGCCGGTGGAGATGTAACGACGGATCGTTTCGCGACACGATTCGCCCCGTTTGGGGCCGAGGCTATCAGCGACGAATTTGAGGTTTTCTTCCAGGTGCTCCTTGGGCCAGGCTACGGAGATGAATTCGATGAAGCGGTTGGCGGCATCGTCGGGGAACCAGTCGGTGTCGGTGATGGGGATGATGCCGTCCTGGTCAGGAGAAAAGGTTGACCACGAATAACGCGAATTAGACGAATGATCTTTGTTTTGTGGCGGAACAGGTCTGTTGTGTTTCTCGTGGTAGATCTCCCAGAACTGGTCGTTTCCGCTGTGGGCGTAGATGAGGCCTGGCTGGTCGAGGCTGTATCGGCCCATCATGCAGCCGATGGCGTAGGAGACCAGCTCCTCCGTGCTGTCCTGGCGGAATCGGGTCCACTGCTCCCCTTCGCTGAGCTTGCCGCCGTAGCGGTAGGCGGGATTGATTCTAAGCGTGGGCGTTCGCTCTTCCTTTTCGACACCAAAAGACAGCTTTGTCGAACACCAGAATTCATCCAGTGAGTGTTCTAGCTTGCCAGCCTCCTTAGTCGCGTTTCTTTGACACTCCACGAGGGCCGTATAAGCCGATGCTAATCCGGTGCCTGATGACGTCCAGGCAGGCTTCAGTAATGGATGTGCATGGAACTCCCAGTTATCCTCGTACATCGACAAGTCCAGCCGTGAAAGTTCTAGCAGCCTATCAACCTGTGTGGTCACACGGCCTCGTTCCTCTGGGGCCAGCGTGATATACGGCAGCTTTCCGAAGTCACCAACGGGCAAGGACAATGTAGGATTTATGATCTTGACCAACTCGTTGTATGCAGTTGAGTTGGTAGCAGATAGAACAACCCTCGCCGTTTCTTGATCATCAAATACGGCACACGGCCCCTTGTTGTTCGATATCACACTGCTTGGTAGAAGCCTTGTTGATAAATCGCTGCTTGTGATTTCTGACCATGTCACGGCGGGCTTCGTGTAGGAGTCAAAGTGGTCAGGCTTAATATCCTTGCTGACGTTCATTAGCAAGCTGGGTTTGTCCCACCGTATTACATGTTCAATATTGCCAGACCATCTCCTGAGCTTTCCGCCCTTATTATGAAGCTGCCACTTGGCGTGCTGGCCTCTTCTCAGAGAGGTTTCTGAGATGTCTACTTCGTGCCAAAGTCGCAAAAACCTGTCATTGTCTCCTGTTTTCACGCCAAACTCAATGTCTGAGTGTCGGTTTATCGAGTCGCCAAATGCATTTAGAACAGACTCACCAGCCCAATAAGCAATCGGACTGCCCGGGATTCTCTTGAACTCATCTGGCTGGGCTCTATGGAACCACCCACAGTCAGGGTTCTTGATGGCCTCAAGCGTTCTTGGTGCCTGATTCCGATGCCCCGTGAATGCCGAAAGCTTAATGTATGAACCTGTATAACCCGGAACGTGTCGACGAATGATTGTGAACGTGGCGACTGGTATACAAGCTGGTTCAAATGCGTTGTATTCGAGCTGAATCAGACTCGACAAACTTGTTTCATCAACGATCTGCTCTCGGAAACTCTGATAAGAAGAGAGAAACATCCACACGTACGGTGCCACAATCCCAATCTGGCCACTCCTTTTGCTAGCGTTGAGACTGCGGAAAATGAAGGCTGAGAAGAAGTCTTTCTCGTAACCATCGTAGTTGTCCTTGAGGAACTGTTTCAGAACCGGAACGTGGAACTTACTCCCCATGTAGGGCGGATTCGCCACCACCGCGTCGTACTGCGCCGCCAGCAGCTCGGCCTGCTGCACGAGCGGCCCCAGGCGGTTGAGCGCATCCGACACAAAAAGGTCCTGACTACTCGCTTCACTCAGCTGCTTCAGCGACTGGAGCTTCTCCGCCAAACCCTCCGGCACCCGAATCAGCGACCCAAAGGTCGTGGCGTGCTCGAAAAGTTGCTTCAGCTCCGTGAGGTCCCCCGGCTTCAGCCCGTAGTCCGAGAGCTCCACCCCCTTCGCCAGGCCCTCCGCATCGAACCCCGCACTATCCACCAGCGCCATCACATTGAGCTTCACCCCCCGCTCAAACAGCCGCCGGTCATCCGCCCGCCCCTTCATCATCAGCGCAAAGCCCGTCAGCTGCGCCGCCCGCTCGTCGATGTCGAGGCCAAAGAGGTTCTTCTCAAGGATCAGCTGGGGTACATCCCGCAGGCGATAGCCGCACTCCAGGTAGATGGCCTTGAACAACTCATAACCCTCCACCAGGATGTGCCCGGAACCATCGGCCGGGTCGATGAGGGTAAGCTCCTCGGGGTTGAGCGTGCTGGGCGTGATGGCCGTGAGCTGCGCCTTGACCTCCTCGGTCTGCTCGGCAGGCTCGATGTAGTATTCCATCTGCGATTTGAGCGGGGAATTCGGGTAGGTCGCCAGCCACTGTGCCCCCAGCGAGTTCTGGACCATGTACTTCACGATCCAGTTAGGCGTGAACAGCTGGGTCGCTGCTGGAATGTCTTCCGACTTCACCACCTTGCCGATGACCTCATCCTTCCTCTCGGAGATATAGAACTGATAAAGCCAGCCGATGATCTCGATCTCCTGCCAGTCCTCTTCAGGGATCTCGTTCACCAGCTTGCGGACCGGGGAATTGGAATGCAGCAGGTTGTCCGGCATAAGAAGCTCGGTATAACCACCAATCCTTTCAAACAGAAACGGCATGGCCTTGTGCAGGGCATTGCACTGGGCAATCAGGAGCATCCGGTAAAGCTCCTTATCCCTGTTTCCCGCCAACTTCAGCTCAACCACCTTCTCCCGATCCAGCCCCGGCAAATCCACATGTTCGGCATACACAAGGATCTCAGGAAACCCCGAAACAGTTCCCCCCTTATTCGTGTCATTCGTGCTATTCGCCCGCCCCGTTGAACCGGGTCCCCTTCCAGGGTATTCAACCGGGGTGGCAGAAAGAACCCTGTACCCATGCTCCAGATACCCATGAACCTCCATATACCGTATCGCCACAAACCGATTGAACCACGTATAGGCCATGGCCTCCATGACCTGCCCAAAGCCCTCCCGTCTGATCCGCTCCTCCAACCGCTTCCGCTTTTTTGCCACATCTATCGGAAACGGTTTTCCCCCAATAATGGCCACATCCCCTCGTTCTGTGATCGGCTCAATCTTGTCTTTCGTCAGACCATAAAAAGCCGCCCGATCCGTCACAGCTTTGATGAACTCACGGCGAGCCTTGGGTGCGTATGCTTTAAGCTTATTTCTGTTCATTTTTTTTGACCACGAATAACCCGAATATCACGAATATTATATTGTCTGATTGGCAATTTCATAATTCTGCATCCCCAATATTGAAATCACGGTGCCCCATAATCAAGCGGGACACATGGCATTCACGATATTCGCATTTGACTATAAGCGCTGCTTTTGAGTAGCCGACCGGTCTTCTTTTTATTCACACCACCCCATTGTTTAAAAAAGAATGACACATTTGCCTTACAGCATTGTTGTTCAATATTGAGTACCCATCTTTGGTCACGATAATTCGGTCCCCGCTTTCCCATTGAACATATCCTGGAACTTTCGAGCAGTCTGGATAAGGTCGTCAAATGCTGGGACTTCACCGAAAAACATCTCGTCTTTCATGGCAGTGTAATCTGATTTCCAATAAGCAAGTTGGTCTTCGGGCGGGACAAGTCTCAGTCGCCCTGGACACAAGGTGTCGTAATCTACCCATGTATACCGGAAATAGACCTGGCGATGTGCGGCTATCCGCTCAAAGAGTTCGAGATCGACTGACGCTTTCTGGCCGATACCCACATCAATAAGACGGTACAAATCATAATAATGTCTGGCTATTCGCGCTTGTCGTTTTTTCTCCGGAGGTCGGAAGGTCTCTTCATGAAGCAGCATGGCCTTTTCCCAGAAAGTGCGTTCGGGAGATACCGCTTTGACGGAGAAATGTGTTTGTGTAAATAGATTGGGGAAAGCATCTCCGAGATATGGATGAATATCGATATCCAGAGTTGGTTCTGTATCGGAACGGGCACCCAGTTCAATCTTGACCACCTGACGAAGATAGGCCATCTGATGATTAAAGGCTGTTGGGTAGGCCAAAAGAAGTGTCTGCCCATCCAGATCATCGGGGTCCAGATCGAGTTGCCATGACAACCCCGCGGGCATCTCTTTAGATATTGCCTCCCCAAGCAGGGCCAACAGGATTCCGTTCACACAGTTTTGGCTGGCCACTTTCAGGGCGTCCAGCCGTTTACGCGTCTGTTTCTTGCTGGGAGCACAATCGGGCGCCTTATCGCCGCCGAACCCTAAAGCATCACGATTGATCACGATATCGATATCTTCAGAGAACCTTTCTATCAGAGCCCATCCTTTTGAGAGCGAGGTCCCGCCCTTGAATGTGAGCTGGGAACCCCATTCCGGGAGATCGAACAATTTTTTCAGCGTCCAGCAGACCCAAAAGTCCTTCTCAATGGCTGCCGGTGGCAGGCCAAGTGTGTCTTGCGCCTGTTCGCAAACCATTCGCCTTCGCTCTTCAGAAAATGACAAGAACACGTTCACGTTGATTCCGTTTCCTTTTTTTTGCCTAACCGCCTCATAATGTCTGCGATCCAGGCGGGTGCAAAACGGACATCCTTAAGCAACTGCTTTTTGGCATTAGCATCCAACCGACCATCGAGTTGGGTAATAATATCCTCATCCACATGCTGTCGGCCCAGGTGCCGCAGGGCTTGGATGACCAATCCGCTGATTCTGCCGGCTGTTGCCATGTTGCGTGGTGTGGTCCGCTTCAGGATGATATGTTTCTTTCCAATTTGTACGGTGCGGGAACGGCCATCCGTAAGATATACGATCTTCATGGGAATCTGCGTGGAAAGCCCAAGGAGATTAGCCGCATAGGCTCCTGAGGGCTGTAAACGAAAAGCATCGCGTCCTGCCAAAGCCCTGGCTACAGCATCGGGGGATGGGGAAAGCATCCCGAGCTTCGGGTCGGTGCGGGGATAATCGTACAGACCCCGGGCGAGTTGACGGATGAGGCCCGACTGGCGATATCTTCTTAAAGCAGAAGCCACCGCATCACGGCTACCCAGGTCGGAAAACTGAGCCGGAGTGAATACCCACCCCTTGCCGTGGCCATAAATACGACTTATTGCTTTATTATCAATGCTTTGTGTGTGTTTTCCCACGATATTTTTGACCCAAATTTATATACATATTTGTGTCGAAAGATATACCCTTTTCAGCATTTTTCTTTAACCACGGATAACACGGATTTCCCGGACAAAGAAGCTTCTTATCTGTGCCATCAGTGTAATCTGTGGTTCCTGTCTTTTAGTTTATGATCCGCTTCCGAGATACGAGGGTCCACACCACACGGTTGTTACCCGTCCAATTCTATCTCGTTTTCTTTACACCATCTGCGGAGTGCCTGCTCTTCCCGACTGTTCTCGATGTCGTACCATTTTTCCAGCAGGCCTCGCCGCTCAAGTAGCGCTTTGTAGTTAGAGTACGCTCCTTTGCGACGGAACATTTGACGAACACGATCATAATCATTCGGGAGGTATTCTTCGACGAACTCAAAGACCAGATTCCTCCCGAGGCCAAGATCATTCTTGTGGGGGATTTCAATGCACTGGTCCCGGTCAAGATTATCCTCGTCCTCTATTTCATCGATCCCGGCCATGTCCGAACGGTACAGAAGCTTCCCGGTATTTTTGTACAGTACAGCAGAGTTCATCCCGTACATGGCCGCAGCGACATACATGAAGGCATTTTCGATATCTGAAAACAAGAATTTGCCCATATTAACGCGCTCCATTCGTGTGATTCGTGTGATTCGTGGTTGAACTCTTTTACCGGATCTGGATGCGTTGACCAGCCTTAACAGCCTTTTCCAGCCTCTCCCGCAGTTCACTCAAGAATTTCTCAATATCATCCGTGGTTTCCAGGTATGTGGTGGCAACCAGTTCAGCCGGTTTAACAATACACCGGGGTTTTACGGTGACCTTCGGTGTTTTAACTGGCGGTTCCTCGGCGGTTTCTCCCTTTACAGGGGGTGTCCTGATAAACGCCTCAATTTTCTCCAATGCCCCATCAAGGGCCCTCACCGCTTCCTGTTCAGCCTGGTTCATATGTGCGATGCTCTCTTGATTCATCGCCTGATCCAGCAGTCTCTCCAAGGGGTTCAGGCATTGGCTCCGTAAATTACCATCCGCGGAGATCGTATCCAATTCCTTTTTGACCTCCTCCGTTAATGCCGAAATTCTGCCAGTGACCTTTTCCCGGCACTTTTCAATCAGCCCCTTGTTCACCTCGTCAACGCTCCGGATGAGCCCCTCTGCCTCGTAAAGCATCCCATAGGGCGCCGGGGCATCTAAGATTGCGCTCATCCGTCTCACGGACGGGGCCGCCTCTTCGTTTCCCTCTAATTCCAAGCGGTTCAACCGGAACTTCTGAAAGGCCGTCCTGAGCTTTTCCCAAGTGGGCTTCTGGTTCTGATAGAACTGCTCCAGGTTGTGAAATTCGTCCGAGAGATCCAGCAGGTCATTTTTGGATTGGTTGAATCTGTCGATAAACTTGTAGCTTTCGTCGCTGGCAAGAAGGGGCTTGATCACGCCGAGCGCTTCAGCTATCTCCTCCCTGCCGGGGTAGTCGCCCGTATCGGCTAAGGGTTTGAAGCTGTTGAGGGAGGTCTCCCAGGATCTCAGTTTTTCCTTCAAAAATGCGCAGAGTGCATCCTCATTATCCGGTCCCATTTCCGCGAACACATCCTTTCCCAACTGACGGGCGTTTTGGAGCGCCTTGGAATCGGAGGTCTTCCGTTTGTGAATGGTGATCTTCCGCCACTTGGCCGGTGTCTTGATGTTTTCGTACATCTTGTCAAGGGTGAGCGTATCGCCCTCCATCCGCAGGCTGATCTCCCCCACGGTTAGGAGACGGGCTACCAGCAGGATGACCTCCATATCGGGCCACCCATAGGGTCGAACCCCGTATCGCTTGTCGATCATCTCATAAAGGACCATGGCATGATGTTTCAGGTCGCAGAGTTCAATGTAGTTTCGCAGGTCCTGGATCGCCTCGGGATTGCTCTCTTCAAGGTTGAGGGCAAGGGTCTGCTGGGCAACGTCATTGCTGCGAAGGACAGCCTGGGTCTCTTTGAGAGGATCGGGATGGATATGCTTGAGATAGCCCATTTTGGAGAAAGTGTTGGAGATGAGGTATTCGAGTGCCTCGTCAAGACAGGCCGCAGGGGCGGATGCCTTGGGGGTGATTTGCTGGCCCGCTGCAAAATAGGACGCCTCGGTGAGTATGTCGCCCAAAAGCCCTGTCAGCATCTCCCGCCGGCCGCGGTTATCCTCGGCATTGTCCCGGAGGATACGTTTGGTGGATTCGGGGAGGCCGGTATCGCTTTTGTTCTTGAGGTATTTGTCCGTCTGTGCGTATGTGCGGAGTTCCCGGTCCAGTCTACCGTCATCGCGCAGGCGGATGATGATCTGGCCACCCTCATTGCTGCTTTCGAGCACACATTTTGAGTCGTTGTACATGGCGTATTCATCGGCCATGGGTGAGATCACCGAAACCATCAGCCCGCCTTCCACACGACCGCCTACCGGATGCATGTCACAGATGCGGGCAAAGCTGAAATCCATTTTGTTCTTGGCATACCGGTGCTTGCGCTGACCCCTGAGCACATCCTCAAAGATCAACTCCCCCAAGAGTGCTGCCTCTTCCGGGCTGCTCAGTTCAACATCCTTGATCTCCCGGCTCACATCCCTTTCCTCGTTGGTGAGGAAGAAATAGTTGTCGCCGCTGCGGCTGATCAGGGTCTGTTTTTCAAGCCGTTGAAGACTTTCTTCAATCTTCCGGCGCAGCATGAGCCGGTCGGCGTCTATCTCGTCGATACACAGGGTGACTAAGTTGTCCACGTTGCCCTTGATCTCTTCCACGTAACGGATGAGAAAGAGCGCCTGGAGCAGGTTGATATCAAAGGGTTCGAGGCTCGGGTCATCGCCGGCCTGCTCGATGGTCCGCTTCACGGTGGTATCTAAGAAACTCTCGATGGAGGAATAAAACTGGTACAGGGGCACCAGTACCCCTACATCTTTGAGGGCAACGCTTTGACCGGCAGACTGGAAGGCATCTAACAAAGACCGCTCTCCTTTGGCCAAATGGAGGCCGGTGGCGCCCACACGGCGGATGACCTCGAAGATTTTCTGGAGGAGACGGAACTGATAGGGAGCGAATGGGTAGTTACTGACAAAATCGTCCGCGTCGGCATAGGACTTCAAGGTCATGCCGCAATCCCGGAAACCGAGTTGATGACGCAGGATATCACCCTTATCTTGATATATGGCCTTGAGGCTTTCCTTCACCCCCTCATCTTTTTCTAAGAGACGCTTTAAAATGACCTCATCGGCATTGGCGCTGGAGAGCGATAGCCGGGTCTGGAATCGGCCCTGAATCTTGGAGAAATCATTCTTGGTGGCTGTCCTGAGTTCACCCAGGACCTTATCGATTTCCTCCTGGGATGTCACAATCACCCAGGCTCGCCCCTCACACAGGGTACCGAGGTCTTCTGCGACGGTCTGAAGATTGAGCATGAGATGGCCGTCCGTACCAATGAATTGGCCGATCTCATCCACGAGGAAGACGAGGCGGTGATTGGGGCCTTTGGAATCCAGATATTCCTTGACCCAGTTGGAAAAATTTTCGACGGTGAGCGAGAAGTTGTTTTCGGCGTTATCAATCCACTTTTCTGCTGATTCCCGGCTTTGACCCAATGTCTGCACAAAGGCCTCTACCACCTGGTCCCGGTTAAACTCATAGGCATCACGCTCTTCTGTCCATTCGGTTTGGGTGATATCCCTATATGTGTCATGGAATGCTTTTAGCTTGTCCTGATTGTCTAAGTGGCGCTCCAGATGGGCAATGTGGGGATGGTCCCCGTCATACCCCTGCATTTCGTTGAGGACTTTCAGGAATACGGCGAGAATAGCGTCCCGGCCTGCCTTGCTGTCGGCCTTGCTGTCGATGTTGAAGAGGATTACGTCCGTATCAGAGGCCACGGCCCGCTTGATATCGCCTAACAGCATGGCGTCTTCCACCTTGCTCTCAAAGAATTCAACCGCCCTTTTCGTGTTGCCCTCATACGAGTGAGACCTGTTGTCTAAGAGGTAGGACAGAACTTTCAGAAAATGGGACTTCCCCGAGCCGAAAAAACCGGATATCCACACCCCCATCTTCCCGGTGACGGCGGGATCACGGGGATTGTCAACGACATTCAGGTACGCCGAGAGGAATCTACGCAAATACCTATCCAGTTCTCTCGTGAGGACAAACTCGTCTAATTCCTGCCATACGGAGCGGTCGTCTAACTGGTGGGCCTTAACCACACCGTTGATGGAGCGAAAAATATCCTTTTTGAACAAACTCTTGATTTGCATAACTACCTCGTTTTTCACCACGAATCACACGAATTACACGAATAAAAAGGACTATTTTTCCAAGAACCTCTTGCAAAATAGCATTTTTGACCACATGTGCCATCGTAAATAGTTGATTTTCCGTTCATGGATCAGCACAAACCTTGTTTTCCCAAAATGCTGCACGAGCCTCCCAGGCTTATAGCTTTACCTCTGTTTCTCACTCATAGAATATCTATTCCAACCATTCGTGTCATTCGTGTGATTCGTGGTTAAAGTCTGAAGGCTCTGTAATAGTTGTTGCTTTTGATTTTTCCGAACAGCCGAAGGGCCTGGCCATCGTAACGGCCCGGATAAAACATCACAAGCGGCGTCTGCCCCATAACCGTTTGCAGATTATTGAGCAGGTTGTGGGAACGAACCAGGGGCCAGACACCCCCAACACCGGAAACGAGCACCAGATCTTGCTCCTCCGGCTGGACGACTTCCACAAATATCTGAACCAGCTTTTCTGACTTTAGAGGTCCACGAAGGGCCTTTTCAAGGGCCTTGTCGCCCTTGTCTATTTGCATCTGGAAAGACTTCTCGAGCAGGTTGCGTTCCTTGAGATGATCAACGATGAGATCGAAGAGGTTGACATGTTTCACCCGCAGTCCCGGCCTGTTTTTGGGGATGTGGGACATGAGGAACCGGATGTGTTCACGGATGCGGAGTTCCGCTTCGGGCGGGTAGTCGAAAATATAAAAGGCAATCTCGTTCCCAAGCCCCTTGCCGCTGAGAAACTCGGTTGAAGTGACCTTTGGAAGGATCTCGTTTAGGCGCTGCGTCAAAGAATCGGTCATGGGGCCACCTGGATACAACGAAGGACGTAATGCTCGTTGTGCCTCTCTAAGTAATGAAGTACCTGCGAGGCAATATGAACCGTTTGAAGCCGTTTGGACCTGGTGTTTTCGATATAGCCGGCCTGAGCCAGGATTTGGAAGACGGATGACCGGAGGCGTTTTCTTGTGGATTCATTCCAGATGGGCATATCCGGGTCCCTTCCCCTGCAGTCGTCCAGGTAATCTTCCCAACTCCTATTGGAGAGGGTTGCACTGAATAGCCGGTAATGCTCCCTCACAATCAGATCGAGGAAATCGCCCAAAAGAGAACTATGCTTAATGGCGGCGGCCAGAACGGCATGGGTAGCCACTTCCCCGGTACCATCTCGGACAAGCTTCCAAAGATCAGCTTCCATGGTCTCCAGACGTCCACGAATAAGTCGGGTCAACCGCCTCGCAGTTTCAGGACTTCGGGCCTGGAGCACGTTCTTATTTAAGACTGCATCGTCCCAGCCCCGTTTGTCAATGCCACGGAGAAGCAAATCAGCGATGATCCTGCTTTCTGAAACCTTCAGCGATCCTGCGGTAATTTCGGCTTTGTATCTCATAGTTGCCAGGTTATGGGTTCATGAGAAATTATTACACAACCCATTCTATCAAAGGGTTTCTTAACGTGTTCAGAAGGGCGTTTATGTGTTTATCCCGGGGCCACAAAATACAAAACCCCGTTCTCTTTCTGTTCAGAGTAACGGGGTTTTTGGGCAATCGTAGACCATTTCAAATCCTCTTTCCGTATCGGGTTGAAAGAAGAAACTTGGTTCGGGAATACTGCTGAATGTTGTTTATACCTAACTCCTCTAAAAGTCAATGGAAACTGGGGACTGGATTCTGAATACTCGATACTGGATACTTGATGCTGGATACTTCTTAGAGAGAACTATAGCACACGAGTTTGACATATGCGGC
>Ga0222678_1000536_pt1 | contig 16500 bp, 20 predicted proteins | sample AntAcemetagen937_FD_179801 | JGI IMG/M metagenome (GOLD analysis project Ga0222678, IMG submission 179801) | Saline water microbial communities from Ace Lake, Antarctica - #937 | ecosystem: Environmental > Aquatic > Non-marine Saline and Alkaline > Saline | place: Antarctica: Ace Lake... | reverse complement strand
CACATACACCGAAACGGACCGCTTTTTAAAAAACTGTTTGCCCAATCTCAATGTTATTCCTGTAAATTGATTCATCTCAAATCCCTATATATTGATTAACATCAAGTATCCCCGCAAATGCGGATACTGTCGTAAGCCAAGGCCATGCATTTTAGAAAAGGTATCGATAGATTGTCAAGGATATGCTTGGATGTCTCAGGGAAATGTCAAAGTAGGCTCCAAACTGCTTTCTGAACCGCAGGCTGTCGAAGCACTTGACTTTTGGGATTTTATTGCACATTAATAATGATGAATTCGTAAAAAGTACAATTTGCCACAGAGCGCACAGTCTCCGGCCCGTAGCGGGCCTCCGCCCCGGAGGGAGGACACAGAGATAACTATTTGTAATGACTGTATTCTAATCCCCTCAGAAATGATGAAGCTGTGGTTTGACTTTTTACATGGATTTATCACCTATTTGTTCAAATTACATCATATTTGCGCATGATTTATGTCATACCCAGATTTAACATTTAAGGAATTCTATCGATTTTAATAGAAAAGACAGAGCGAAGCGATACCTCAAGTCGTCAATATTCAATTTGGTTCCGGTTTATCCTGGTTAGGTAAGGTGAAGATATGAAGAAGAATGTTGTTGAACGTAGAATTATGTGGGGTGATCTTGATTCCCTCGGGATCGTGTTCTACCCCCGATACTACGAATGGATAGATGCGTCCGGTCATCTCTTTTTTGAGGCAATCGGTTTGAATCTTGGGGATCTCTGGAGTAAGAGGCAGATCCTTTTTGGTCTTGTCAAAACCTCGTGCAGTTATCACAAGACAGGCAGATATCATCAGAAAATCAGCATCACTACCCACGTGGATCTCCTGGCAGACAAAACCCTTGTCTTGAAGCATGCCATACGTGAGCGTCCAACCGACACCCTACTGGTCGAGGGATATGAGAAACGAATCTGCTTGGACGTTTCAGATCCTAATAATTTCCGAGCGATCGATATCCCTGATGACATCTCGGGGGTGCTTAAAGATGCGATGAACGAGTAAAAGCCACATCCTAAAAGGGTCATAGACCTGACTCCGGATCTTTTTGACCCTATTTGCATAATTCACAATACAGTTTAATAATAAAATCTGATGAGAAAAGCTGGGTTCCGAGAGCATCCGGCTTTTGAAGAGGAGTAAAAAAATATGGGAGACACCGCACAACTGATCGTTGATGGTAAAACATATGAAATCCCTCTTATAACCGGCAGTGAAGGCGAAAAGGGGCTTGACATCTCCAAATTGCGTGCTGAAACCGGGCTGATTACCCTTGATCCGGGCTGCGGCAATACCGGTACATGCCAGAGCAGCATCACCTTCATGGACGGCGAAAAGGGAATCCTGCGCTACCGGGGAATTCCAGTGGAACAGTTAGCCGAACATTCATCTTTCAGGGAAACCGCCTATCTTCTGATCAATGGGGACCTGCCCACCCGCGAAGAACTTCAGCGCTTTTCCGTTCGGCTTAATGACCACAGCCTGGTTCACGAGGACATGCGCCCATTTTTTGAAAGTTATCCACGAGGCGCCCATCCCATGGGTATGCTGTCCTCCATGATCGACGCCCTGAGGGCATTTTATCCCAGCATCCCCGAACGGAGCGAAGGAGAAGAGATCAATATTACCTTTGCCAGGCTTCTGTCCAAAGTGAGAACCTTAGCGGCCATGAGTTACAAGATTTCATTAGGTCACAAGGTGGTGTATCCACGGCACGACCTCTCTTACTGCGCCAATTTCCTGAACATGATGTTTGATTCGCCGGTCCGCCCCTATATCGTTGATGAAGATCTGGTGGATGCCATGAATGTCTTCTGGATTCTGCACGCGGACCATGAGCAGAACTGTTCTACATCTTCGGTCAGGTCGGTGGGGAGCGCCCGGGTAAACCTTTATGCCGCCATTTGGCCGGAATAACGGCCCTCTGGGGCCCCCTTCACGGAGGAGCCAATCAGGCGGTCATTGAAATGCTTCAGCAAATATACGATAATGGCGGTGATCCGGCCCCATTTATCGCCCGGGCCAAGGATCGAAACGATCCCTTTCGTTTGATGGGTTTCGGTCACCGGGTGTACAAGACCTTTGACCCCAGGGCCCGAATCATAGAAAAGGTGTGCAACAAGGTTCTCAAAAAGCTTCACCGTGAAGACCCCCTCCTGCCCATTGCAAAAAAGTTAGAGGAGGTGGCTCTGAAGGACAGTTATTTCATTGACCACAATCTCTATCCCAACGTGGATTTTTACGCCGGCATTGTCCTGCGAGCCATCGGCATCCCCCTAAACATGTTCCCGGTTATGTTCGCCATTGGGCACCTGCCCGGTTGGATTGCCCAGTGGAAGGAGAGCGCGGACGATCCCAAATGGAAAATCCACCGCCCCAGACAGAATCAGGGACCCTGGGTTGACCTTGTCCTGGCCCGCATACTTGGGGGCCGTGCCGTGAGTGGCCTCGAACAGGGCACAACAATCCCCGATATTGGCACCAGGGGCCATCCCCAGCCCGCCTACCTGGGCGGCCGCTGCATCCGAAAGATAATCCCCGTTTAGGTTGGGGGTGGCAATTACGTCATACTCTTCCGGGCGCAGGAGGAGTTGCTGAAACATGGCATCGGCAATGCGGTCCTTAATCACAATCCGGCCGGAAGGTTGTTTGCCCTGGAATTTTTCATACAGATCCGCTTCCGTCAGTGTGACATCTCCATATTTCTCACGTGCAACCCCATACCCCCAGTCCCGAAAGGCGCCTTCCGTGTATTTCATGATGTTTCCCTTGTGCACCAGTGTCACGCTTTCGCGATGGTGTTCCAGGGCATATAGAATAGCCATGGAAACCAGGCGATCCGTGTTTTTTCGGCTCATGGGCTTGATACCCACGGCGCTCTCTAAGGAAACGGTCGTGCCCCCCGCGCGGCCTTGGATTTGGCGTTGACGAGTGTTAACAGCTCACGGGCCTCGGCAGAACCGGCGGGCCACTCCAAACCCGCATACACGTCTTCCGTGTTTTCCCTGAAGATCACCACATCCACCCGCTCGGGATAGGTCACCGGCGCGGGGACGCCTTCAAGATAGCGGACCGGGCGCACGCAGGCATACAGATCAAGGTCCTGACGAAGGGTCACATTAAGGGAACGAAATCCACCCCCAACAGGGGTGGTGAGGGGACCTTTGATGGCCACGCCGTAAAGAGATATGGCCGAGAGCGTCTCTTTCGGAAGCGGGTTCGCCGGGCCATACTGGGCTTGGGCTTTTTCTCCGGCCAGAATTTCCCGCCAGGATATCCTTCTTTTGCCGGCATAGACTCTTTCCACCGCTGCATCCAGAACGGATTTGCTGGCTGCCCAGATGTCAGGACCGATGCCATCCCCTTCGATAAATGGGATGATGGGAAAATCGGGTACGAGAGGCCGATTCTGCGTATCCCACTGAATAACGTTTGCTGAATCCATGGCATCTGGATTATTTCGGTTTTTCATTTTCCATTTCTCCATGATTTACACTATTTTCAATCAGCAATACTATACTTTCCTTCGCTTATCCATTTGACAAGTGCCGGACGCTCCTGATCTGCCCATTCAGGAGAAACACGGAGTTTTATGAAAGAGTAATATATCTCATCCATTGCGGATACCGCCTCTTCTATTAGGAACATTTTTTCATAAAAAATTCCATCCGGGTCCTCCCCTCTGTCCTGCATTACTTTGGGCGACTTAAAAGTACTGAAATTCATCCAGGTGGAATCAAGAACAAAAGACCACTGGTTGTCGCCGAGAACCAGTTTTACCGTAGCCTGGATGATCTCTTTGTCCTCTGCCAGCGCAAAACGGGCCTCTCTCATGTCTGAAGCTTCGCCTGCACAGGTGATTGTTTCCACCCCCCTTTCTCTTTCTGACTGAAGCGTGATCTTACCGTCAAACCAGAGTTCGGCAGTTCCCTTCCCGCCCATGTCAAAAAGACCCCTGCCCGTTTCTGCCCTGAACCAGAGCCAGGCAAGAAAATCCGTTCCCAGGAATTTTGTTTTTCTCACCTTATCCAAAAGCTGCATAACTATTTCTCCCCCGAAGAATTTGAAGGGCCCAGGCCGTCAAGAAGATCAGGTGAAGAGCCTTCTTTTTCAATAAACCTGCTGGCAAGAGTATAGGGACAGATTGCCTGGAGTTGAATATCAAAGGTTTGAAGAAAAAATTCAACGAATTTGTCGCAAAGCCTGTTGGTAGTGGAACCGAAAATTATAAGGCCGGTACTATAGTTCCAGATCATGTCATAGCATCTCGAAACGGGAATTGCCCGCTTCAGGAGACGTAGCCTGACACCGTCTTTTATATCCGAACGACGATTTTTTGGCAGATATTCGAGATTCTCATCTTTCTTGATCTTTTCTTCGGCCTCTAAGCAGTATTGTTTCAGGGCTGTTGCAGGAATTTTCCTCTCATCAACCCTCAGTGACATGGTAATGTAAGGTTCTTTGAGAAACTCAAACGCCGCAAACCGGCTGTCGAACATGTCCATGACATTGACCCAGCCCACAGAGCGTTCATCAATAGATTTTTCATCAAGATTCCGGAAGGCGTATCGGGCGATCTTTTCAGACAGGCCTTCCATGAAGTTTTCCGGAAGAGCGCCGTCTGTTAGATATCTGGTAAAGCTTCCGGATCCGGATATTAGACCCATTTCTTATCCCTTTCCAAAATTTGTTAAGTGGTTGAGTAGTGTTACTATTTGACGATCTCTGCTTTCCAAAGAGTGAGACCTTTGAAAAATATTCAATTTCGAGCCACCACCTCGTTACGAAGGCCGGCAAGTATGCAGGCCAGGGCAACCGTTTGTTTCAAGCCAGGATTTTTTGAAAAAATGAAAAAAATGACATTATCAAAATCAGGATACAAGTGTCAATGAATAGGAAGCATCATATATTCCCTTACCCGTGTCATATTCGTTCTGCCACCGATGTGTTTTAAAACCCCAACGCATTACCGTGGGTTTCATTTTCTTATTGACATTATTAAATGATTAAGTTAAATTAAGAGGTTGGGAAAAAAACGTATCAGACCTTGGACTCGTAACTCGTAACTCGAACATGGAAAAGTATAACAGAAAAGAAGTTGATAAACGACGGACATTCGGGATTATCAGTCATCCGGATGCGGGGAAAACCACGTTGACTGAAAAGCTCCTCCTTTTCGGAGGCGCGATCCAGCAGGCCGGGGCTGTCAAGGCTCGTAAAGCAGCAAGGCATGCTGTAAGCGACTGGATGGAGATTGAAAAGGAACGTGGGATATCAATCACAACATCAGTAATGAAGTTCAGATACAGGGGATTTGAAATTAATCTGCTGGATACCCCGGGGCATCAGGACTTTTCAGAGGATACCTACAGGGTCCTTACGGCCGTTGACAGTGCATTGATGGTAATTGATAGCGCTAAAGGGGTCGAACCCCAGACGGAAAAACTGATGGAAGTCTGCAGGATGAGGAACACCCCTATAATAACATTTATAAACAAGCTTGACCGTGAAGGGATGGGACCGCTTGATATCCTTGATGATATAGAGAATAAACTTCAGATTGAATGCACGCCCCTCTCCTGGCCCATTGGTATGGGCAAGAGGTTTAGGGGGGTCTACAATCTGTATCATCATGAGCTTCACCTGTTTACTCCCGGGCAGGACACAGCAGCAAGGAACGGGATTGTAATAAAAGACCTGTCTGATTCCAGACTGGATGAGTATCTTGAAAGCCAGGCCGATGAACTTCGTGATGACATAGAATTAATTGAGGGGGCGGCCAACCCATTTGAGCTTGAACATTATCTGAAGGGGAATCAGACACCGGTCTTCTTCGGAAGCGCAATTAATAATTTCGGTGTAAAAGAGATGCTCGATGCTTTTGTGGAGATGGCCCCTCCCCCAGGCGCCAGGAGTGCTACTTCACGTAATGTCTCGCCCTATGAAAAACCGTTTTCAGGCTTTGCTTTTAAAATTCAGGCAAACATGAATCCTGCACACAGGGACAGGATCGCATTTGTCAGGATCTGTTCCGGGAGATTCACACGCGGGATGAAAGTGATGCACCACAGGATCGACAAGGAAGTCTCTTTTGCAAATGCCACGATCTTTATGGCAAGGGAGAGAGAGAACGTTGAAGAAGCTTTTCCCGGCGATATTATCGGAATTCATAACCATGGGACAATCAAGATAGGTGATACCTTTTCGGAAAAAGAACCGCTGAAATTCACGGGTATCCCGAATTTCGCACCCGAGCATTTCCGCAGGGTCATGTTGAAAAATCCGTTAAAGATCAAGCATCTTCAAAAAGGCCTGACCCAGCTTGCAGAAGAAGGGGCTGTCCAGGTTTTCCGCCCGGTCACGACGAACGATTACTTGTTAGGTGTAGTCGGTCTTCTTCAGTTTGATATTACAATGGCCAGGCTCAAGTCCGAATACGGTGTCGATGCCGTTTATGAACCGGTTGATTATAAAGTCGCCAGATGGGTTGACTGCGCTGATCCCAAAAAAATGGCTGAGTTTGAAAAGAAAAACAGCGCCGGTATTGTTAGGGATTCTGAAGGCACACTGGCATTTCTGGCAACCAGTGAATGGAATCTCGATTTCTACATGGAGAAATGGCCTGATATTAGCTTCTACAAAACCCGTGAAATCGCCTGATGTTTCGACCTCGTTAGGTGGTTAAATAGTGTCTGAACGAAATAACTTTCCTATTTCTTAATCTTAATCTTAATCTTACTCAAAACGATTATGATTAAGAGTATGATTAAGAGTATGAATCCAAAAACAAATACCAAAAGGAGAAATGACCAATGACTGAGAAGCAGTGGGATAACCCGCCGGAAATGCAAATTGATCCGCAGAAAACCTATCGGGTAACGATTGAAACCAACAGGGGCAACATGGAGTTGGAACTCTATCCGGAACATGCGCCCAAAACGGTGAACAACTTTGTTTTTCTTGCCCAAGATGGTTTCTATGACGGAATAGTTTTCCACCGGGTGATAAGCGACTTTATGGTCCAGGGAGGAGACCCTACGGGTACAGGGAGAGGGGGACCTGGCTATCAATTTGAGGATGAGGTTGCGGAGAATCCGCTGAAGCACAAGGCAAAAGTTATCTCCATGGCGAACGCAGGGCCGAACACGAATGGAAGCCAGTTTTTCATCACGCATTCACCGCAGCCGCACCTGGATGGTATGCACACGGTGTTCGGCAAGGTGGTCGAAGGGCAGGAGATTGTGGACGCCATTCAGCAGGGGGATAGGATGGTGAAGGTAATGGTAAGTGACGATTGATCTCAGGTGGTGGTACCATAATAAGGTTCTATAACAAGCCACCTCATCCATGGGTGTAATTTGTATGAATGAGAAGCATTTAAGTAAAATAGCAGATGAACTGAATCTCTTACTCCGACAGGTAAAGGCCGCAGCCCGGTTACTCAAAGAGGGTGGTACGGTCCCCTTTATAGCCCGGTACAGGAAAGAGGTTACCGATTCTCTGGATGAAGTAGCCATAACTGCGATCCGTGATAAAATGGCTCAGATGGAGGCCTTAGACAACCGGAGGGAGAGCATATTAAAATCACTCAAAGAGCGGGAGCTGCTCACTGATGATCTTAATGAGAAAATTGTTTCCGCTGAGACCATGACCACCCTGGAAGATATCTATCTCCCGTACAGGCCGAAACGGCGTACCCGGGCCACAGCAGCCAGGGAAAAGGGGCTGGAACCATTGGCGAAACTCATTTTCAATCAAAAGGATGAAACTGATCCGGTAAAAGAGGCGGGAGCCTATATTGACCCTGAAAAGGGGGTCGAAACAGTAGAGGATGCGCTGGCCGGTAGCCGGGATATAATAGCAGAGTGGGTAAATGAAGATCAGGGGGCTCGCGAAAAAATGCGGGCGCTCTATGCACAGAAAGGGGTCTTCCGTTCTAAGGTAATACCGGATAAGGAGGCGGAGGGGGCCAAGTTCAGGGACTATTTCGATTGGGAAGAGCCGGTGCCAAAAGTACCATCGCACCGGGTTCTTGCAATGCGCCGGGGAGAGAAAGAGGGTTTCATAGATCTGCGAATAAGCCCCCCTCAGGATGAAGCACTGGCACTCTTAGAGGCCATGTTTGTTACGGGGAAAGGTGCATCTAACGAGGTTAAGGAGGCGGTGCACGATAGCTACAAGAGGCTCCTGTCTGTTTCAATGGAAACAGACGCCAGGCTTGAGACCAAAAAGCGGGCTGATAGAGACGCGATTAAGGTATTTACGGATAATCTCAGGGAGCTCCTCCTTGCATCGCCCCTCGGTCAAAAAAGAGTTATGGCCATAGATCCGGGGATTCGTACTGGCTGTAAGATTGCCTGTCTCGATCCCCAGGGTAAACTGCTCCATACAGATACTATAAATCTTTTTAAGTCTGAAAACGCTAAATTATCCTCTGCAAAAACGGTAAAAGAATTAGTAGACACATATGAAGTGGAGGCGATAGCAATAGGGAACGGCACTGCCGGGAGGGAAACCGAAGCCTTTATTAATACTCTTTCTTTTTCCGACAGCATTTCGGTGGTAATGGTCAATGAGAGCGGTGCGTCTATCTATTCCGCCTCTGAAGCGGCAAGGGAAGAGTTTCCCGACCTGGACCTGACTTATAGAGGGGCAGTATCCATTGGAAGGCGCCTCATGGATCCTTTAGCCGAGCTGGTAAAAATCGATCCCAAATCTATTGGTGTAGGACAGTATCAGCACGATGTGAACCCGCTGGCCCTAAAAAGAAGCTTAGATGATGTGGTCATGAGTTGCGTCAATGCTGTGGGGGTGGATGTCAATACAGCGAGCCAGCAGCTTCTCACCTATGTCTCAGGTCTTGGGCCACAGTTGGCCAAAAACATTATAACCTACCGCGATGAGCACGGGGCTCTCTCCTCCAGGGCAGAACTTAAAAAGGTGTCGCGTCTTGGCCCGAAGGCATTTGAGCAGGCAGCCGGTTTTCTCCGAATTAGAAATGGGGATAACCCCCTTGATGTTAGTGCTGTCCATCCCGAATCTTATGGTATTGTGGAGACCATGGCCGGGGATCTTGGTTTTGATCTAACTGCTCTGCTTGAAAGCGATGCGCTCAGGGAAAAAATTGACCCGAATAGATATGTGACAGACAGGGTGGGAATCCCCACAATTACCGATATTCTTGCCGAATTAGCCAAACCCGGTCGCGATCCCCGAAAGCAGTTTGAAAATTTTAAATTCCAGGAGGGCATTGAAAAAATTGCAGACGTCCAGCCTGGCATGAGCCTGCCAGGTATAGTCACAAATGTCACCGCCTTTGGTTCTTTTGTTGACATAGGTGTTCATCAGGATGGGCTGGTTCACATCAGCCAGTTAGCGAACAGGTTTATTAAGGATCCCAACGAGGTGGTCAAGGTCCATCAGCACATAACGGTTAAGGTGCTGGACGTAGATCTGGAAAGAAAACGCATCTCTCTTTCCATGAAACAGGACGCCGTTCAAGAACAAGGAAAAACAAGGAAGACATCAAGAAAGCCTGAAAAGAGGCCCACGGCAAAAAAACCACGAAAGAGCGAACCCGGTCCATTTAACAATCCCTTCACCAAGACGTTTAATAATTAGTGCCTGAACGAAAACTAAGTTTCTTTAAGAAATTGTTGGAGACAATGGGTATTAACATCCCTCATCTTCCACAATCTCAAACTTGGATGAAGCAGGTCTCTCTGCCTTTGGACTGGGCTTTTGAATCTCTTCCATTCTTTTTTCAGTCTGAACCTGAGGAGATGGCTTGTTGGCAGCTATACGATCCGGGTTAATAAGGGCAAGAATCAGACCGAGAAGGATAAGAATCGCTGCGGCAGATCTCTTCATTCTCTTTGAGCCGCCCGGGAGAGTGTCCCTGTCTCCAAATTTATTTTCCACCTTTTCCACAAACCAGTAGGCCCCCACAGCCATAAGGCATACCAACAAGGCAATAATACCGGAGTTGAGATTCAGGACATCAGTAAGGCGGATGGCGCCCATATCCCCTGCCGAATAGAATCCCTCAAGTAACGGGAATATTTCGGCAAAGATAAATGAGCCAATGATCATGCCGCCGATAAATACTAATCCGTCAAGCTTGCCCGATACCGTGGCCACGATAGAGGTTGTGGGGCAATAACCGCCCATTATAAAGCCTATGCCGAGGACAAGGCCACCCACAATCTGGGGCCATATATAGGTGGGTAAGAGATAAACCAGTCCAAGATCGATCCAACCGAAGACAGAAAAATATAGCAGACCTAACATGCACACAATGATAGCGGTAAACATGACCTTAAAAACGGCAAAGTCTCTTAGATAAAAGTTCGCTGTGAGTTTCCTGACGTCTCCAAACCCGGCCCTTTCGAGCACAAACCCAAAGAGGAAGCCTATAAGCCCAGCCATTTGAAGACCGTAGGCGAAATCAAACCAACCTAATTTGTATAGAGGTCCCATTATAGCCACTCCTTTCTAAAAAAATAGGCCGTTGCATATGCGCCTGCAAAGATAGAGAACATAAAGATCCAGCTACCGAAGGCAAGCTCGGCGGCCCCGGTAAGGGCCTGTCCGCTTGTACACCCCCTGGCCAGTCGCGCGGCAAATCCCGATAAGATACCCCCACCTAAGGCAAGCCACAGCCGGGCTGAAACCCCGATGGACGGTCCCCTTGCCACCTCGCCCTTTATCCTGTTGGCTATAAAGGCCGAAAACAAGCCTCCGAGCGCGGCCCCCATAGTCAGAAAAACCAGCCAGGACATAAGAGGAGATCGACTCCCTGACAGGTACTTTGAGAAATATGCGTTGGCCGTTGCATGTTCGGGAGCCACCAGATTAACCCCTGCCGTTGCAACCCGGGCAAAGGTTGACGAAGATCCAACACCCCTACCCATCGTATAAAAGGAAAACAGCATGACTAACCCGAGTAAGGTCCCGATGACATAAGGATTGGTAAAACGTTGGTTCATGATAAACCTCCTTTCCTGTTTGATTCTATTCGCTTTTACGGTGCATACACTTTCAAACTTGATGACGCCACCCCGGTTAAATAGGCGCAAAAGAGATTTAACTGGGTAAACAAAAAGGCGCAAAAATCACAAATAATAAAAATGATACGAAGTTCCCTAACTTCCCCGCTGCAAGCGGGATAAATAGGCACTTCAAATTTGATGGTCTCGTAAAAAGTTTCCAAGGTCGTCACTCCCGCGAAAGCGGGAGTCCACAAGTAGTTGAGTTTCCTGGATTCCCGCTTTCGCGGGAATGACGAAAACAGGTGATTTATGATTTTTTACGAGTTTGTCAAACTTTAGGCATTTTAGGCACTTCAGTTGGCAATCTTTTGAGTGCCTCTTCTGCCAGTTCTTTCACACAGCGGTTTATTAGCTTTCGATTCTGATAAACGCTAAGCTCGGCGTCATCGTCAGTAAGGGCCTCAAGGGTCGTCCTTGCATCGCTCGCCTCAAGCAATCCCATGAGCCAGGCCGCCAGGCCGCGGACAACAGGATCACTGGATTGCAGGTAGGGTAAAAAATGGGAAATTTCATCCAGAACCAGATATGGTCTCACCTGAGAGAGTCTTGCAACCCCCCAGAGGAGACCGCGTTGAAGCATTTCCAGTTCGAGATAGTTCCCGTCTTTTCGTGCATAGGATATGAGAATAGGGACATACTCATTAGCAAGCGCTTCATGACAGGCCAGAATCTCTCCCATGGCCTCCGGGCTGCCCCAGCCTATACCCCCCGATTCGTCATTAAGATTCCACATGAGCCTGCGCATAATTATCCTGGCCGGCTCCATCTCCACATCGGCAAGTCTTGCCACGGCAGCGCCCATGGCCGTGACTGCTCGCCATTTTATCTGCTCTTCAGTGCTGTAAAGGAAGCAAAAGAGGGCATTGATGACCTGGCGTGGGGGTATCTTACACAATGCCTCCAAAGCAAAGTCAAGCTTCTCTGATCTCAGAAGTTCGAGAACCCCCTGTTTGAGGATGCGCCCTTTCAACCACCCCCCTCCCAGGTTATGCAGTCCTTGGGGCAGCAACTTATGGCCTCCCGGATCTTTTCTTCAGGATATTGAGAAAGCTCCACCGCCTCAATGATCCCTGTCTCCTCATTTATTCTAAAGACAGAGGGACATAATTCCACGCAGGATTCGCAATCAGAGCACTCGCTAATATCAATGACCGGGGCGGCCTGGTTCATATTCGAGCCCTTCATGAAGCCAGTTTTTTTAAAAAATGACACGAAGTTCCTTAACTTTAGGCACTTCAAACTTTAGGCACTTTAGGCACTGTCCTTTCCGTCCCTACTTAACCTTATGCGTTGCCCTCATGGTGCGGGCAAGTTCGTTGATTTCACCCAAGGATTTGGTCATGGCGGCCCAGCCGTACCAGTAGACATAATCCGGGTTAGCGTGGAAAACACCCTGATAGGTTCTCATCCGGTATTTCATATACATCCTGAACAATACCTGATCGATGTATGATCCACCTGTCTGATTGAAATAGAGAAAATCAGGATAGGCAAAGGGATAGTAATCCGGCTTCTTGATGACTCCGTCTTTATAAAGAGCCGCAACGATCTTAATACCTTGCGCCATCAAGCGGTCAGCATTTTTAATCATCCGGTCACCCATCTCCAACCGGTGTCGGGCATACTGTCCGGCATGACATGTTGAGCAGATCTTGATCATCTTTTCCCGCTCTGCCTTCCAGGCATCTTCCGTAAACCGAATCATGTGGAGAGACTTTATCATCTCCAGCCGTGAAGTTGGTTTGCCGGTTTCGGGATTCAGCGCGCCTAAGGCCTTGAGTATAACGACCCGGTCGGCTGCCCATTGTTCGTCTTTTGGCAGGGGTAACCGGACACCGAAAAAGCCCCATGCAGTCCGGTTTTCGTGGGTGCCATTAGGCATGTGACAAAGCTGGCAGGTAGGTGCTGCAGCACTTTCAGGCAATTTGCCTGCCTGCTTGACAAAAAAGTGGGTGCCATGCTTGGAACTGCTCCACATCTCCCACTGGGGGTGGTCATAACCCATATGGCACTGCTGACAGGCCCTCGGATCCTGGGCCTCTTTTTTGGAAAAGGCGTGACGCGTATGGCACTCGTCACAGGAGTTGTTCTGATATCGGTAGCCTTTGTCCCATCGATCCTTTTTCTCGGCCGCACTCTTAATCCCCATATTATGACAGCCGCCGCACCCCACACCTCCTTCCATCAGCTCATCCGGCTCCATGTGGGTAATGGGCAAGGCATTCATTGAGCGCCAGCCATAGTTGTGCTTGCCCTTGACAAACTGATCAAACTGATCTTCATGGCATTCGGCGCAAACCTGTTCGTCCGGCAGCCGGGCAAGGTTGGCATCTTTCGCCGTTTTATGTTTATCGCCATGACAATCTGAACATGTTACATCTTCTCCGGAGTGCTTACTCGCTCTCCAATCGGACACAAAGCCGGGGGTGACCTTTTGGTGGCAGGCGATACACTCGTTCTCCTCAGCCTGTACAGGGCTGCCAAAGACAAGAGCCGCCGTCCACAGGAGGGCAATCAAAGCCGATATCATTCCCTTTGCAAACAAGATTTTCTCCTTTTCCTGGCTCCTCCCTTTGGCAGGGATTGCCTTGATACTTGATGAGCGTTTACCCTAACGTTGCATAAACCTTTGGTCCAAAAACGCTACGCTCGCTCTATATGAGGCCATCAAGAAACGCTGGTCCATTTTCAAGACCTCACCGTATGTTTAATACGCTTTCATCCTTGAAAATGGCCCATCGTCCCTTGCTGACCTAATCTAAAGCGTTTTGAACTCAAATTTTATGCAACGTTAGGGTTTATTCTGCAGGCAATGCTTCAGCAATCTTCTTCGCCAATTCACGACACGCATCCAAACTTTTGTCATCAGGAACATACTGAATCCTCACGCCCGGATCAATAATATCGAACTTCATCTGTTCGAGCTCTTTCGTGACCAGCTTTGCAGCCTCACCACTCCAGCCGTATGAACCGAACGCGGCCCCCACCTTATTCAACGGTTTCAGACCCTTCATGTATGTCAGAAAGTCACTGATCGTGGGGAAAAGCCCGTTATTCAGAGTAGGGGACCCGACTATGATTGCGCCTGCATCAAGGACCTCGGTCATGACATCACTGCGATGGCAATTCCTGAGATGCATTAGCCTGGCATCCACACCTTCCTCGCCAAGTGCGTTTACAATGGCCTCTCCCATGGCCTCAGTACTGTGCCACATGGTGTCGTAAACCACTATGGCCTTCCTCTTTGGTTTCTGAGTGCTCCATTCCACATAGGCGTTAATGATCTTTGACGGATCTTTGCGCCAGAGGATACCGTGGTCAGGACAGATCATATCTATGGCCAACCCCATCTCTGTAACCTTCTCCACTAATTTGAGTATCAGCGGCGCGTAGAGTAGAAGGATATTGGCAAAGTACTTCTTTGCATGAGGCATGATGGCATCACCCATTTGGTCGTCAAATCTCTCAAGCCCGGCATAATGTTGCCCAAACGCATCGCTGGAAAAAAGAAGCCTGTCTTCCTTCACATAAGTAAACATGCTGTCAGGCCAGTGAAGCATTCTGGTCTCCAAAAAGGTAAGGGTCCTATTCCCTAAGCTCAATTCACCGTCGTTTTCCACAGGTTGGAAATTCCATTTCTGAGGAAAATGCTTTGAAAGGTTCTTCTGTCCCATCTTCGAGCAGTAAAGGGGTTTATCCTCGCCGATCTTGTGCATTACTCTCGGCAGGCCGCCGGAATGGTCCATCTCGGTGTGGTTGCTGATAACGTAATCAATCTTCTTTGGGTCAACAATCTGGCTGATATTGGATAGCAATTCATCGGCGAATTCTTTCTTAACCGCATCTATCAGGGTAATCTTTTCGTCCATGATAAGGTACGAATTATAAGTCGTCCCCTGGTATGTGGAATAGCCGTGAAAATCCCTGATGTTCCAGTCAATTACTCCCAGCCAGTAAATGCCTTTTATAATCTCTATAGGTTTCATATCTTACTCCTTTCCAAACAGGTCTTTCGCTGCCCCGCATATGGGACATGTCCAGTCATCCGGAAGATCATCAAATGAGGTCCCTGGCTCTACGCCGTTATCCGGATCGCCATCCTCCGGGTCGTACACATAACCGCATACCGAACATACATACTTATCCATGATTTTCTCCTCCTTTTATAGTATTTAAATTTCATTTTCCTAACACGGATAAACCGAAACCAAAAAAGGGCATGGGTGTCAGGCCTACACATTTCACTATCGTAACGAATTGGATGCAAATAGTCATACGGCCTAAAAATCGGTAATGCTTATTGCGTTACTGTCAACTGTGCAACTGTGTAGGCCTGACACCCATGTCTTTAAATGTTTTCAGAAGCGGGAATCAACGCCGCATAATTGGTAGCCCTGGAGGAGGCCAGAGGCCGCCTGGCCCACCAGATGTGAAGGCTGGAGATGTTACCGTGCCGAATGTTCTTTTCCCTGGCCGATTCTACGCTGACTTCCTTTACCGGAAAACTCTCCTCAATGAGGCGTCTGTCCCTGTTCATCCTTCTCCTTTTGGTTCATCTCGTTTAATATCTCCCTGATCTGGAATTTCAACGTGGGAATATCCTGCTCCACGGTCTCCCACACCAGGAAATAGTCTATGCCGAAGTATCCATGAATCAGGCGGTCCCGCATGCCCGCCATATCTTTCCAGGGAACTTGAGGATGTTTTTCTCTCACGGATTCGGGAATGTTTTTCGTGGCCTCGCCGATGACCTCAAACTTCTGGATCACGGCGCTGGATGTCTTCTCGTCAATGACAAACGCATCAACTCCTATCCCTTCCACAAATTCCAGAATGTGTCTGCAGGCATCAAGAATATCCTGCAGGAACAGCCGATAATCCCTTTTCATAAGCTGATTAGATCGCCGTAGATATAGGGGGCGATCTCCTCTCTGACGGCCCTTTTGGATACCACATCCACCCTGCAATGGAGCATCTCCTCCAGAAAGTTGCCGAGTCCTGTTAGATTGAAAAGCGTGGCCCCTTCCCGGAACTCCACCAGTACGTCCAGATCGCTCTCCGCGTTTTCCTCTCCCCTGGCGTAAGAACCGAAGAACCCCTTTATCTCGGCCCTGTATTTGTCTCTTGCCTCATTCCTTGCCCTTTCAAGGATCTCGAGGATTTCATCCTTTGTCATGCTTTTTTCTCCCCCTTTTATGATTTTAATATTCCATTTTCCTAACCCGGATAAACCGAAACTAAACAAAACTTTTTACCACGAAGGGCACGAAAAATCCAGATAAGGGACGTCCTCCCATAGAGATTCCCTTTTCAACATACGTCCGATATTCCTTCCGAACTTAACCGATCCTTTCTCCAGTTATTTGACTGGATATCTCAGCGCCCATTGCACATAACCCATAAATCCCGC
>Ga0222678_1000535_pt1 | contig 16507 bp, 13 predicted proteins | sample AntAcemetagen937_FD_179801 | JGI IMG/M metagenome (GOLD analysis project Ga0222678, IMG submission 179801) | Saline water microbial communities from Ace Lake, Antarctica - #937 | ecosystem: Environmental > Aquatic > Non-marine Saline and Alkaline > Saline | place: Antarctica: Ace Lake... | reverse complement strand
TTTCCCCTTCTGATACGGTCTGTCGGTCGTCATGGCGTCAAAGGCGTCGGCCACTGCTAAGATCTTGGCGCCCAAAGGGATCTCCTCATCTTTGAGGTGACGGGGATACCCTTTGCCGTCAGGGCGTTCGTGGTGACAGTGAACATAATCAAGGGCCGGCCCTAAGAAATCGAGGTCATGCAGGATCTCCACACCTGTGGTGGGATGGCTGAGGATCTCTTTGACTACCTCAGGCGGGTTTTTGGCATCGTGGGGATCGAAAAGCCGATCGGAAAATCGTATTTTACCGATATCATGCAAAATTCCGCCTAAACGCACATACTCCACTTCCTCATCATTAAGCCCTATTTGCCGGGCTATCTGAACGGCCAGGGCGGCAACCCGAGCCGCGTGGCCCTCGGTATAGGCGTCGCGGGCAGCTAAGGCATGGGCCATGGCCGAAACCGTGTTGACGGTGCTCTGCCTGATCTCCTCGTTCAATGCCTCGAGCTCTTTGATCATCAACTCTAAGCGGTATTCCCTGGCCTCGACCTTAACCATCATCAGGCCCATGGCCTCTGCAATGGCCCGCACTGATTCAGGTTGGTCATCGCGGGTCAGGTCCATAATATCGTTAGAGTATTTGCCTGCTGCGATCTCTTCGATGATCTCTAATAGACGCTTAATTGCCATCCTTCTTCCTCGTCAGATAGATGAGAAATTCGCGGTTCCCTTTTGGCCCTAATAATGGAGAGGGGATATACCCTTCAACCAACCAGGCCGAGGCTTCAAAGAAGTCGGTCAGATTCTCTATAACTTTCCTGTGGAGGGCCGGGTCCCGCACCACGCCCCCCTTGCCCACCTGACCTTTTCCAACCTCAAACTGGGGCTTGATTAGGGCAATTATGAAGGCATCATCTGACAGGAGATCGGAAACAGGGGGGACAACCAGTTTGAGGGAAATAAATGAGACATCAATAACCGCTCCCTCGGCAGGCCTCTTCAGGGCTTCCGGTTTGAGGTAGCGTATGTTTGTTCTTTCGAGGACCTCCACACGTGGGTCCTGGCGAAGACCCCAGTCTAATTGTCCATAGCCCACATCTACGGCAATGACTTTGCGGGCGCCGTGTTTGAGCAGACAATCGGTGAAGCCGCCTGTAGAGGCGCCTATATCTAACAAGACCAGCGACTTCACATCTACTGAAAAGTGCTCGAGGGCCGCCTCTATCTTCATCCCTCCCCGGCTCACGTAGGGAGGCGCGGATTCTTTCAGAGAAATGGACGCTGACACCGGGACAAGATGTCCGGCCTTGTCAACCCTTACCCCGTCCACTTCAACAAGGCCGGCCATGATTACGGCCTTTGCCTTTTCACGACTCCCGGCCAGGCCCCTCAGGACCAGGAGACGATCCAGCCTCGACTTCTCTTTTTTTTGTCTGATCGAGGAGATTTCTCGCCTCCCTCATGATTCCTGCACTATCGAGTCCACACTTCTCCCTCAGGATATCCTGTGGGCCATGCTCCACGAATTTGTCCGGCAACCCGATTCTTTTGACTGACATGTTCTTTAGACCCAGGTCATTAAAAAGTTCGAGTATGGCCCCTCCAAAGCCGCCCTGCCTGATGTTTTCCTCTACTACTAAGACCCGGCCAGAGGATGAAACGATATCCACTAACCCCTCATCTAAAGGTTTTACAAAACGACAGTTCACAACGCCCACAGATAGCCCCTCTTTTTCAAGGGTTGCGGCAGCATCCAGGGAGGGATAAACCATGTTTCCAATGGCCAAAATCTGCAGGTCGTTACCCTCTTTGAGGATCTCAGCCTTACCGATCGGAATAGCCTTGTACTCGGGGTCTATTGAAACCCCAATCCCTCTCCCCCTGGGATATCTGATCGCTACAGGACCATTGTGCTGGAGGGCAGTGTAGAGCATGTGCCTTAGTTCGTTTTCATCCTTTGGCGCCATGAGGGTCATATTGGGGAGGCTCCGCAGGTAAGTAATATCGAAATTCCCGTGATGTGTAGGCCCGTCGTCACCCACGAGCCCCCCACGGTCAAGGGCAAAAATAACCGGCAGATTGGGGAGGCAAACGTCATGGATAATCTGATCAAAGGCCCTCTGAAGAAAGGTGGAATATATTGTCACTACCGGCCTGAATCCTTCGGTGGCAAGACCGGCGGCAAAGGTTACGGCATGTTGTTCCGCTATCCCCACATCTAAGAATCTTTTGGGAAAGGACTTGGAGAATTCAGCCAACCCGGTACCTTCGGGCATAGCCGCTGTAATGGCAAACAGCTTCTCATTCTTCCGCCCAAGATCTACCATGGTCTTACCAAATATGCCGGTATAGGATGGCGGAAGCGGAAGCTTGGGTCTGTCCTTTGGAGGTGAACCTGTGGGGATCTCAAATGAACCGACCCCGTGGTAGTGGGCCGGATCCTTTTCAGCAAACTCATACCCCTTACCCTTTACAGTAAGGGCATGAACCAGGACAGGTCCCTCTAAATGGGAGGCATTTGTAAAGGCCTCAATGAGCAGATCAATACGATGGCCTTGAATAGGTCCGATATATTTGAACTTAAAGGCCTCGAACATCATACCAGGTGTAAAGAAGGTGATAAAGGAATCCTCGCTCTTGCGAACAAACTTCAAGATGTTCTCTCCTACACCGGGCAGGGATTTGATAAAGTTTTCCAGATCTTTCTTCAGATTGACGAACCTTTTGCCGGTCATCTTTCTGCTTATAAAAGACGAGAAAGCACCCACATTCGGTGCTATGGACATGGCATTGTCGTTTAAGACAACAATAAGATCTTTTTCAGTCTCGCCGGCCTGATTAAGTCCTTCAAAGGCCATACCTGCAGTCATCGAGCCATCTCCGATTACAGATATGACCTTGCTATTCTCTCCTTTTAGGCATTTTGCCGTTGAGATGCCGAGACCCGCTGAGATAGAGGTACTGCTGTGTCCGGTATCGAAGGCGTCGTAGGGGCTCTCCGACCTTTTGGGGAACCCGCTGATCCCCCCATAGGTCCTGAGGGTGTGAAACTGGTCCCTGCGCCCGGTAATCAGTTTGTGCGCATAGGCCTGATGCCCCACGTCCCAGATGATCTTGTCTTTCGGGGCGTCAAAGACGAAGTGGAGGGCAATGGTCAGCTCCACAGTCCCTAAACTCGGGGCCAAATGCCCACCGGTCTTGGATGTTGTCTCAATAATCTTATGGCGAAGTTCTTTTGCCAACTGCTGAAGACTCTCAAGGGGAAGGCCTTTAAGGTCCGCAGGGCTGTTGATCTTGTCTAACAGGCTTTCTTTTTTGTCAGGCGTGTTCATTTTTTTCTCTCAATAATATATCGGGCAATCTGGCGTAGGGGCTCGGCCCTGCTGCCGAATTCCCGCAGATCCTGGACGGCTGTTTGAACCAGTTCCGACTGGATTCTCTTGGATTCATTTAGACCGAGGACCGACGGGTAGGTCATCTTCCCTTTTTGTTCATCGGCCCCGGCTTGCTTCCCCATGGTCTTGCTGTCACCTTCAATATCTAAGATATCGTCGGAGATCTGGAAGGCCAGACCGATCTTTTCGCCATAGGAGGTGATAGCCTCAATCCGGGATCCCTCAGCGCCTCCTAAGATAGCGCCGGAGGCCACGGACGCGGTGATCAGGGCCCCCGTCTTGTGTGTGTGCATAAATTTTACAACCGGGAGATCAGCCCTCTTTCCCTCCCACTGGATATCTACGGCCTGGCCCCCCACCATCCCATCATATCCGGCAGCACGGGAAATCAGGTTTATGGCCTTGAGAAGGTTCTGCGGAGATATTTTACCTGAGATATCCGCTGAAGTCATCAGGCTGAAGGCCTCGGTCAGCAGGCCATCCCCGGCTAAGAGTGCGATCGGTTCTCCAAATACCTTATGATTGGTCGCTTTACCCCTCCTGAGGTCGTCATCATCCATCAGGGGGAGATCATCATGAATCAAGGAATAGGTGTGTATCAATTCCAAGGCACATGCCACCGAGAGGACCTCTCGTCCCGAGCCCCCCACTGCCTCGGCCCCTGCGATGCAGAGGATCGGCCTCAGCCTCTTACCTCCTGCAAACAAGCTGTATCTCATGGCCTTTGTCAGATCAGATGTCAGGCCTTCAGGTTCAGGAAAATAACCCTGGAGCGCAGCCTCCACCGTTTTCTTTTTTTCAGCGAGATAGGTCTTTAGATCCGGAACAGCCTTATTGGGCATCGTTTACTCCATCCAGTTCAAAGGGAGTTTCGCTGTATTTCCCGCCACTTTCCTTGACAAGGAGGGATACTTTTTTTTCTGCAGATTCAAGTTCCTTGGAGCAGAACTTGGCCAACTCCATCCCTTCCTCAAACACTTTAAGGGAATCTCCCAATGGCAGATCTCCCTGCTCAAGACCCTGGACAATCTCTTCTAATCGCTGCATTGCCTCTTCAAATTTCTTTTCGGCCACATTTCCTCCGTATCTGTCGGCTCAGACAGTAGTCGTCTTAATAGCCCAAGCTCGTAATTTATGTCAATCCTCTTAAATTTTCCAAAGGGGACCCGGGACCCGGGTGCCAGTATCAAATCCCACCAGGGGCGGAATAACCCATATCGCATTTTTGGTAACATTATAACTATGTTGCCATACTGTCAATTCAGAATAATGTCTCTCTCAGCTGAAAAGGGAGAAAATAGCCATTCTCGGACAGCCTCCTAACCTGCTTGCATTACAGGAGCTCGGAATCGATAAAACCGAGGTTCAGTTTCTTTAAGATGCGAACGATATTATTCAACTGGACCTCCACCGTCCCTTCATACATTTCGATGATGCGATTATCCCTGTAACGTCTTTCCACTTCCTGGTCCAGGAAATAGCCGTAACCCCCGAACACGGTAATTGCGTCATCAATAATCGATTTGGCAGTTTCGGGCACATGGTGTTTTATTAGGGAGGTAAAAAGGGGAATGGTCCCTGAGATTTTTTGAGGGCTATTATCACATAACCATGCACCGTAGTACGTAATCCACTTGAGGGTCTGAAGCTGGCTCCACATCCTTGCCAGTTTATGGCCGATAGCCTGGAAATCAATAATTGGCCTCTTAAACTGCTCTCTTTCCCTCGCATGATTCAGGGCCTTTAAGAATGCCCCTTCGCAATTCCCGAGGGCCTGGGCCCCTATTTCAATCCGGCTTTCATCCAAAAAATCGAGGACATTCAAAAGACCTCTCCCCCTTTTTCCCAAGATATTTTCCTTCGAGATCTTCAAATCCTGGAACACCAGCTCACTGCTGGAGGTCATCCTCAGACCCATTTTGTCCGGGATTTCATTTATCTCCATTTTGCCGCCGAGCCACGTGGATGAATCCCTCTCAACGATGATGGTGGTCATCCCCTTTCCCGGTCCTGCTTCAGGGTTTTCCTGCGCCAGAACAATGAAAAAATCCGCATAACCACCGTTGGTTGTAAAGACCTTTGTGCCGTTCAGGACAAAGCCATCATCCTGTTCTAAAAGAGTGGTATCCATCCGCGTAAGGTCGCTGCCATGATCTGGCTCAGTGAATGAGACGGCGGAGACCCAGTCCCCTTTGACGAGAGGCGACAGGAATTTTCTGTGCTGCTCCGGGGTACCAAAGATTTTGAGTATCTTTGCAGGCAGGTATGCGAGATGTATTGCCATGCCCATTCCCGAATCGGCCTTGCAGAATTCTTCGATTACGAGGACGTTTTCGGTGACACCTAATGCGCCTCCCCCAACGGTCTCAGGGTAATCCAGACCAATGAAACCTAACTCCCCTGCCTTTTTGTAGATTTCCCGAGGAAACCTGTGTGAAAGTTCGCACTCCTGGGCCAATTCCGGTTTGAATTCACCACGGGCAAACTCAGCGGCGGCCTTTTTGATGTCTTTCTGTTCCCTCGTCAAAGAAAAATCCATTATATGTATTCTCCATATCTCCCGCCCACGCGGGCATAAAACCACAACCCGGATAAACCGGAACCAAATTGAATATTGACTATTGAATATTGACTATTTGTGGTATCGCTTCGCTCTGTCTTTTCTAAAAAAAACGATAGAATTCCTTAAATATTCAATCTAATTATGGCGTAAATCATGCGCAAACATAATGTGATTTGAACAAATAGCTACTAAATCCTGAGGCCTATGTCAAAAAGCCAAAAAAAGTATCTTCTCAATAAATCGGGGTAAATCCTCTGCTGTCGTATTTTTCTGGATTCCCGCTTCCGCGGGAATGACAGATGTTTATCCTATCATGACAGGCACTTAATCTATTTCGTCATCCCCGCGTACACGGGAATCCGGGACCTGCTACCGCGACTTATTGAGATGTTACCAAAAAAATCCTTTTCATATGGGATAAAGTCATGGGATTTTCCTGTCAACCCTTTTCTTGTCGAAGATAAGGAGATAAAGATTGACAACTCCCCGGTTGAGTGGTATTTTCAATCGAACGTTTGTTTGGCAATAATTGAGATTAAATATGCCCAGCGCAAAGAACCTCAAAAAAAGTCATGAAATCCAGTGTGTTATTGCCCACCTTTTTGCCTATAAGGGCTATCATTCCACCTCCATGCGGGAGATTGCCAGAGAACTCGGCATGAACCAGTCATCCCTGTATCATTACTTCAGGAGCAAAGAGGATATCCTGTTTAAGCTGATGAATGAAGCCATGGACAGTGCCCTGGCCACCATGGAAGAAATTTGTGCAACGGATCTCCAGCCGCAGGATAAATTGAAAAGGATACTCAGGTTTTACACCCGCTATTATGCAGGGGATCAGGAGCGGCTTATACTCCTCGTCAATGAGCAGAACTCCCTGAATGATGAACATCGACGCATATTGGTGGATAAGGAAAGACGTTATGTTCAACTATTCAAAGAGGTCTTTGAGGAATTGGGGAGCCATCGGATGACAAGGGAGATTCCTCACAGCGTTGCGATATTTGCCTTCCTCGGAATGGTGCACTACACTATCAAATGGTACCATAGGGATGGGGCTGTGGGTTTAGACAGACTGGCTGACATATTTGTTGAGATTTTCACAAAAGGCGTTTTGAAGTAGGCACTGCCCGGATAAACCGGAGCCAAAAAGAATCTCTCGCAAAGGCGCCAAGACGCAAGGTTTAAAAACGGGACGTATGAACCATTAACCTTTGAACCCTGAACCCTGAACGGTCACTATTATGCTTTTAATACATCCGGTTAATGATACATACCTCGGTTTGCCCGGTTATGTTTTTGCCTGGGCAATCTTTATTGTAGGGCTTTCCCTGTTTTTCTATATCATCTACAAGAGATCTCTACTGATCCGTTCAGGGGAAGCTGAACCCCGTTTTTCTTCTCTCGGGAGAAGGCTCTCAGATCTATTTACCTACGGAATCATACAGAAGCGACAGCCGCGCTATCTGTGGGCGGGTGTGATCCACATCATGATATTCTGGGGATTTATAGTATTGGGGCTACGTTCCATTGACTTGGTGACACAAGGGTTAGGCATCCCCATTTTTCAACCCCTTATGCAGACCGCTTTTGGTCCTTTTTACGATAGTTTTAAAGACTTGTTTGAACTGATCGTACTCGGCGCCTGTCTCTGGGCCATTTTAAGGCGGGCCCTGATCCGGCCCGAAAGATACAGGGGAAGTCACCAGTTTGAGGCCTATTTCGTCCTCGGTCTCATCTCCTTTCTGATGCTCACGGACATGTTTTATGAGGGAAGCGCCCTTCTCAATGACCACTCCGGCCAGGCGCGATGGCTCCCTGCCTCTAAGTTGGCCGCACTGATCATGCAGGGCTCTGACCCCCGGTTTCTTGCCGGTACTCACGCTGTGAGTTACTGGCTGCACATCCTGGCGTTTTTCTTTTTCCTGAACTTTCTCCCTCTTGGTAAGCATTTCCATATTATTACCGCACTGCCAAACGTGTTTTTCAAGAGACTCTCAAGGGGGTCCATAAAGCCGGCGCGCTGGGATGTGGAGGATATCGATGAACTGGAGAGCATAGGGGTTGAAAAGATAGAGGATTTTACATGGAAGCATATCCTCGACTTCTACACTTGTACGGAGTGTGGTCGATGCTCTGACAACTGCCCGGCGAATGCCATCGGGAGACCCCTTTCACCTAAAATGTTTACCATCAAGCTGAGGGATCATTGTTTTGACAAGGCACCCCTCTTTGCACGGAAGAAAGGGGGTGCTCCAGAAGAGGATGCCCAACCCATGGTAGGCGGGATTATATCAAACGATGAAATCTGGTCATGCACGACCTGCGGGGCATGTGAAGAGGAATGTCCGGTCTTCATAGAATATATTGACAAGATCATCGATATGAGACGCCACCTGATCGAGACATCTCAGAATCCTAAGACCTTCAACCAGGTGTTAATGCATTTTGAAAAAACAGGAAATCCGTTCGGCAAACCCGCCGCAAAACGGGCTGATTGGGTTAAGGAAATGGAGGGTACGCCGGTAAGGGTCTTGAGCGAGGGCGATGAGGTGGATGTACTCTTTTTTGTAGACAGTTACGGTTCCTATGATCCTGCTGCCCAGTCCATCGCTGCTGACATCGCTGAAGGATTTCATATTGCCGGAATTGACTTTGGTATCTTAGGCCCCCTTGAAAAGGATTCAGGTCATCAGGTTCGCAGGATGGGTGAGGAGGGCCTCTTCCAGCTCTTGCTTGAAGAAAACATGGAGACCTTGAACGACATCCATTTCAACAGGATCGTTACCACCGACCCCCACGCCTTTAATACACTCAAGAATGATTATCCCGGATCACTCCAAGTGGTTCACTATACCCAATTTTTTGCAGATCTGATCGATAACCACAGCTTGAAACCTCTGAAACAATTAGAAAAAAAAGACATATACACATACCACGACCCCTGCTATTTAGGGCGCCATAACGGGATATATGACGCCCCGAGAAAACTGCTCCGCGCGATTCCGAGCATGAACTTAGTAGAGATGGAGAGGTCCCGTGACAGGAGTTTTTGCTGCGGCGGGGGAGATGTGATGCTGTGGCATGAGATTGAGCACGAGGAGATGCGGATGGCCGAAAAGAGGATACAGATGGCCAAAGAGGCAGGTGCGAATGTCATTGTCACAGCGTGTCCCTTCTGCTACATACACTTCGAAGATGCCATTAAGACCGGTGGAATGGAAGATGAAATGAGAGTGGTTGATCTGATGGGACTTCTTATGTCAACATTAAGGGATTAGAGAGTTAGAAATTAAATCTTGTGCAAAAAGCACAAAAAATTCTTTTCAATGCCCGGAAAGCCAGTGATGGGGAAAAATGAACGTCCAACATCGAACATCGAACATCGAATGAAAGAACGCCAATTTTAGGCACTTTAGCTCACTTTAGCCACTTTTCCGGTTTATCCGGATTCAGGAGGTAAAAGATGAATATCATTATTTGTATAAAGAGGGTCCCCTTGACCCAGGAGGTGGACCTTGAGGTTGATGAGCTCAAGAAAGGCGTTAAGAAGGATGCCCTGGCCTACGTTATTAATGACTGGGACAACTATGCCATAGAAGAGGCGGTTCTCCTCCAGGAAAAGTTCGGCGGAACCGTGACCGCCATAACCATTGGCGACGAGGATGATGAAGAGATCTTGAGGAGGGCCCTGGCAATGGGTGCGGATAAGTCCATCAGGATTGAGCCGGGAGAACGTGAACTGGACGGATTTGTCATCTCCAAGATCCTTGCAAAAACAATCAGAGATCTGGAATATGACCTTATACTCACGGGGGTCCAGGCAGACGATGACAATGCCGCAATGGTGGGAATCATGCTGGCGGAAGAGTTGGGTCTGAGCCATGCGGCTGTAGTAACAGGTATAGAACCCGAAGAAGGTAACGCCATCATAAGGGTAGAACTGGAAGGCGGGATGGATGAGGTTTCTAAAATAAAGCTCCCCTCCCTTCTGACCATTCAGACCGGCATCAATGAGCCGAGATATGTCTCTATCATGGGGATAAGAAAGGCCAGGAAAAAGGAACTCGTTGTCATCAAAGTGGAGGATCTAAGTCTTTCAGAGGATGATCTTACACGGCGAACCATAATCGAGGAGGTCTTTCTCCCTCCAGAGATCGAAGGAGCCGAAATGATAGAGGGTGATCCCTCTTCGGTTGCAGGTCAGATTATTCAGATCATCAAAGAAAAGGGGGTGAGCATTTAAATGGGCGAGATATTTGTTGTTGTAGAACATAGAAAAGGCGAAATAAGAGAGATTACCTTTGAGATGCTCTTTAAGGCGAGAGAACTGTGCCAGACCTCTTCCCACAAGCTGACCGCCATACTACTCGGAGGAAGAGATGAGGGGTTTGTGGACGATCTGGCGAAATGGGCAGATCGGATCATCGCCTTTGAGGATGACCGTCTTAAAATTTTTAATGCCGACATCTACAAGGAGATCCTTGACAGTCTTATCGGGGGACATACTCCCTTTCTCACGCTTATGGGTCATACCTCGTGGGGAATGGATCTTGCGCCTGCCCTTGCTATCAGGACAGGCTTTCCCCTTGCCACTGACTGCGTGGATATTCAGACAGAGGACGGTCGTCCCATGGTCACCCGGCAGATTTACAGCGGAAAGCTCTTTTCCAAGGTTTCGTTCAAGGAATCCCCCGGCTATTTAGTCACTGTAAGGCCAGGGGCCTTTCTACCTCCAGATGATGTGGAGGAGTCGCAGGGAGAGGTGGTGAGGCAGGAACTCCCCTCTGGCCTGACTGAACCTAAGAAAGAGTTTATCGAGTTTGTTGATACCGGGGCCGGTGCAATCGATATTACCCAGGCCGAACTCTTGGTATCCATAGGGAGGGGGGTCGGTGAAGAGGAGAATATTGCTACGATCAAAGAATTAGCAGACCTTATGGGAGCCACCCTATCCTGCTCCCGGCCTGTGGTGGACAAGAACTGGTTGCCGAAATTCCATCAGGTGGGCACGTCCGGGAAATCGGTGAAGCCCAAGGTATATCTTGCCTTCGGTATCAGCGGGGCGTTTCAGCATGTAGCCGGGATTACAGGCGCAGGCACAGTGATTGCTATCAATAAAGACAGGAAGGCCCCCATCTTCAGGGTTGCGGATTACGGTATTGCGGATGATCTTTTCAAGGTTGCGGATGCTTTGAAAAGTGAAGTGACTAAAGTGAGCTAAAGTGACTAAAGTTAGGGTGCGTTTCGCAGCTAATTCTAATTTGTTTTCTGTTATTGGGGGACTTAACCCAGAACTCAGGACCCAGCATCTGATGAATTCGTCTTTTGAGGAATTGAGCAAGGCTATCTTTTTCCAAAAATGATCGCGCTTTCAGCGCGTACCTTAACTTTAGATCACTTCTAACTTTAGATCACTTTAGTTCACTTAAGGAGTAAATGATGGATTTTACACTCAGCAAAGAGCAGCAGGATATCATTAAGGCGGCCCGGGAGTTCGCATCGGGGGAGTTTCCGGACAGGGCACAGGAGTTTGATCGGAACGAGTCCTTTGATCTGGACCTGTGGCGGAAGGCATGCGAACTCGGTTTTGTTGGCGTATTTATCGATGAGGAGTTCGATGGAGCCGGGTACGGCTTTTTTGAATATTGTCTCATAGTGGAGGAGTTTTGGGCCGTGGATCCCGGGATCGGCCAGGCCATCCTGTCCTCCACCTTTGGGGCAGAAATACTCGGTCTGTTTGGTTCAGAAGATCAAAAACGGCTGATCCTTCCTCAGTTGGTGGCAGGGGAGGCGATTATGGGCACTGCCATTACAGAACCTGATGCCGGATGTGACGTCACAGGTGCTATCACCACCGCTGTCAAAGATGGCGATGAGTGGGTGATCAATGGCTCCAAGATGTTCGCCACAAACGGCAACTTAGCCAAATATATGCTCATTTTTTGCCAGACTGATCCGGACAATCCATCGCATCATAAGCGACACAGCTTTATCTTAGTCCCGACAGATACACCCGGGTACGAATCGACAAAGATCAGAGGAAAGTTAGGTATCCGGGCTTCTGATACTGCGGAAATAGCTCTTAATGATGTCCGGGTGCCTGCCCTGAACCTAATAGGCAAAGAGGGTGAAGGCTTCCACGAGTTAATGGCCTTTTTTAACCGCACCAGGCTTCACATCTGTGCCCAGGCCGTTGGGCTGGCCCGGGCCGCGCTCGAGGAATCTGTCCGTTATACCCAGCAGAGGCACCAGTTCGGCGCTTCGATAGCCTCTTTCCAGGTGACCCAGTTCAAGATAGCGGAGATGGCCACCTGGATTAAGGCGGCAAAAAATCTCTACTATGAGGCAGCCTGGTCCGTGGATCAGGGCAAGATTGATCACGGGCTCATTGCCATGGCCAAATGGTATTCCGCTGAAATGGCAGTCCGTTGCGCCGATGAGGCGCTCCAAATGCATGGCGGTTATGGATACATTGACGAATACAAGGTTCAGCGACTATACAGGGATGCGAAGATCTTGGAAATTTATGAAGGCACCAAAGAGATGGAAAAAACTATTGTTTCGAGATCTATTTTGGGCTAATGGGAGGTAAGACAGTGGTTGCAGAAGTGCATGAGATTAAAGATTTGACGGAATTCGCCATGCAGGCGATTCGCGATGCCGGAGAGGAGGCACTCTCCTACTATGGGAAGGGAAAGAGAGATGTAAGATTTGATGAGGAGTTAGTGACAGAAGCGGAGCTCCATCTGGCCGATTTTTTTCAGGACCGGCTTGCCGCCCAGTTTCCTGAACATCTCATATTTACCAACAACCGGGAGGACAAGGGCTATAGTCACGATAGCACAAGGTTTCTATGGGTCTTTGACCCCTTGGACGGGGTTGCCAACTTCCAGGGAGGAATCCCTATCTGGGGGATCTCTCTGGCCCTGCTTGAAAACTCCTGGCCCGTTTTTGGCGTGTTCTATATGCCTGCGACAGGAGACCTTTTTCATGCCCGTGCAGGTCAAAAGGCCTACCGGGGAAATAAGGAAATCTGTGTCTTGAGCCAGTCCGACGTCAACGATGAGAGCGTCCTCCTTACCTATGCACGCTTTCACAACCATTATCATGCCTCCTTCCCAGGGAAAATCCGCAGTCTCGGCTGCACGGCCGCTCATCTCTGTTACGTTGCCGGAGGACAGGCAGAGGCGGCGATTATTACCCATGAAACATATCAGGACCTGGCTGCAACCCGGGTCATTGTTGAGGCGGCGGGGGCAAAGTTTTACAAGATGAATGGGGATGGGTTTTTCCTCAATGAGTACTTGGACGGAAAAAAGATCGAAGAACAACTGTTAGTGGCGTCTCCCGAGAGTTTGACCCGGATACGTAACTGCCTTCAGCCGGTTTCCTAAGACGTAAACACCTACTGTGTATTGAATTGAGGAGGAGTGAAATCTTGACATGAAGAAAGTAATAAGAATGCGGGAGATGTCAAATAATCAGGAGGGGACTATAACAAGGGTTTCTGCAACCGGTGATATGGGTAGGAGGATAAGGGAGATGGGGATAGTCCCTGAAACCAGCATCCAGATCCAGGGACGAGCACCCCTCAAAGATCCTGTGGCTGTCAAGCTCCGGGGTTTTGTCTTGACGCTCAGGAATAACGAGGCAAGCAATATCTTTGTAGAGGTGGATGTACCGGAAAGCCCCGCTAAAGCGGGGTAGAAAAAGATGAACGTCGAACATCCAACATCCAACATCGAATGAAAAAACACCAACTTTAATCGCTTTAGCTCTCTTCCCCGCTACAAACGGGATAAATAGACACTTTTCCAGTTGCGAATAGACTGTAGGTTTTCTTTGCGTCTTTGCGCCTTTGCGTGAGATCTTTTCTGTTCCGGTTTATCCGGGTTAGGAATGAGGACAATCGATGAACCAACTTCAACGAACACTATTTTACGAACGGCATGTGGCCGCGGGCGCCAAGATGGTGGAATTCGGCGGATGGGAGATGCCTGTAATGTACCCAACGGGCATCGTAAAAGAGCATCTATCCACCAGAAAACGGGCGGGGCTTTTTGACGTATCCCATATGGGCCGGTTCATCGTCAAGGGTAGAGACGCATTGAAGTTCCTCCAGCATACCCTGACCAATAATGCGGAAGCACTCGATATCAGGACAACGGGCGCCCAGTACACCCTCATCCCGAATGAAACCGGGGGAGCCGTTGATGATGCGTATCTCTATCGTTTCGAAGAGGGCGAATACCTGATAGTCGTGAACGCGGCCAACAGGGATAAGGACTGGGATCACCTTCAAGCCCTCCTGTCAGTAACCAACGAGATCGAACTCCTTGACCAAACCGAAGAGATCTCCATGCTCTCTCTCCAGGGTCCACAGTCACGACAGATACTGCAAAGCCTTATCTCAACAGGGGAACTCCCGGAGCCAAAACGAAACAGCGTGGGGACTGTCTCGATCTCAGGTGCGGACGTGATGGTTGCTCGGACCGGCTATACCGGCGAACCGCTCTGTTTTGAACTATTCGTTGGGCAGGATAATGCCCTGATGCTATGGGACCGCCTCATTGAAGAGGGCGCTTCACCGGTGGGTCTCGGGGCCCGTGACACGCTTCGCTTGGAGGCGGGGCTGCCCCTTTACGGGCACGAGCTGGGTATGGACAACGATGGCAACGAGATTCCTATATTGGCCTGCCAGGTGACAAAATCCGCCGTGAGCTTTTCACCCCTTAAAGGTGAGTTCTTGGGCCACGCGCCTCTTTTAATGCAATTTGAGGCCCTCAAGGGTATCATTTCCCGTGATTACTCCCTTATGGCGGCCCTGCCTCGCATGATCCGGCCGATCGCCATAATTGAGAGGGGGATAGCCCGTGCAGGCTCAAAAATCTTTAAAGGGAAGAGACACATCGGCTACGTCACCAGCGGCACCATGGTTCCCATGTGGTCTGTAGAAGGGGAAGGTCTGGAATCGGCGCAGACCGATCAACAGGAGCTTCGTTCCATCTGCTTAGGCTATATCGACAGTGATATCATTGAGGATGAGAGGCTCGAGATAGAGATACGTGGAAGGGTAGTGGAGGCTGTGACAGTCCCTTATCACCTGCGCTCCGATGCCCCCCCTTATGCCCGGCCGATCGTATTCGATCACGAAACCCCTTCAGATGAATTGCCCGCCGGAGATGCAACAGAGAAGATCCGGCACCTTCTGAAAAAAACTGTAGAGAATACCATCTGGCGACAGCAGGAGTGCATCAACCTTATCCCCTCAGAGATGACACTCTCCCCGATGGCCCGACTCCTGTCAGTGATGGACCCGGCCTTTCGCTACGCCGAGCACAAGAAGTCGCAGGCGTTTTACGACGCGGGTATCTTCTACTACCAGGGCACCGACTTTATCGCCGAGGTCGAACACCTGCTCGCGGATGAGATGCAGAAATACTTAGGCTGCCCTGAGGTGGAAACCCGTCTTATCAGTGGGCAGATGGCCAATATGGCCCTGTTCAGTGCGATGATCGACTATCTCAACCGTGCCGACCGTAAGTGCGAGCCACGCCGGATAGGACAGGTCATGTGCAACCATATCGGCAAGGGCGGTCACCTCAGCGCTCAGCCCATGGGTGCCCTCGGGGATTTCATAGCCCACGACCCACACACTGAGCGTCCGGCCGTGGTTAATTTCCCGGTACTGCCCGAAAACCCATACAAGATCGATGTGCCGGCCACGATGCAATTGATTGATGAATTTCGCCCGGAGCTGATCATCTTTGGCAAGAGTATGGTTCTTCACAAAGAGCCTGTTGCTGAAATCCGCCAGTTCCTCGATGCCCAGGGGATTGATGCGGTGGTGATGTATGACATGGCCCATGTTCTCGGGCTGATCGGTCCGCACTTCCAGCAGCCTTTTGACGAGGGAGCCGATCTGGTGACCGGATCAACCCACAAGACTTATTTCGGCACCCAGCGAGGTATTATCGGATGCCGATACAGGGAAGATGAAGAACGTTACGAACTCTGGGAGGCCCTGGTCCGGAGGACATTTCCAGGCTCAGTCTCCAACCACCACCTCGGGACCCTATTGGGACTGCTCGCAGCCGCCTACGAGATGAACCACTTCAAGGATAGATACCAGCCCAAAGTCATTGCCAATGCCAAAGCCTTCGCCCGTGCCCTCACAGAGTGTGGCATAGATGTCGCAGGCGATCCTGCCATTGACTATACCGAGACACACCAGGTAGTAGTAAAGGTGGGTTATGGCCTTGGCCCGGAGATTGCCGGCCGATTAGAGGCAAGCAATATCATATGCAATTACCAGGCTATCCCTTCAGAAGAAGGCTTTACTGCCGCAGGAGCCCTGCGCCTCGGAGTATCCGAAATGACGCGCTTTGGCATGGAAGAAGAGGATTTCACAGAATTGGCTGGCCTGATCCACGACGTAGTAAAAAAAGAGATCAATGTTCAGAACCGGGTCAAGACCTTCAGACAACGATTCCGCGAACTGCAGTTCTGCTTTAAAAGAGACGAATTCTCTGATCTGTTTCAAACCCTCCACGGACTTCTATAG
>Ga0222678_1000534_pt1 | contig 16513 bp, 15 predicted proteins | sample AntAcemetagen937_FD_179801 | JGI IMG/M metagenome (GOLD analysis project Ga0222678, IMG submission 179801) | Saline water microbial communities from Ace Lake, Antarctica - #937 | ecosystem: Environmental > Aquatic > Non-marine Saline and Alkaline > Saline | place: Antarctica: Ace Lake... | reverse complement strand
TGCTACATGTTCGTTCTGGTTATTTTTACCGTTCCAAACCATATTGTAAATTCCTTTTCCAAAGGTATTATTGGAAATATCTTTAACTAATTGTCCCTTAATATTGAAAACTTTTGCTGAAACTTGTGAAAGTTTGGAAAGATTGAAAGAGATATTCAGATTTGAATTTGGATTAACAGGATTTGGAAAGAATTTCATGGCGATATCTGCAGGATTGAATTCATCTTCTGAAGGGAGAAAAGGCATAATGGTTTTTATATTAAAGTCATCCAGAAAGACTCCAATATCTAGCATTGTTCCATATTGATTGAAGTCCGGTATTTCTTCTTCAAATTTGAAGATCAAATCAATTGTGAAAATCACTCCCAAGTCAACAGAATTTATAAGAATGTCATCAAGATTCAAGCAATATTTTACCCAATCGTTTTCGATGTATAAATTTGGTTCTCTGGAAGGAAGTGCTCCACCAGCTCCAATAAAAAGTAATGTGTCTGCATTTCCCTCATAATTTATTATGAAATAAATACCATCACAGCCATACATCGGCATCTTATATTTATACCAGAATGAAAGTTCAGTATCCGGCAAATAAACAAAATCCGGCGATTGGGCTATATAAAATCCGATATTTTGCGGTCTGCAGGAAAGCGAATAATCTCCGCTATATGAATAGGTATCAACTGTTTGCCATTCGGCAGAACAATTCCAATTCAAACCATTCTCAAAATCTTCAAAAAAGCCGATATTACCGGAAGAAATTAAAACAATTTTTGGAAAGACATAATTCTGTCCCGAATTGGAAGTAATCAGCTCGATATTAAATTCTACCAGGAAATCTTCCGGTGCATCCTCAGAAATATTGATAATATTTCCAAGTTCTTCTGTTTGACCGGGTATCATCAGTAAATACGGTGAATAAGTGGAATCTACGAAAGTAATAAAATCCGATTCTGAACTAAAGTTACAAGTAAGACCTGCAGCATCCACAGAACCTGTATTTTCTATCTCGAAAGTTATAGGAATTTCAGCTCCGGGAACCACGTTGTATATCTCATAATCCAGAGAATTTAAGGTCAGCTCAGGTGATTTTATCTTTACAACAAATCCAGCTTGAGCGAGTAAAGTGTCGGTTGCGTTGTCATAGATTTTTTCCCAGAGATAGATTTCTTTTTCATTTTCCATCTGAAAGGATTCGGCAACAGATTTGATATGAATATCAATCGGAGAAAGTTCAGCACAAGAAAAATCAATAATGTGATTCGGATTTTCATAGGTCACGATATCGATTTCATTTTCATTCCATTCATATTCCACATAAAAATCGTAAACCATAAAAGTCGGGTTGAAGAAAGTTGAATTAATTGTTAGATTTTCATTTTGCAGATAATAGACTTCTTCGTTACCGGAAATATTTCCAATATAAGGATAATTAATGATTTGAGAACTTTGGAAGTTCTGGATTTTATAACCATATTTATACAAATAAATTGTTTCGTATAATCCATTATTTAACAAACAGGCATTTCCATTCACATCGGTTTTAGCCTGTTCTTCAGCTTTTGTAATGACTACGTTTTCGACGGGAATTCCATCGTTTGAAACGTTAATATAGATTGAATCTAAAGCTGTAATTGAAAAGTCGAATTCCTCTGGATTTTGAAGGAAGAAATTAAGATATGAATCTCCAAAAGAATTCAGCTCATAAGCGACCCATTTGTAAACTGAAGTGCCGCCAAAATATGGAATGAAAGGGATTTTTTGAAGAGCATTAATTTCGGATAAAAAAGTCTTATTTTCCCAGAAAACAGTTTTGAAAAATTCTTTTTGATAGAATTCTGAAAACCCGAATCCGGGTGATGAAGGTGCTCCCCAACCATAACGGGAATTTCCTACATATCCCAGAAGACCTTTGTCGATAGATACGACCAGCAATTCCCCGATAGTTTCATAATCGAAAGCTGCAGAAAAGCAGCCGATAGAATAGAGCATGCCGCCCCAGTCATTATTCAGAAGATTAAGATTTGATATTTTGATGCGTCCGTCTTCCAGGGAAAGAGAATTTTTTCCTGCATGACCTGTGTGTTGAATAAAATTCTGGTTGTTATTTAAGATGGCATAAGCGTTTGCTTGAGTGTTTTCCGAATCATAAATAAAAGAAATATCATAATATTCCGGGAAATAATTCTCATAAATATACTGTTGGCAAACCTGACTATTAGATCCTGGCCAAAGTTCCTGCGAAAAGCCAGCAGCTTTATGATAGTTGGGATGAATCCCGGATTCGTAATCTATTAATCTGGAAATGTAATTTATCACCTCATCTTCATTATTTGCAGGAATTCTACCCACAAAAACTTCCGGGAAATAATCCGTTTCATCATCCTCTTCACCGTAAATCTCATTTCCGTTTGCATCCCAGTTTCCATCTAAACAAGAATAATACATATCGGCTGGAATATCGTTCTCGTCGGCAAAAAGTCCGATGCCACAATCAAAAGCAAAAACTTTTCTATCTGGAATTAAATCAATATCAGCGCCAAAGGTGACAAACGAAATTTCATTTTCAGCACACATTTCAATGATGAAATTTCTTATTTTTTCCTGGAGGTCGATTCCGGTAAAATTGTTTTCAATATTTTCCACTGTTTCCACGAAAGTTTCTAAACCCTGTATTTTTCGCCAATTCAGCAAATCGTTATATTCATCGAGAAATATATCTGGAGTAATAAGAAGATACTTTATTGTGAAGTCTCTGCTGAGTTTTTGATTAATTTTCATGGATTCCAAAATTTTAGAAACAGCGAAATTATCAGGGAAGGTCTCACATTGTGATGAATATTCTAATTCAATTTCAATTATGAAACTCTCTGGGATTTCAATTTTAACTTCTGCTGGAAAGTATTCAAAACTGTAAAAAGAAATAAAACCGATTTTATGATTCCCAAGCTGTCCTGCACCAAAGTTATAAACAAGATTTGCAGGAAATTTATCTGAATCATAAAATGCAGGTTCTGGTAAATTAAAGAGAATTTCACCTTCATAATTTAAGGGATATTGTTTTTGAATCGGCAATATTTTTTTCCCCAGGATTTGAGTTTTTATATTTTGAGGGATTATGCTCACAGAGCCGATTTTTTTCCCATTCGGTATTTGAAAAAAATGAGAATTCAGGGGAATAGAAGGTGCACCCGGAAGATCGGGGAAAAATGATTCATTCTCAATTTCTATTGATGTGAAATCACCTTTAGATTTTATTTGGAAATCGGGATTATTAATCAATAAATTTAATCCGAAAATATGAAAATAAAAGAGAATAAAAAGGATTATTAAGAGTTTTTTCATTTTTCAGAATTTAGTTTTGGCAATTTAAGTTTATTTATGTTAAGAATTTTTTGCGATAAAGGCAATTATGATTCCGCCAAAAAACAAAACAACAACGATAATTACGGAAATATAAACCAAAGTTGGATGCATCCATTTTGCGATTCTTTGAGTACTCGTGGTTAATCTGGGAGGTTTGATACTATTATCAACTATTGGTGCAGCTTCTGAAGTATAACCAGAATCTCCGGTATAGGAAGATCCCTGTTTTTCATATTTTACAGGATCGGTTTTCACATTCAACCTGCCTAAGCCGTAAGTGATAACAGTGTAGCCAGTTAAAGCCAAAGCCAAGACGATGAAAACAACCATTACGATTTTCGCATCGGCTACAACTTCTTCTTTAAGTTTCATCTTTATCCCTAAGTAATAATTTAAATCATTTCAACCAAATACAAAAATTTATTTTATATTCATCTTTGGCAACATTTTTTTTAATAGGCAACTGGCTGCTTAAATAATGAGTTGTAATCTTTTATAATTCTTAATATCAAATAAATACCCATTACGCACACATAATCCCCAGAGCAATGGAATACAATTTTGCCCAGGCATTATCAGCGCGGGAAGTTATTAAAATCGGAGCTTTAGCACCCATCACAACGTGTGCAGTTTGAAACCCCGCATAGTAAGTCAGAGATTTTCCAAAAATATTTCCAGCTTCGATATTGGGCATAATAAGAATATCAGCTTTCCCAGCAACAGGTGATGTAATGCCTTTAATTCTAGCTGCTTCCTCGGAAATTGCATTATCCAGAGCAAAGGGTCCATCCACTGTGCAGCCTTTGATCTGGTTGCGTTTATTCATCTGAGCAAGAATAACAGCATCCATTGTGGAAGGCATTTTAGGATTGGATACTTCTACAGCACAAAGCATGGCAACGTTAGGATTAGGATTTCCAAGAGCATGAGCAACCGCAACAGCATTGTTTATCAAGGAAACTTTTTCTTTGATGCCGGGATAAAGAATTATTCCACCATCACTCATAAGAGTTAGACGATCTTTGCCTTCAAATACGAAAACATCGCTTAAAATGCTGCCGGTTTGCAGTCCTTCCTGTTTATCCAAAACTCCTCTCAAAAGCTGAGAAGTGGCTGTTTTACCTTTTAAGATTATATCTGCTTTTTTTTGATGGATGGATTTTACTGCGAGCTTAACAGCTTTATCTAAATCCGGCTCATGTAAGATTTCAAAAGCATCGAGCATTGAACTTTCAACTTGATGTAATAAGGCACGAATTTTGTGTTCATCTCCAATGAGAAGAAAATCTGCAATATCTTCCATTTTTGCTAAAGTTGCTGCGAAAAGAGAAGCTTTTGTATCTGCCCCGGGAATCACCACCCTTTTGGAAGGCATTTCTTTTACTTTCGTGAGTAGTTCATCAAAGCTTTTTATCATTTATTCTCTCCAGCTTTTTAGAGTATTTTCACAAAATAATTTTCCAAATCCAAAGCTGTTAAGATAGTTTCTGGTCAAGAAATTTATTGAGTTATGCTCTAAAATCAATGTAACCTTCAATGACTAAATGAATTAAAAATCTTGACACTAAACAACGTTTTTTTCCGCTTGTACAAAAGGATAACCTGAGGAACTTAAGGGTAAAATTTGTGAGAAAATTTTCAGATTTTTTTTCAGTTGGAAATTCTAAGAATTTAGAATTTAAAATATCGCGAAAACTGGGGCTTTATTTTTTGTTTTCCGCCCTTGTTCTCGGTTTGTTATTTTGTGGTTCAATTCTTTATATAATAAAAAGCCATAACGAAACCATCACAGCCAAAAATATAATTAATGAAAACAAGCAGTTGCAAGAAAGAATTTCTGCGATTTCTAATGAAATTGATTCGGTTTTAGTGAAAATAAAAGTCATGGAGGAATGGGAAGACAGCATTCGTTCAGACAAGAAATTGAAATCTATCAGCAAAGAAATTCGAGAAATGGGTATTGGTGGTTATCCTCAAATTGATACAACATTTTCATTTTTAGGACCAGCTTTTAATTTGAAATATAATCTTACTTTGAACAAATTGAACCAGCTTAAAAGCAAGGTGGACTTTGATTATTTATCTCATTTGGAACTTCATGATAAAGTAAAACTAAAAGAACTTCTTTATAGGAATACGCCTTCGATTTATCCGTCATACGGACGAATCACAGAAAGTTTCGGCTGGCGCATTCACCCTCTTACTAAAAAGAAGAGTTTCCATTACGGATTGGATTTTGCCAATAAGATCGGGACTCCGATTTATGCTACTTCCGACGGAGTGGTGAAAGAGATCGGAAGCAAAAAATATTTCGGCAAATACCTGGCACTTTCTCATAAATTCGGCTATCAAACTAATTATGCTCATCTTCATAAAATTTATGTTCAAAGAGGACAAAAAGTAGAAAGAGGTCAGATTATTGCTGAAATGGGCAATTCCGGTCGTTCCACAGGTCCTCATCTGCATTATGAAGTAATTCGATATAATAAACATAGAAATCCGTATTATTATTTAAACAAAGTTGAAGACGATATCGTTGTACCCAAAAGTTAGTTTAAAACGTTTCATTTCATAACAATTAAAAAAATAATTTTTTTCCTTGATTCCTCTCCTAAAAAATGTTATGGTCTTATCGGAAAATGTAAAAAAGTTTGGAATGGAGTGATTCATGAAAAAAAATATCAGATTTGAAGATTCTCTGAAAAGATTGGAAGAGATTGTGGAGACATTGGAAATGGGCGTGGAAGATTTAGATAAGATTGTTAATCTTTTTGAAGAGGGTTCCGGTCTTGTTCAAAGTTGTAATGAGAAATTAACTCAGATTGAAAATAAGATCGAAGTACTCTCCAAGAAGCTTCAAAAATCTCAATCAACAGAAAGAGGCGAAAATGAGCACCAATAAAATGGTTCTGAAAAAGGATATCAAAGAGAAAAGGGAGTTAGTGAATATTGAGATTGATCGCTTTCTTCCCAGAAAAGATGAATATCCCAAACAAATTCATAAAGCCATCCGCCACACATTATTTGCCGGCGGCAAAAGATTCCGTCCCTATCTTCTGATTAATACTTATCTTCTTTTTTCAGATGATATCAAAAGAATTCTTCTCACTGCCGGTGCCATAGAGATGCTTCATTGCTATACGCTAATTCATGATGATCTTCCCGAAATTGATAATGATGATTTCAGAAGAGGGAAAAAAGCATGTCATGTTGTATTCGGTTCTGATATAGCACTTCTGGCTGGAGATGCGCTTTTGGTTTATGCTTTTGAAGCTATCAATTCCACAGATTTGGATAATAAACTAAAAGTGAAAATTTTAAAGGAATTAGCTCAAGAAGCCGGACATAATGGACTCATTGCAGGTCAGATCGTAGATATCGAAAGTGAAGGCAAGAAAGTCAGTGCTGAAACATTGAAATATATCCATCATAATAAAACTGCACGATTGATAAATCTTTCTATTCGTTTTGGATGTTATCTGGCAGATGCTCCGGAAGAAGACCGGAAGAGATTGGAAAAATTTGGAAAAAAGCTGGGTCTTGTTTTCCAGATAGTAGATGATATTCTCGATATTGAAGGTGATTCCGAGCAGTTGGGAAAAAGTATTGGTAAAGACAAGAAAGTCAAAAAAGCTACATTTCCATCAATTTATGGATTGGAAAAATCCAAAGTAATGGCAGAAAAACTTCTTAATGAAGCAAAAGAATTATTGAATCCCTATAAAGAAAAAGCCGAACTTTTGCGGATGTTATCCGATTTTGTGCTGACAAGGAAATTTTGAGATGATCGAAGTTCAGCTAAAAAAAGTAGATGCAAACGCCAGAATTCCCAAGCGCATGACAGAACATTCTGCAGGTTATGATTTATATTCTTCAAATCCTGAAGATATCATCCTGAAAAGTGGTGAAGTAAAGTTGATTTCAACTGGTATTGCTATCAGCCTTCCTGCTGGTTATGAAGCTCAAATTCGTCCCAGAAGCGGACTTGCCACAAAACATCAGATAGGAATTTTGAATGCTCCCGGAACAATCGATGCGGATTATCGCGGTGAGGTAAAAGTCATTCTTTTTAATTTCGGGAAAAATGATTTTACTATCAAGCCTCAAACTAGAATTGCCCAGATAGTTATTGCCAAACACGAAATAGTGGATTTTATCGAAATTGAAGGACTCAACGAAACTGACAGAGGAAGCGGCGGTTTCGGACATACTTCGTATTAATCGGAAAATTAGACCGTCAGAACGAATAAATTGCGATGGATAAAATTGCAGTAAAACTTCCTTTTGGGAAAACAATTTATCAAACTAAACAAGGCCAATCGGTTTCCACAGACACAGAATTAATTGTGAATACAATTCTTGCTGAGACAAAAAAACAAGCCACAAAATTAAAAGTTCTTGAACTCGGATCCGGAAATGGAATCATTTCGATTATGCTATCTCATTATCGTCCCGATTGGGAAATAACAGGTTTGGAAATACAATCTCATCTGGTTAAACTTGCACGCGAAAATTCAGAATTAGCAAAAGTAAAAGTAAATTTTGTTCAGGGAGATTTACGGGAAAAGAAATTCGCTCCAGCCAATTTTGACTTGATTATTTCCAATCCGCCATATTATCCTAAAAACAAAGGGAAGATAAGCCCGATCGAAGAACGAGCAATATCTCGAACTGAGATTATGTGCACGATGCAAGACGTTTTCAAATCAATTAAATATCATCTTAAAAAAGATGGAAGAGCTTTTGTGATTTATCCTGTTTTCAGGATAGATGAGATTTGGCTGAACACAAAAAAGGTTGACCTAAATATTCACAGAAAAATTATTCCAAACAAAATAACAAAACAGGAAAAAGTAATTGTAGGGCTGATTCATAAGAAGAAGGATTAATTTTTCAGGAGCTTTTGGGAATGTTGAGCATTAATAATTTCAGATTAAAATTAGGCGATGCAGAATTACTTGAAGTTAGTAATTTGAAAATCAACAACAGCGAAAAGCATTTAATTCTGGGAAATAATAATACAGGTAAAAGTCTTTTTCTTAAGTCAATTCACGGATTAAATTCAAAATTCGAAGGTGAAATCCTGATAAAAGAAAAACCGCCGATTTTTTATAAAAGAAAGAAAAAAACTATTTTAATAGAAACCGGTCCGCATCTTCTTTGGGAAGAAGATGTTTGGAAAAATATAATTCTTCCGCTTCCCAAAGTTACTTCTCGTCAAAAGCAGAAAATAAAGGAATTGTGTAAGACTGCCGAGCTATTTGATGATTTGAAAACAAAACCAGAGAAGTTATCATATTCTTCGCAAAAGTTCATAGAATTGATCAGGGCAGTTATTCAGCTTCCATATCTGATTTTGCTCGATGACCTGGATTGCTATTTTGATGAGATAAATCTTAGCAAAGCTTTGGAGCTATGCAATTTTGCCCTTAATGCCGGGACTTCGATTTTAGCCACTTCAAAAACAGGGTTGGAAAATTTTAAAAATATTTATAGAATTCAAAGTAAGGTTTTAAAGAAACTGTGAAAAAAGGCATATTTTTTCAGATAATAACAATTACGATATTTTTGATTTTCTGGAATTCTCTTCATTTTGGAAAACATCTTCATATCCGGATTTTTGAGCAGAAAAAGATACAAATCTATCAAAAACTTTCTCCCATTCCAATCATAATTTTTTCTTATAAATTGGATTCTTTGTACTCAATTAAGACGAAATTAAATTCTTTTCTTTGGGTTGACAGCCTGCAGATTGAAGAACAAACAAAAATTTCAGAACGTCTGATTGCTGAATATCAACTTTCTCAATCTTCGGAAGTCCTGAGCAGATACACGCTTCCCAACGTTATGAAAATCTATCTGAAAGGTGAGTTTTTTCATAAATCCGAAAAAGACGCAATTTGGAGAATTATCAAAGAAAACGATGAAGCAGCAGATATAAATTATGATAATGAATTTTGGGAAAAGATTCAGGTTGAAGCAGATAATGTTCAACCAAGTATTAATTTTTTGAATTTTGCATATTTAATTGCAAATGGCGTGATAATTGTTTTTCTCATATTTTTTGTTATTTTTATGAGAATACACTTTGAAATTAAAAGAGACCAATTCTGGAAAATATTTCAAATTTCAGGCGGGAAAAAGAACTCCAGGGCAAAGATGTTTTTCCTGAATTCTTTTATTTTGAGCATCATCCCAACAGGATTAAATTTTGGCGCATATTTTGCAGCAATCTATTTTGATTACCTGCAGATTCAAATCGATATCAAGCTATTCATAATAGAATTAGGAACATTGATGTTTGCATATCTACTCACGAGTTTATTTTTGATTCGCAGGTTCAAATGATAAAATACATACCGAATTCTCTTACTATTTTACGCATGATCCTGGTCCCTCTTTTTATCTGGCTCATTTTCTTTGCTCCTTTTACAAGCAGAGTTCTTCTGGCAACTATCGTGTTAATTATTGCCTGTATCACGGATTATTTAGACGGAATGCTGGCAAGAAGATTTAAAGTTGTAACAAATTTTGGTAAGATCATGGATCCGCTAGCTGATAAGATGCTGGTGCTCTCTGCTCTTTTAGCTCTTGCTCTGCCGCTAATAAATTATATCAGCATTTTTGTGGTTTTCATTATTTTATTTAGAGAAATATCAGTTTCAATTTTGAGGAATCATTATGCTCGCAAAAAGATTTTTATAGCAGCTAATATCTGGGGAAAACTTAAAACCGTGCTCCAGATGTTGGGAGTAATTGCAGCATTAGTTTATTATTCGCTTTCACAAATCATTAAAGGTTGGAATCCTCATCAAAAATGCATAGTTCTTGGATTTAGAGTTTTTTTCTGGATGGTTGTGTTTGTTACGATTTTATCAGGCATGAATTATTTTTTCTTTAGAAAGAAAGATAGGGAAAAAAGTGGAAAGGAAGAGTAAATTCTTTGTCGTTCTCCTCTTAATTATCCTGATTTTCGGATGTTCAAAATCTGAAAGCGAATATGAACCTTCTGGCGAAAAAACAAATATTCGCAAACCGATGTCCTGGGGTCACAAACAAACCATCTACATTTTTGCAGATGATAACGTTTGGAAATATGCAGAAACACCTTTGCGGGAAAGTTTGGAACGGTTTTGGTTCACAGTCAGAAATGAATCTTTTTTTGAGATAAAACGCGCTAAATTTGAAGCAATCGAACAATTTTATAAATTCAATAATCTCATTTTTCTTTGCGACCTCGAATCTAATGAAGAAGTATCTGAATATATTAAAGAAAAAGTTGGAGAAAAAATTGTTGATGAGGTTAAGGCAAATTCAATAGGAATGTATCCGAAGAATAATCTCTGGGCAAATGACCAATTCATCTTATTTCTAATGGGAGATAATGAAAGGAATCTGCTCAGTTTTAATATTCTTCAGGCAAATACAACTTTTGACCTTTTTCAGGATAAACTTTATGAGCGCATTGCAACAAAGATTTATAAGATGAAAATTCATACGGACAATTTTTTCAGCGGTCTTTCGTGGGAATTGAAACTTCCCAAGAATTATGTGCTTTACAAAAAAGAGAAGGATTTTATTTCGTTTTTGGCAAGGCAGGGAAAAAAAGCAGATAGATTTATTTCTGTTTATTCCGAAAAAATGGATGAAGATAATATTGGAAAAGAGTGGCTCAAAGAAAAAAGAGCTGAAATTGCCTGGAAATATTATGATGAAGATGAATTTTCCCAGAGTGATATCAGAATTGAACGAGGAAAATTTAATGAGCTTAAATGCTGGAAATTATCCGGCAGATGGCAAAATAAAAAATATGCAGTTGGCGGAGCTTTTCAGAGCTTTGCCTTTTATGATGAAAAAACGAAATCTGCTTTTCTAATCGATAACTCGGTTTATTATCCTGAAGGAGATAAAATTCCTTCTCTGATAGAACTGGAAGTGATCAGCAGAACTTTTCAAATTAAAGAAGAAAGGGGAAAGGAATGAAAAAAATATGGATTTTATTAGTTATTTTCTTTGTTGCAAACATAGTTTCAGCTTATGAATTGAACACTTTGATCGACTGTCCCACAGCAGGAATTTTGCAAAGAGGTGAATCTGAAATTACAGCAAAGCTTTATAAAGATAACGGCCTTTTGCTCGGCACAAAAATCGGACTCTTTCCAAGATTTATGTTCGGAGTAAATTACGGAGCAGAAGAAATCGTGGGCAATAAAGAACCGAATTGGCATGAGAGGGTGGAATTCAATGCAAAATTCCGACTTATTGATGAAACGGCACAAATGCCTGCAATTGCTATCGGGTATGATTCTCAGGGTCATGGGAAGTATAACACGGTAATCGATTCTCTTTCGGAAAAAGAGATCAGCCGTTATGATATCAAATCTAAAGGATTTTACCTGGCAGGAAGCAAAAATTATCTATTTTTGGGAAACCTTGGATTTCATTTTGGTGCCAATTACAGTTTGGAAACTGAAGATAAGGATGATGAACTGAACTTTTTTGCAGGGCTGGATAAAACTATTGGAGATGTAATTATTCTTACCTGTGAATATGACCTTGCCTGGAATGATAACGCTAATTGGACGAAAAATACGATCGAGGAAAATATCAAAATCATGCATCGAGGTTATTTGAATGCTGCCATGAGTGTTAATTTCGCGGATTTTCTATCTATGAAAGTCTCTTTTTATGACTTGATGCAAAAACGGTCGGACACAAATTTGGGCGATAGAACTTTAACGATTTTGTACAATATGACTTTCTAATTTTCAAAAACAGGTAGAAACAGGATATTATTTTTATTAATATGAACAAATATATTATTATCATAATTGCATCATTTATTGTTGGTTGCTCTACAATCCAAAAAGACAAATTAGAAAAAAGCATTGATTTCCAAGAAGATAATTCGCAAGCTGTGATGTATTTCTCGATGGCGGAAACTGCTATTCAACAAAATGATTTTGGCACAGCTATTGAACTTTACAAAAGAGCTGATAAAGCTTCTCTGGGAAATATCTATATCAAGGAAAAGCTGCTCAATCTTCTCAGACAATTGATTTTTATCAATCCGATTTTGAACGAGGAAATTGTACAACTCGGCGAGAAATATCTCTCTCAAAATCTATATACATCACAGATGTTAATAATAATAGCCGATTCATATATTAAATTAAAAGACATTCAAAAAGCAGATGAGTTTTTGAAATTAGCGATTGAAACCGAACCTTCAATGGAGCATTATTCCCTTTATTACTCTTTTCAGCGAGATTACAATCCACCGGCAGATACGACCCTTCTGACCTCAGCCCTGAAATTACCCTGGCAGAAAACAGAAAGCATTATTAAGGTTGCCCAGATGATCCAGGAATACGATATTTATAAAGCACTATCTATTTTACAGGAATCTTATAAAAAATGGGATGATGAGAAAAGCCTGCAATCTATTCTTATTATTTATGAAGATAAGAAGGAAATTGAAAAAGGTCTCGAGCTTGTTCAGGAGCGAGTGAAGAGCCACAAGCCTGTTCCTGATTTTATGAAGATATATCTTATTGAAAAACTTTTTGCATTTCAGGATTATGAGAAAATAATTGAACTCAAAGATATTTGTTTTGAAATCAACACGAATCAGATTTTACGTTATCTTTTCTTTTCTGCAGCAAATTTGGAAAAATATGATCTGGCGATATCCGCAGGCAAGGCAATTGAAAAAACTCCTGATTTGACCGATGAATTAAAGCCCTCTTTTTTTGCGTATCTCGGTAATATTTACTTTTTATCAAAGCTAGACGAAAAAGCAGTAGAATATTTTTTGAAGTCGAATGAAATGCAGGCTTTAATGGGCTTATTCGGGGAATTAACAGCAGATGCAGACGAAATGACCAAGCAGAGAATTCAAAAAATAATAAGTTTGTTTATCGAACAAAATCCGGATAAAGATCTGGCAAATTTTCTGGCAGGTTTTACCTATATGAATCTTGAGCTTAATGAAGAGAGTGAAAATTATTTCAATCTGGTTTCTGTAGATTTTATCAAAGAAAACGGACTGCTGAATACAATTGCCGAAGCATATCTTACGAATTCGGAAAATATTCCTAAAGCAAAAGAATTGCTTGAATTACGAGATGAAAAAGAACCGACGATTAATGAGTTTTTAGGATTTCATTTCTATCTGGAAAATTCAGATACACTCGCATTTCATTATTTTTCTCAAGCCCTGAAAGAGAATCCTCAATCAGAGGTAAATATTTTCCTGGTTGCTTCTCTTGTTGCAGAAAAACTGGGAAAAATTAATAATATGATTTTCATTTTGGAAAATGCGATTCAGCTGTATCCTCAAAGCCCCGATGTCCTAAATACTCTTGGTTATTCCATCGCCAAATATGAGATCAAAGATAAATATGCAGCAGCGGAAGAAATGCTGAAAAAGGCTCTGGAAGTTGAATCTGAAAATAATCATATCTGGGATAGCCTTGCCTGGCTGTATTTTAAGATGGATAAATATGAACAGGCTTTACAGGCAATGGAAAAACCACTCGAACAGGAAATCAAACTCAGTGAACTTGCCTATCATCTGGGAGAGATTTATTTGAAATTGGATAAAAAAGAGCTGGCGAGAGAATATTTGAAAATAGCCATTGAATTGGCTAACGATGAGAAATCTGTTGAGCTCTCTAAAAAATTATTAAAAGAATTAAAATAAAAAAAAGAATTCCGCCTAATAGAATGTTTTTGTCATCCTGAGAAATTCTTCATGCTTTTCCATCGAAGGATCTCCGCTTATAATGAGATTCTTCGTTAGAGACTACTTCGAAGATTTCCTCAGAAAGACAGCTATTTTTCATTTTGCAGAACTCTTTGAATGAAAATAAAGAAGGAGCGCAAAAAATGAAATTCGTTTTTAAGAAAATAAATGCTATTCTCTTGATTATCGCAATATTAGCCACAGTGCTTGGTTACATTATTATGGGAACCGGAGATAAAACCATTTCACCCATAATTCTGATTATTGCTTATGTAGTTTTGTTTCCCGCAGCAATTTTATATGGAATGAAGAAAGGGAATAAAAATCAGAATTAGGAATTAGAAATTCTATATGAAATATCTTTCCGAAGAATTTATTGCTACAATCGATAAGTTCAATTTACGTGCTCGACTCATTGTAGAGGGCTTTATTATCGGATTGCACAAATCTCCATATCACGGGTTCAGCGTGGAATTTTCTGACCATCGCCAGTACAATCCGGGTGATCCCATCAGTAAACTGGATTGGAAAGTTTATGCCAGAACGAATAGATATTATATCCGGAGATATGAAGAGGAAACCAACTTAAAATCTTACATAATCGTGGATCACAGCAATTCCATGAGATACACATCAGGAAAAATCTCGAAGATGGAATATGCCAAAGCTTTTGCATCTGCACTTTCCTACCTGATGATTTCTCAGCAGGATGCAGTTGGATTTCTATCTTATACAAATAAAATCACAAACTACATTCCGCCGCGTTCCATGAAATCTTACTTGAATATTATTTTGAAAGAAATCTATAATTTGGAACCTGCTGAAACCACGCAAACAGCCCAGGTTCTACATTCTCTGGCAGATAGAATAAAGAAGCGCGGTTTGATAATTCTGATTTCAGATTTAATTGATGATGCTGATGAAATTCTGAAAGGTTTGCAGCATTTTCGTCACCAAAAGCATGAAGTGATTTTGTTTCATATCCAGGACAAGCAGGAACAGGATTTTGATTTTAAGAGGGAAACTGAATTTGTGGATGCTGAAACCGGAGAAAAAATTGTTGTTTCTCCCTGGCAGATTAAGAAAGATTATTTAAACGAATATAAGGAAAATGTGAGTTATCTCAAAACCAGGTGCCACGAATCTTTTATCGAGTATAATCCCATTTCCACGGAAACACCTTTTGAAGATAACCTGCTGAAATATTTGATTAAAAGAGCGAAATTGATGTGATTTACAAACCTTTGCAAGGTTATCGCAGAATTACTTCAACAAAAGCATCTTCCTGGTTATTTCTTTTTCAAATGCGTCTAATTTATACAAATAAATTCCTGAACTGACCGATTTGCTATTCTCATCTCTTCCATCCCAAACTACCGAATGCTGACCTGATGGAAGCTGATCACTGATTAACTGTTTCACTTTCTGTCCTTTGATGTTGTAAATGGATAATTCAATATTACTATTATTTTGAAGTGAAAAAGAGATTGTTGTGATTGGATTGAAGGGGTTGGGGTAATTGAAAATTCGACTCTGAGGATTGGGAATAGAATTTTCATAAGCAGAGACTATATTTTCATCTGTTCTAATCAAATGAAACGAACGCTCGTGAAAAAAAAGAAATCCATTATCAAGTAATAATCGAAAGAAAAACCGGGGGAAATCCGTAATTTCTAGTATATGATTTAAGTTATAATCGAATTTATCAATTCTATAATCATAACCAGAATATGATGCTGATAGAAAACAACTCTCATTGGGTAAGTCAATTGCATAATAAAAGCTATTTTCAGCATTATTTAGAATATTTCCATCATAATCCATTTTTAACATTTGAGTCCAAGTGGATATAACTAGTTCATTATCTGATGTCTCAATAATGCACCTAACGAATTCATCTTCAAGAAAATTCACCCATAGCGAATCTCCATTTGAATTAACTTTCATTATTGCGCTCTCATATTCACCAGAAATTGATGCAAAGACTTCCAAAAAATAATTGTCTTCACTTGTTCTGATTCCTGAAGAGAAAAATGAATGACCATTAGCTAAATAATAATCTCGGGTCCACAAGATATTTCCTTCAAAATCAATCTTTCTTAAAGCAGCTTGATTTGTTGTAGATAACATACCGCCAATTAAAAAACCGAACTCATCTTGCCCTATAAAAGATCTGAATCTGAAGTCTTCCATCAATTGCACCCAAATAGTGTCACCATTACAATCTCGTTTACTTATATACCCGATGTCTGGTCCGTAAATTTTACCTGTTGTTATATAATTTCCTAAACTTGTTTCAAATACACCTTCTGGGGATAGATGATTATATCCAAGAATTTCAGTTGAATTCCAGATGATATCACCTGTATTATTGAATTTAATAACATGTCCAATCCATTCAAA
>Ga0222678_1000530_pt1 | contig 16641 bp, 12 predicted proteins | sample AntAcemetagen937_FD_179801 | JGI IMG/M metagenome (GOLD analysis project Ga0222678, IMG submission 179801) | Saline water microbial communities from Ace Lake, Antarctica - #937 | ecosystem: Environmental > Aquatic > Non-marine Saline and Alkaline > Saline | place: Antarctica: Ace Lake... | reverse complement strand
AGCATAGAAGTTTTCTGGGCACCGCCATGCCCCCCCCTGCCGCCCTTCCGGTCGGCCTACGGCCTCCCTCCAGGGCGGCAGGGGGGAACTCAGGGGGTAAACCATGTACCAGTGCGTTCCCTCAGGAGTAGGTTTTTTCTATTGCATATTCATCATTAATCCTACAGAATATAATCATCTGAATTAAATGTCGAAAACCAACTTAATTGGGAGGGAATGATTATGACAAAGCATCAGAAACTATTTATGCTGGCCGTAGTATTGATCGCCATCTTCCTTATCCCCGCGACTCTGATCGCGGAGGAGACGGTGGTGGAACTAAAGGAACGGATTATCGATATCCAGAACAAGGGTAAGCTCGGCTTCCGCAACTTTACCCGATGCGAGAATATCATAACCTATGGCTCGTATGTCCAGGCAACGGATAACAAGGTAAAAGCCGGCAGCAAACTCCTCTTCTATTACGAACCGGAGAACGTATTCACCAACCGGAGAGGTAAGACTTTTCAGATCTGGTACACTCAGGATCTGATCGTTAAAGACGCGGATGGAGACGAACTCCTCAACTCTCCTGATCTGCTTAACTTCAACTACCAGACCATAACCCCGGTACTGGATCTCTATGCCACCAACTCGCTTGAACTGGGGGATCTACCGCCGGGGAAGTATGAGTTCATAGCGGTCATCCACGACAAACTGAAGAAAACCAGCTCCACGATGTCATACGTCTTTGAGATCGTCGCGGCAGAGAAACCAGAAGTTGCTGGTAGTGAAAAATAATCAGGACTTAGCTTCGCAACTTATTTCACCGCAGAGGCGCAAAGAACGCAGAGGAAAAACAGAGGATCTTATTAAAACTGTTTTCTTTTGGTAGAGAGAACATGCAGTAACCTAATTAATTATCTAGGATATAAGCATTTATTTTTCTCTGCGTTCTCTGCGTCTCTGCGGTGAAATTATCTATCCCCCGGTTCGATCACTTCTTTCCTTCACGTACTCTGCGAATAATCCCGTTAGTCGAAGAATCATGATCCAAGACCGGTTCTTCCGGCGCGGTAAGTTCCGAGAGGATATTTTTGGCCAGTACCTTTCCCAGCTCTACGCCGAACTGGTCGAAAGAATATATATCCCAGATCTGCCCCTGTACAAAGATCTTGTGCTCGTAGAGCGCGATCAACTGGCCCAATACCCGGGGAGTGAGGCTTTCGGCCAGGATAGTATTGGTCGGCTTATTTCCCTCGAAGGTCTTGAATGGAACCAATCTTTCATCGACCCCCTCCGCCCTTACCTCTTCCGGGGTCTTGCCGAAGGCCAGCGCTTCAGGCTGCGCAATAAAGTTGGCCATCAGTTTGAGATGATGATCGCTTAACGGGTTATGGGAACTGCGGAACCCGATGAAATCGGCTGGAATCAGTTTGGTCCCCTGATGGATCAACTGGTAGAAGGCGTGCTGACCGTTGGTACCGGCTTCCCCCCAGACAATCGGACCGGTCTGGTAGTTCACCCGGCGACCTTCCCGATCAACCGATTTGCCATTGCTCTCCATATCCAGCTGCTGAAGATAAGCCGGAAAGCGGGCCAGGTATTGATCGTAAGGAAGCACCGCGTAACTCTGCGCCCCGAAAAAGTTATTGTACCAGATACCCAGGAGCGCCATGATCACCGGCATATTCTCCTTGAATGGGGCCTGGTGGAAGTGATGGTCCATCACCCGGAACCCCTCCAGCATCTCATAAAAATTTTTCGGACCGATCGCGATCATCAGAGAGAGCCCGATCGCCGAGCAGAGCGAATACCTCCCCCCTACCCAATCCCAGAACTCAAACATATTATCGGTATCAATTCCAAACTCCGCGACATCTTTAGCGTTAGTGGATACCGCGACAAAATGCGCGGCGACCGCCGCTTCATCTCCCAGCGCCGCCAGAGACCAAACCCGGGCGCTATGAGCGTTGGTCAATGTCTCCTGAGTGGTGAAGGTCTTGGAGCAGATGACAAAGAGCGTCTCCGCCGGATCGAGATCCCGGACTGTCTCCGCGAAATGAGTCCCATCCACGTTAGAGATAAACCGCACTCTCAACTCCGGATCGGCATATGCTCCCAGAGCAGCAGTAGCCATTGCCGGTCCCAGATCAGATCCACCGATCCCGATATTGATCACGTTACGGATCGGCTTACCGGTAAACCCCTTCCACTCGCCGGTCCGAACTTTTTCCGCGAACTCACTCATCTGTCTCAGTACCCGATGAACGCCTGGAACCACATTCTCTCCTTCCACCAGGATAGAGTATCCCTCCGGCGCCCGAAGCGCGACATGGAGAACAGCCCGGTCTTCGGTCCGGTTTATCTTCTCCCCTCCGAACATCCCGTCAATTGCCTTCCGGAGGCCCAGTCTCTCCGGCAGATCCAGCAACAGCCTCATAGTCTCTTCGGTCACCCGGTTCTTGCTGTAATCCAGAAAGAGATCTCCGGCCGTCATTGAAAACCTGGACGCCCGAGCGGGATCACCTTCAAAGAGCGACCTCATAGTCAGATCTTTGACTACATCATAATGCTCCCGCAGCGCTTGCCATTCCGGCCTTTCTGTTAATGAAATATTATTCATTATGAATTATTCCTCTGGTAAATGGTTCTTCTACTCTATTGCTTACTCGAAAATACTTATTAACCACGAAGGACACGAAGATCACGAAGAAGAGTTGAGAAAACAAGACTTATCTCATCTTTAAAAACCTTCGTGATCTTCGTGTCCTTCGTGGTTACAATTCGCTTTGTATCAGTAGATATGGTTTTCGAATATGGTTTAGCTAAACCTTTCTCAATTCCGGTTTCTTTTTATGAAACCCGGTATTCCGCTCAAAGGTATACGCCGCCCGGAGGATCTTATCCTCGGCAAAAGGCGGAGCGATTATCTGGAGACCTACCGGCAGGTCTGCCCGGTCAAAGCCGCAGTTGATCGAGATCGCCGGCAACCCTGCCAGGTTTACACCGATTGTAAAGATATCGGAGAGGTACATCTGAAGCGGATCAGCCATTCTGGAACCTAATTTAAACGCCGTGCAGGGGGAAGTCGGCATTACCACAGTGTCGCAGATGGAGAAGGCGCGGTCAAAGTCATCCTTGATCAACCGGCGAACTTTTAATGATTTGGCATAATAGGCGTCATAATACCCCGCGCTGAGAACATAAGTCCCGAGGAGAATCCGGCGCTTCACCTCCTCCCCGAACCCATCCTTCCGGGTTGATTCATACATACCCAGCAGAGATTTCCCCTCCCGGTTCCGGTTCCCATACTGTACACCATCATAACGAGCCAGGTTGGAACTGGCTTCCGCTGTGGAGAGGATATAATAACAGGCCACACTATAGAGGATCCGGGGAAGTTCAATATCAATAATCTCAGCGCCCAATGAATGGAATACTTCTAGCCCGGCCCGGAACGCCTCTTCCACACCCTCCTCCATCCCCTCAACAAAGCACTCCCGGGGGACGCCTATCTTCATCCCCGCGATATCATCGACCAATGAATCGCGGAAACGCGGCACCTCAACCGGGGCAGAGGTGGAGTCAAGAGGGTCATGCCCGGAGATTGCCTCCAGCATGAGAGCGATATCCTCAATATCTTTTCCGAACGGACCGATCTGATCAAGAGATGACGCGTAGGCAATCAGGCCGTAACGGGAGACTCTCCCGTAGGTCGGCTTCAGTCCGGCCACTCCGCATAGAGCCGCGGGCTGCCGTATGGAACCGCCGGTATCCGACCCCAGGGAGGTAATCGTCTCATCAGCCGCCACGGCGGCCGCCGAACCCCCGCTCGACCCCCCCGGAACTCTTGTCGGATCCCAGGGATTACCGGTAGGCCAATATCCGGAGTTCTCGGTCGACGATCCCATGGCGAACTCATCCATATTGGTCTGCCCCAGAAAGACCGCGCCGGCTTCCCGAAGTTTCCGGACTACGGTAGCATCATAAGGAGCGATATATCCCTGGAGAATCCTGGAGCCACAGGTAATTTCTTTTCCCCGGACCGACAGGATATCCTTCAACGCTATCGGAACCCCTGCCAATATCCCCGGGTTCTCTCCCGCCGCTATCCGCCGATCAATATCTCCGGCCATCGCCAGAGCCCCTTCCCGATCCACCCGGATAAAGGCCCGGACAACCGGATCAACCTCATCAATGCGGGAGAGACAAGACTCGGTTACCTCAACGGCAGTAATTTCCCGTTTCGCCACCAGATCGGCGATTTCATGCGCTGTCAGTTGATTTGTCACGTCCTGATTTTAAGTTGTCACTTTTTCTGGTTGCACCACCCCGACCTCGGCCCCTTTTGCAGTCCACGAATTACACTAATTCACACTAATTGCTCCCTCGCCGCTCCCTCTTTATGAACTACGAATTACGCGAATTTCGCGAATTTAAAAACTGTAAACAAACGATCCAAACTTGGCTAATTTTTCTGCCGTCAACCAACAACTGTCAACTGACAACCTTCTTTTCCCTCGGCCCCTTTTGCAGTCCACGAATTTTACCCCGCGATGACCGAAGGTCATTTTGCGTGGTACACGAATTTCCACGAATTGCTTCCCTCGTAGCGAAGCGGAGACATCGAACATTTATGTGAGATGCCTTGCCTCGCCCGCTTTTAAGAACTACTAATTTCGCCCCCGATTACAACTTCGGGGCGGAGAAATTACGCGAATTTGAAATGCCGTTGAACAGCCTGCCCGCCATAGTGCTTGCATCCCGAACTTGATTCGGGGCTTTAGCGACGGCTGGTCCTTGGTCATTGGATATTCCTTGCATGTCCGCCGTAGCCTTGGCGGAGGTTGATTGGATATTGGATATTCGGAACCCTTTCCTCATTCTCTATTCCGCGGTCAGCGACCGCGGCTACAATGACCTATCCACTCCCCTATCCCTGTTTTCCCCATTCCCTACTCAATTACCGGCGGCACCTTAAACAACCCATCTTTCTCCTCCGGTGCATTCTTCAGCGCTTCCGACTGTGTTAACCCCTCGCGAACCCTATCCTCTCGCAGAACATTCTTGAGTGACAGGATATGGGCCAGCGGCTCAATATCGGTGGTATCAAGCTCATCCAGCTTATCCATATAGACCAGGATATCATTGAGCTGATCCCCTAGCCTTTCCTTCTCATCAGAAGAGAGACCGAGCCGGGCCAAGCCGGCGACTTTCTCTACATCCGAGATGGTAATCTTCTTTTCTGTCATAACGGCACCTTAGTACCAATATAGATCTTACTTAAAAAAAATATTTAGAAATATTATATAGAACAATGAATTAATTCACCACGAAGGTCACGAAGTACACGAAGAATTTTTGAGAAAATAATAAATATTTAGATACTTTGTCAAAGAACTTCGTGTTCTTCGTGGTTTTAATTAGCTGGATTTTAACGTTATCTAAAGAGTATTCGCCAGACGGATATAATCTTCCACTGAAAGCTGCTCCGCTCTCCCCTTTGGGTCAATCCCGACCCGGAGACAGGCCGCGACAATTTGGTCTTCACTATAGCCCAGTTGCCTGTCAGAGGCCAGAGTGTTTTTCAGCATCTTCCGCCGCTGGGCGAAGGCCGACCGGACCAGGTTTTTCCAGAGAACCGGGTCGGCTATCTGAAATTCACTCGCAGGGAAAATTTTAAACCGGAGAACAACTGAATCAACCCCGGGCCGGGGAAAAAAACAGTTCCGGCTCACCGGCGCGACAATCTCCACATCGCTGTAAGTCCGGCAGAGTACACTCAGCCGGCCGTATCTCTTACTTCCGGGCGGGCTGACAATCCTCTCTCCCACCTCCCTCTGCACCATCAGCACCAGGTTACTGAAATTAATCTCTGATTCCAATAATTTTACCAGCAGAGGTCCGGTTATTGAGTACGGCAGGTTAGCGACAACTTTAAGCCCGGCCGGAGGTGTTATATCACTCCGGAGAGAAGAGGCCAGAGCTTTTAAATCGGTCTTGAGAAAGTCCCCCTGAATAATCTCCAGATTATCATATTCAATGGCCTGTTCTCGCAGTATTCGGACCAACCCCCTATCCCACTCCACCGCGACGACCTTCCCCGCCAATCGGCATAATTCAATAGTCAGAGCCCCCGGCCCGGGACCGATCTCCAGCACCATGTCTTTCCGACTGAGATCGGCCGCGCGCAGGATCTTATCAGCCACATTACGGTCGATGAGAAAATTCTGCCCCCGGCTTCGCCGGGCAAAGATCCCTTCCTTCAATAGAATATCTTTGAGATAGACCGGGCTAAAGAGGAGATTATCGCTCATCTGGGGTTACACGCTATTAATTTCAAACCACGAAGGACACGAAGGACACGAAGAAAAACACTGAAAACCTCTATATTTGTTTCAGATTATTTCAAATTTCTTCGTGCTCTTCGTGTCCTTCGTGGTTAATTACTCCATTGCTATTGGAGGTCAACCGGCAGGCAGTCTCGATAGCCTCTATCATTGAACGGGGATCTGCCCTGCCCTCTCCGGCTATATCGTAGGCGGTTCCATGATCGGGTGAGGTCCGGACAAACGGCAATCCCAGGGTAATATTTACCCCTCGATCAAAGGCCAGCATCTTCAGGGGAATCAAGCCCTGATCATGGTACATCACCACCGCGACATCATATTCACCATGAACCATCTTATAGAAGAGCGTATCCGGGGGGAGCGGTCCGGAAACCACTACCCCTTCCCTCCGGCACTCTTCAACCGCCGGAGCGATAATCTCTATCTCCTCCCGCCCGAAAGCGCCCCCTTCCCCGGCGTGAGGATTAAGACCGGCGATCGCGATTCTCGGCTCCCCGATCCCGAATCGATGCATAGCATCACGGGCCAGATAAATCTTCCTGACGATCTCCTCTCTGTCAAGAGACGAACTCACCTCATCAAGGGGGATATGAACGGTTACCAGAACCACCCGGATATCCCCTCCGATCAGCATCATGGCATAGTTTTCAGTTCCGGTGAGATATGCCAGGTAATCGGTATGACCCTGGAATTTATATCCGGCCCGGTGAATTCCCTCTTTATTGATAGGACCGGTAATCAGAGCCGAGACCTCTCCCTTCCCGGCCAACTCAACTCCCAGGTCTACGGAGTTCATCGCGACCCGGGCCCATCCGGCATCTATCTTTCCCGGAATGGGAAGCTTCTCCGGCGCGCCCTCAACTTCCAGAAGACGGATCTCTTTTCCGCTCCAATTAATACGGTTAAAGTCCCGATAAACTTGAAGAGGAATATCAATCCGGAGGGAATGAAGGAGGGAGAGAAAGACCCGGGAATCGCCAATAATCAGAGGAGCACAGCGGTCGGTTACTTGGGGAGAAACAATCGCCTTCAGGACAACCTCCGGTCCTATCCCGGCCCCATCCCCCATGCTGATGGCTACTTTATTCTTCAACTATCGATATACGCCCTGGATCTTAACTCATCGATCCATTTGTCGTAACGCCTCTGGTACTCCTCCTGAAATAGCTGATCCTCTATCTCATCCCAGAGATCTTCCAATGGTTTCTGATATGCCTCTTTTTTCCCGGTACACTTTAGAATATGATATCCAAGATCCGTCTCGATAATCCCGCTGTTCTCCCCAACCTTCAGTGAGAAGGCCGCTTCATCCAGCTTGGGGCGCATCTGATCTTTCTTATAGTAACCAAGATCACCGCCCTGCTCTGCTCGCGGACCCTGGGAATACTTGCGGGCCAGTACAGCAAACTCAGCTCCACCGCGCAACTCGTCCAGAATCTTATCCGCCTGTCGGCGGACCGAGTCATTGTCGCTACCCCCCTCAGGAGCAGACAATAATATATGGCTGACCCTTACCATCTCTCCATCCCGGTATTTATCCCCATGATCCCTATAATAGGTCATTATTTCCTCAGGGGATATATTTATGAACCCGCCGATCTTCTGATATCTTAAAGCCTGGACTTTATACTGATCTTCCAGATTTCTTTTATACTCCGCCTCGTCGAGACCTTCCATTCTCAAAGCCCGATCAAACTCCTCCCGGGTTTCGAAACCGGTCCGGGCCTTATCAAACCGTTTCTCTACTTCCATCTGATCGATCTGAAATCCCTCCATTCCTTTGGCTTCCTGTAAAATCAACTGATTCTCAATCCATCCCTCAATCGCGGACCGACGAGCGCTCATCTTCCTGAATCTCAATTCTTCTCCGCGGCTGGTCTGTTCATACTGGCGATAGACCTGTTCAAGCCTCTTATTCAGTTCACTGGTAGTCAAGATAGCATCATTGACCCTGGCCTCTATCTTCTCATCGGACTGGGAAAGAGCTAGAGATGGAGGAAAAAACAGAGAGAGAACGACTCCGATTGTTAATAATTTTTTAATCATATTAATCGAGGTAGTAAACTAGACTTTACTCAGAAATCATTTTTACCACGAAGGACACGAAGTTCACGAAGGAGTTTGAAAACCCTGAAACGATTATAGACCATCATTTGTTTTTTTCTTTGTGTTCTTCGTGGTGAATATACTGCTTTTTATAACAAAAACTCATAAAATCCATTTTCGAGCAGGGCTATCTGGCTTGCGCCATGGCTTTGCTCTGTTCGGACTTGAGCCGATTGAGCAGATCAGTATTCTTCTGGATTTCAGTAGCTTTTGACAACCTGGTCTTAACTTTGTCAAACTTCGCCTTTCTATTCTCGGCCAGGAGAATCGCTACAATCTCTTCCCGGCTCTCGTCCAGCGTCTTATCCCGGGATAGTTTTCGATCGGTAACAACAATAATATGATACCCATAGTCGGTAGGAATCAGATCACTGACAACACCTATCTCCAGATCTTCGGCGGCAGACTGAAACTCCGGCGAGATCTGACTGGGACGATAAAATCCCAGATCACCCCCCCGGTTAGCGCTGCTCCCATCGGATACCTCGCCGGCTACAACCGCGAATGATTCGCCGGCTTCCAGTCGCCCTTTCACAGCCTGGCAGCGGGAAAGAATCGCATCTTCCTCCTCACCCTCCGCGCCCTTAATAAGTATATGGCTGAAACGGGTCAGGGCCGGGACAGCAAATGAACCCTTATTATCATCCCAGAATCTTTCAATCTCGGCTTCAGACGGGTTTTTCACCTGCAATACTTCCTGATTTAAGAGGGTCTCTACCATCAGCTGTTCACGGTACTTTTCAACCTCAGCTTTAAACTTCTCCTCCTGATCAATCTTCCGGCGGCGGGCTTCAATGATAAAGAGTTTTTCCGCGATCATATCATCTATAAATTGATCCACATTCTCAATCGGAGTTCCCGGCTGCGGTGGAGGCTGTCTCATCCACTCCCGCTGAAAATCATCCAGCGTAATCACAGTATCATCCACTGTAACCAAAACATTCTCCGGGCTCTTCTCTCCGCAAGCGCTGAGAATAATTCCCGCTGTCATTGTTATAATAAGCGCCCGCGCGCTCCGGCGAATAACTTCCTTCATATACTATTCCTCCATTGTTGATTTTCAGCTTTATCCCATATTATATAGCAAGTACTCCTCTTCAATTCAACTATTTTTAATTATAAACTTATTTTTTCTTCTCTTGCCTTGACAATAACACAGGAAGTTCATAGATTATCATTTCTTTTAAAAAGCAATCATAGTTTTAAAGAATTGAAGCAGCTATTATTTTTCCCGCAGGGAAAAATAATAAAGCCGAATTGGTGGAATTGGCAGACCCCGAAAGAAAACTTTCGGGGCGGAGCACCCCGGCCCGATGAAATCGGTGCTAAATTTACAGATGAATTATATTGTTTATGTATTGCAAAGCCGGAAAGACGGAAATTTTTATATTGGGCAGACAACTAATTTAAAAATAAGACTACGACGTCATTCTAATGGAGATGTTAAATCTACCAAACATAGACGCCCATTAAAACTCGTATATACAGAAGAATTTAATAACAGATATGATGCTTTAAAACGAGAGAGATATCTTAAAGCAGGACCTGGAAAACAATTTCTTAAAACTAAACTATCTCATTAAGCCGAAGTGGTGGAATTGGCAGACACGCATGGTTCAGGACCATGTGAGGGAGACCTCATGGGGGTTCGAGTCCCCCCTTCGGCATCATATTTTCCAATATTCATCTCTCTCAGATGGAACCCCACCCCGACAACGTCGGGGTAGTTCAGGGCCATGTGAGGAAAACCTCATGAAAAATGGGTTCTGCGCCAGAGGCGCAGCAGCCTCCGGCTGATAGTCCCCCCTTCGGCATTATTTTTTTGCTTCTCCAGAAACGAACTCTCTCCTTACTTATTTCTCTTCCCATCCTTCGTGTCCTTCGTGGTTTAAATAGGTATCTTCATGGGAAGATAGCCGGGCGAAGGCCCGGCGCTTCTCGTAGTAATCCACCTTACTCTTATTGAGCATCTCTTCCAGGAGGGTGATGGAACGGTCGTAGACCTCCCGGTCGACCGGGTATGGAATCCCGTCTTTACCGCCATGGGCGAAACTGTATCGGGCCGGGTCGCGGGTGGCGGCCCGGGTGCCGTAGATCAACTCCGAGAGGAGGTTTAATGCCCGCATACTCTTTGGCCCCAGCCCCCTCACCAGCAGAGCGCTCTCAAATGAGTCGGGACGCTCCTCTTCTATCTTCCGGACCAGCTTAATCATCCGGTTGGAGATGAGGTCCCGGGGAAGGATATGATGCCGGGGGGGCAGATCAAGGCGGGTGATCTCCTTCAGTTCCTTGATTGTCTCTATCGGGGTAAGCCGCATGATATTAACAATCCCATCCCGCGACGCAGTGCTCTCCCGGGCGGTCAGGTTGAGTGTCTCCCCCCGTCGATCACAGCAGATCGCCCGGTGAGGCTCGGAGACAAAACTCTCCATCCCCTCCTCCAGCCAGTGATACCGCCGGGCGTAACCGGTCTCTTCGTTCATACCCTGCTGAATTACCGACCAGGACCCACTATCGGTAAATAGAAATGAATGGTGATAAATCTGGTAACCATCCTGGAGCGCGGTATTGTCGACCTTGGCCGAGAGGCGGCTGGCGTAGACCAATTCTTCCCCGTCAGGGCGAAGCTTCGAGCAATGAAGACGGATCTCATCCGGTGTCTTGCGGGAGACCGCGCCCTTGCCGCCGCAGATATAGAGCCCGGTATCCCGCTCGGTTCCTTTTAATCCAGCCTTCAGCGCCCCGCATACAGTGGTGGTGAGTCCGCTGGAGTGCCAGTCAAACCCCAACACACAGCCGAAAGCCTGGAACCAGAACGGGTCCGAGAGCCGCCGGAGTATCTCCTCCGGCCCCTCTTCCTCCGCCATAATCAGGATGATCGCCCGGGCCAGCTTCCGCATCCGGCCGAAGAGCCAGGCCGGGGCTTTGCCATAGTGAAGGGGTAGATTGGCAACTCCAACTCTCAATATTTTTCTCCTTCGGGGGAAATACTAAAACCACGAAGGACACGAAGATCACGAAGATTTCAAAAAAATTGGGCTAAATCTTATTTGTTTCTCAATTATTCTTCGTGTTCTTCGTGATCTTCGTGGTTAATTAATTCATTGAGAAAAACAATTATCTTCCGGGCAAGGATTCTGCTGACCCCCTTGATCTCCATCAATGACTCGGGGGAGGACTCTTTGATTTTATCAATGGTCTGGCAATGGGTGAGGAGGCGGGACCTCAGGACCGGTCCGATCCCGGGAATCTTGTCCAGAGGAGAGGCAAAGCTCTCTTTGCTTCTTAACTTCTTATGATAGGTGATAGCAAAACGGTGGGCCTCATCACGAATACGCATCAGGAGATGAAGGACCGGTGATCCTCTCCGGAATAAGACGGGATTCTTTCGCCCGGGCAGGAAGACCCGGTCCCGGACCACCCGCCCGGTCTTCAACCGCTTCTCCTTGGCCAGGGCGATAATATCGGGATAGTCGATCCCCAGATCCCGCAGAACCCGGACCGCCGCGTTGAGCTGCCCCTTGCCGCCGTCAACAACAATCAACTCCGGAAAGATTCCATCTTCCAGCGCCCGGCGATAGCGACGGCTTAGTACTTCGAAGATCATCCCATAATCATCGGGTCCTTCAACGGTCTTGATCCGATAGCGGCGGTAATCCTGAGGAGATTTTTTCCCCTCCTGAAATACCGCCATCGATCCAACCGCGGAGCTTCCGCCCAGATTGGAGATATCAAAGCATTCTATCCTCCGGGGCAGCCGCCGCAGCTTCAACCGATCCCGCAACTCCCGGAGAACCTCCTCGGGGAGTGGTTGGGAGAGCTTCTGCCTGAGAGCGGCCCGGGCATTCTTCCGGGCCAGCTCGAGCAGCTTCCTCTTCACTCCCCGGACCGGGACCGCCAGACTGACTTTTTTTCCCCGCCGCTCCGTCAGCAGTTCTATTACCGCCGGCAGATGGGCGGGAAGAAATGAAAGGATTATCTCCCCGGGGATCAGCATTTCATCACGATAATACTGGACCAGAAATGAACCTAATGCCTCCCCATCATCAGGGAAGAGATGAGAAAATGTTATCGTCCTCCCCTCCCTCATCCTCCCTTCCCGAATCGAGAGAATCTGAAAAACACTCACACGATCTAGGGTCTCGTACGCGATAATATCCCGATCCTTCGCTCCCATCCGGCTGACCTTCTGGTGCTCCAGCGTCTCTTCAACCGCCCTGATCCTATCCAGGGTCAGGGCGGCCTTCTCGTACTCCAACCTCTCCGACTCCTCCTTCATCCGCCTCCGCAGAGCCGTCAGAAGAGTTTTTTTCCTCCCTCGAAGGAAGAGGATCAACTCATCCAATATCTTCCGGTACTCCTCCGGGGAGATCCGACCCATACAGGGTGCCGGACAGCATCCAACCTGGTGATAAAGGCACGGCCGGCTCCGATGACGGAAGACATTATCGGAACAGGACCGGAAGGGAAAAATCTTGCGGAGCCAGCGCAGGGTACTTTTAGCCGAACTCGCACTGGTATAGGGGCCGAAGTAGAGCGCCCCATCATCCCGGGGACGGCGGACAAAGACAGGCCGGGGATATTTTTGACGGAGATCAATCCGGAGATTGCAGTAGGTCTTATCATCCCGGAGATCAACATTATATTTAGGCCGATACTCCTTGATCAGGTTATTCTCCAGTATCAGAGCCTCTTTCTCGGTATCGGTAACCAGATAGTCAAAATCCGCCGCCCGGGCCATCAGGGCGGGAATCCGGGGACGATTATCCCCCGATCTACGAAAATAGTTCAAGACCCGACTCCGGAGATTCCCGGCCTTCCCGACATAAAGAACCTTCCCGGCCCCGTCTTTCATCAGGTAGACACCAGGAAGTTCCGGAAACGATTTGACCTTTTCTTTCACCGGGTTCAGATTACATACCTCTAAATTTGGAGCTTAGCTTCGCAACTTTTTTGACAAGACGATTACCCCTTACCTCACCCCCTTTTTATGACAGGACTATTACAGACAGGACTATTATCCTCGCCTCGGCCTTTTGAAGGCAGAATGATTGGTCTCGCATTGAACCTACTTTTAATAGTATTTAAAACAACATGATACTTGTTATTCTAACTTATACTCTTTTGCTTTTAATTGTCCTGTCTGCAATTGTCCTGTCTCAATTTGTTTTTGCTTTTTAATCATTCTGCCCTTAATCATTCTGACTTAATATCTTTTGCTTTTAATCGTCCTGTCTGCAATTGTCCTGTCTCAATTTCTTTTTGCTTTTAAATCATTCTGCCCTTAATCATTCTGACTTAATATCTTTTGCTTTTAATCGTCCTGTCTGCAATTGTCCTGTCTCAATTTCTTTTTGCTTTTAAATCATTCTGCCCTTAATCATTCTGACTTAATATCTTTTGCTTTTAATCGTCCTGTCTGCAATTGTCCTGTCTAATTATCTTTCCTTTTTTTATCGTCCTGCCCAAAATAGTCCTGCCCTTTATCAGTCCAATCCCAATTGCGATTCTTGTAATCGCAGCCATTCATCCCGAACAACAACCGCTTCTTCGAACTTATACTCCTTTGCCAGCCTTTTCATCTTCTTCTCCAGCCGCTTCAGTTCCTTCGCCAGTTCCTCCCCGGAGAGATAGATTTCTTTTCCTTCCGCAACTATAGGAATCGTGACGTAGTCGGCTTCATAGACGGATCCCATGATATCCGAGATATTTTTGGTGATGGATACCGGGGTGATCCCATGTTGATCATTATACTCCGCCTGTATTCTCCTCCTACGGGTAGTCTCTGAGATGGCGTTCTTCATGGAATCCGTCTCGCCGCCGGCGTACATTATCACCGTCCCGTTAATATTTCGGGACGCCCGGCCGCAGGTCTGGATCAGAGAGCGTTCCGAGCGAAGAAAACCGGCCCGGTCGGCGTCCAGGATAGCCACCAGGGATACCTCCGGGATATCCAGCCCTTCCCGGAGAAGATTGATCCCGATCAAAACATCGAACTCCCCCCGGCGGAGATCACGGATAATCTCGGTCCGCGCCAGAGTCTTAATATCCGAGTGGAGATACTTAACCCGAATCCCCTTCCCTTCGTAATATTCTGTCAGCTCCTCCGCCATTCTCTTGGTCAGGGTGGTAACCAGAACCCGCTCATCCTTATCCACCCTAAGCCTGATCTCAGCCAGAAGATCATCCACCTGATTATCCGCCCCTCGGACCAGAATCGGGGGGTCGATCAGCCCTGTGGGACGAATAATCTGTTCTACTATTGAATCTCCGCTTCGCTCTCTCTCATATTCAGCCGGAGTAGCTGAAACATAGATAGTCTGCTTGATCCGTTCCTTAAACTCCGCGAAATTCAAGGGCCGGTTATCAAGAGCGGAGGGGAGACGGAACCCAAACTCAACCAGGGTCTTCTTCCGGGATCGATCCCCCCGGGACATCCCTCCGATCTGGGGGACGGTGATATGGCTCTCATCAATGAAGAGAAGGAAATCATCAGGAAAGTAATCCAGCAGGGTGGACGGCGGATCGCCCGGCTTCCGGTTATCAATATGAAGAGAATAATTCTCAATCCCATTGCAAAACCCGATCTCCTCCATCATCTCCAGATCATAGTTGGTGCGCATCTCCAACCGCTGAACCTCCAGCAGTTTGCCCCGCTCTTTGAGAAATTTCAACCGTCCTTTCAGTTCCAGGAGAATAGCCGCGGCCGCGCGTTTTAGATTGGCTTCGCTGCTGACATAATGACTCCCCGGGAAGATAACCGCCCGGCGGCATTCCTTCGATCTTATCGGACGGAGCGGATCAACATATGAGATCCGTTCAATCTCATCCCCCCAATATTCAATCCGCAGCACCCGATCTTTTTCATAAGCGGGAAATACCTCCACCACATCCCCTCGAACCCGGAAGGTGCCTCGATGGAGATCAAGATCGTTTCTCTCGTACTGGAGGTGAACCAGATCCTTGAGAAGCCGACGGCGCGGATACTCATGGCCCGGTTTAAGCTCAATAACCTGATCCCGGTATTCCTCGGGGGAGCCGAGACCATAGATACAGGAGACACTGGCGACGATAATAACATCCCGCCTGGTCCAGAGGGAATAGGTGGCCGCGTGCCGCATCCGGTCGATCTGCTCGTTAATCGCCGAGTCCTTCTCGATATAACTATCGGTGGCGGGTAGGTAGGCTTCCGGCTGATAGTAGTCGTAATAACTTACGAAATACTCCACCGCGTTCTCAGGGAATAGCTCCGAGAACTCTCCATAGAGCTGAGCGGCTAAAGTCTTATTGGGAGCGATTATCAGGGTGGGACGGTTTACCTCGGCGATGACATTGGCCATGGTGAATGTCTTCCCCGAACCTGTAACACCCAGCAGAACCTGGTCTTCTTCCCCTTCCCGCAATCCCTGAACCAGCCCCTCTATAGCCCGGGGCTGATCCCCCCGGGGGAGATAATCGGTAACCAATTTAAATGAGCTGGTGGGGTCGAGCATAATTAATGATTCTCAGTTATTTTTCGTGGGTAAACTATAATTGTAAAAAAGCTAATTAAAACCACGAAGGACACGAAGATCACGAAGATTTTCTAAAAACGAGCTAAACCTTGTTTTTTCTCCAATATTCTTCGTGTACTTCGTGTTCTTCGTGGTTAAAAAGGCTTTTCGAGCAAGTTCTAGCTAATCGATTCACCATTCCCCGTTTCCGAAAAATAACTCCGGACCAGTTTTTTATACCCCTCCACTTTCCGCAGCGCCGCCAGGTCGGGATCCTCTTCCATCCAATCCAGGTCTTCATAGCCGAGATCGAGTGCTCTCTTCAGGGCATCCAGGGCCTTCTGCTCCTGGTTTAAGAGAGCGTAGCTACAGCTCAGATTATAGAGGATGAAGGGATCGGACGGTTTCAAACCGGCCAGTCTTTCATCCAGCCGCAGTCCTTTATCAAACCAACCTTTCCTGGTATAGGCATCGGCCAGAGGAATAAGAGCATCGATAAAATCCTGATCATCCTGAATAAGTTCTTCATAAAACCGAATTTGAAAATCAAGATCTTCTTTAATTTTATCCTGTTCTTTCAAAATATCCGGGCTCGCTGGGTACATGGTTTACCCCTTGAGCTAATAAAGGTAATAAAGAACATAAATCAATCGGTGGCAAGATCAAAATTAGTGGATCAAGTTTCGGTGCCTTTTCAGTAAGAAGTGTCA
>Ga0222678_1000511_pt1 | contig 16966 bp, 16 predicted proteins | sample AntAcemetagen937_FD_179801 | JGI IMG/M metagenome (GOLD analysis project Ga0222678, IMG submission 179801) | Saline water microbial communities from Ace Lake, Antarctica - #937 | ecosystem: Environmental > Aquatic > Non-marine Saline and Alkaline > Saline | place: Antarctica: Ace Lake... | reverse complement strand
GTTGCACCCACACTCAAGGAACTCGTCAACCAGTTCCACATCATCCACCCGCATGTGGTAAAGTAAAAGATGGTGTCTTCCCGTTTCAGATCGGAATGCAGCATAAGCTCTTTCATGTGGTGTACTAAAATACCGCCGGCGCTCTGTACCATGCACTTGGGTAGGCCAGTGGTGCCGGAGGTGAACATGATATAGAGGGGATGATCAGCGGGGAGCTGCTCAAATTCAATTTCAGAGGGTGTATCTGTGGCCTTGAATTGCCCGTAATCCACAGCATTGGGCAATGGGCTGAGATCGGGATTTTCTTCTGTGTAAGGAATTACTACAACTTTCTCAATGGTGGGGATCTCCTTCAAGATATCGGAGACCCTCGCGAGAGAATCAAAGCTCTTCCCTTTGAAAAAATAGCCATTGGCCGTAAACAGTACCTTAGGTTTGATCTGGCCGAAACGATCCAGCACACCCTTTATTCCGAAATCAGGGGAGCAGGAAGACCAGGTCGCCCCGAGACTCGTGGCAGCTAACATGGCGATGATAGTCTCCGGCATGTTGGGCATAAAACCCGCCACCCTGTCTCCGGCCTGAACCCCGGTCTCTTTCAGGGATTTTGCAACGCGTGCGACTTCATCATATAGCTCCGAATATGTTATCTTGATGGAATCCAGGGATTCCCCTTTAAAGATAAGGGCCACTTGGTCGTCCCGGTAACGAAGAAGGTTTTCTGCAAAATTGAGCCGTGCCCCCTGAAACCATTTGGCTCCTGGCATTTTGGTCACGTCATCAACAACCTGGGCGTAGGGTTTGGATGCCTTTATTTCCGCAAACTCCCACATGGATGCCCAGAAATCAGCGATGTTTTCAATAGACCACTGGTAGAGCGGGGCATATTCAGCAAAATTCTGATTGTATTTTTCATTAATGAACGTCATGAATCGGTACATGTTAGTACCTTTAATTCTTTCTTCCGACGGCTGCCACAAAAGTTTAGCCATTTTTACCTCCTCCAGTGAAGTGGGGTTTCAGTACATGGGTTAACAAACAGTATACTTCTTGATCATGTCGGACATCATCTTCAATCCCGCTTCAGTTTTTTTAACTTTAGGCACTTTAGATCACTTTAGTCACTTTAGATCACTTAGATCCATTTTCTATCCCTCGCCGTTGAGCGCCTGCAGGGCAAGAAACAGCGACTGAGTGCCTGAACGACCGTGTCCCTGGGCCTTGGCCGCTATGTACAGTTGTCGAACCAGGGCCAATCCCGGAAGGGATAGCCCAATGGCGGCCGATTCTTCCAACGCGATCCCCATGTCTTTGATAAAGTGCTCCACGAAGAAACCTGGATCGTAGTTTCCTTGAACGATTCGCGGTCCCAGGTTGTTGATCAACCATGAACTGGCCGCACCCTTTCCAATGATATCGATGACCTGTTGCTTGTCAAGACCCTGTTTAGATGCATAGAGAAGGGATTCACATACCCCTATCATATTTCCTGCAACAAGGATCTGGTTGCACACCTTGGTGTGCTGTCCGCTCCCAGGGTCTCCCATAAAAGAAATCGTCGGTCCCATGAGTTTAAAAAGGGAAAGGACCTTCTCGAAGACCTCCCGTTTTCCGCCGACCATGATGGCGAGTTTAGCATCTCTTGCCCCGACATCGCCCCCTGAAACAGGTGCGTCAAGGGATTCAATACCCTTTTTTGCTGCCTCCTCGAATAGGGTTTTGGCTAAGCTTGGCTGACTCGTTGTCATATCAACCACAATACTGCAAGGGGTTTCCGCCTTGAGGATGCCGTTCTCTCCTAAGTAGACTTCCCGGACATCCGCGGGATGTCCTACAATTGTGAAGACTATTTCGGAGTTTTTCGCCACTTCCGCCGGTGAATTGCACCATTTGGCCCCATTGCTCAGCAGTGCCTCTGCTTTCTCTCTGGATCGGTTAAAAACCGAGAGATTATGACCCGCCTTCTGAAGATGACCGGCCATGGAGGCCCCCATTACGCCGGTTCCAACCCATCCGATATCCATCATCTTAAACTCCTTTTCATTTATGCACCTTATACCAATATGAAAAACCCGATCTTTCTTCCAGACAGTAAGCCCCATGGACCGGAGGCTGGTTCAGACCCGCCTGAGGCGGGATCAGGCCCTCTGGGCCAGAGTTTATATTTTAAAAAGTGGGCGCAGCCGATTAAAAGAAAACCCTCTGTTAGGAGAGGTCCCAGGATGCAAACCATATGTCTATTGCGATTTTTACCCTTTTATCATATCCCCTTGGAAGTTCCAACAAGTTTTTCCTTCCCCTTTTGACCCCTTCAGTACAACACACGTCGAACCCGCTAAACGCCTGGTGGCTCGACAAAAAGACGGACTGGTGGGTTAACGGCCCTCAGAACGGCTAAGGGCTTCATCCGGATTGCCGCGGAAATTTCTCTTGACTTCCAAGGTCTTTTATTGTCTCATAAAAATCAGGCTTTCTAAATTGTTTACCCCATATCAGGTCAAATATGACGACCTGCTTCAAATTTTGCATCTTCTTCTTTCAAAGGTCTCTAAAAAAGAACGGGGGCCATTATGCCTTATCATGTTAAAAGAAAGAAAATAAAGCCAAAAAGAATCACTAAGAAGACTGTAAAACTATATTTATGGTTGACATTATTTTGTTTCCTGATTGCCGCAGGATTTTCTTTTCTTACCGGAAAGGTGCCTACTCTTGTCCGGGAAAAAATGGATGGTGCCCTTATCGCAGAAGCCGAGAAGACATTAGGGAGGAAGTTGAAAACCAGTGATCTCGATCTCATCGAAAAAACACTTGGCGTCAAGATAGACCCCGCCTCATTGGGCGGTGGCAAGGGGGGTTCTCGTAAAGGGGCATATAAAAGAGGAAAAAGTGGCGACGATTTCTTAAATCAGCTCAAAAAGTCCTATAGAGGAAAGATAAGCCCCGCTGATATTGAAAAAGCCAGGAAGGCCTATAAAACAGGGAAGGCAGACCCTGCGGATATTGAGCGGACCAGACAGGCCTATAAGAGTGGAATGGTCGACCGGAGCGGTGTCAAGAAAGGCAAAAAGGCATTTAACCGCTGAAACGAAGGGCAAGTCCGTTTTAGACCAAGACCTCCTGAAAAAGGGGCGCAGGATCTCCCCAGCATTGCCGGCAACGCTTACATATATTTTTTCAAACGGGGGGTATGCGTAAGCCTCCCTCTTTATCGGGATGAGAAATAATGAATATCCTTTTTGTTTGCAGTGCAAATGTAAGCAGAAGTTTTTTAGCCGAAAACCTGCTTAAACGAGAGCTTGAGAAAGAAAACATAAAAGATATTTCGGTCGCATCAGCAGGCCTGAATACGTTTGACCTCAATGAACCTGACCAGAACATGGTTGCCCACCTCTCAAAAATCGGAATACCAAAGGGAAACCACAGACCGAAACAGATTTCAAAACAGGATGCCGACTGGGCAAACATTATCCTGGTGATGGAGGCGGACCACGCAAAAAAGATAATGGAACTGTGGCCCGAGGCAAAACCTAAACTACAGGTCTTCGGCAGGTTTGTGTCAGCCGGTCCGAGTATAGATGATATTATTGACCCATTTGGCAGGTCCCCCTATCATTATCGGCTTGCCCAGTCACAGATCACTCTGGCCATCAAAAATCTTGTAGAAATACTATTGAATCGCAAGAGCAATCATTAGTGCCTAAATAGGGAGTGGGGGAGGGAAGGGTGGAGGCTTTAAATAGAAGGTGATAGCTTTGTTTCGGTTCCTATCTGCTGGTGAACAACGAGGGACCGGTAGTACTCATTGGTTTCAAAGAGTGATTGATGTGTACCGGTGGCTATCAGACGATTCTCGTTAAACAAAAAGATCGTATCCGAATCCTTAATGGTAGAGAGCCTATGCGTTACTAATAAGAGTGTCCTATCCCGAACAACGGCAGGAATAGCGTTAAAGATCGACCTTTCTGTCAGACTGTCCAATGAAGAGGCTGGCTCATCCAGAACGAGGATGTCTGGTTGTTTGATCAGTGCCCTTGCAATGGAAAGCCGCTGTTTTTGCCCTTCTGACAAGTTGACCCCCTTTTCACCAATCTTTGTCTCATAGCCTTTCATCAGGCTGGAGACAAAGTCATGGATGCCTGCTGACTTCGCCGCCTGAACAACCTCTCTCTCGGTGGCATCGGAGTTGCCATAGCATAGGTTTTCCATGATTGTGCCGGACAAAAGGAGCGTACTCTGTGATACGTACCCAATCCGTCTCCGCAGAGAAATCACTTCATAGTCGGACACCGGCAAATCATCAAAAAGAATTTTACCGGAAACAGGTTTATAAAAACATAGCATAAGACTCAAAAGTGTTGTCTTTCCCACACCGCTCGGCCCCACAAGGGCGACCTGCTCACCGGGTTTTATTATAAAGGAAACATCCTTCAGTACAGGTTCACGCTCATTATAAAAAAAAGAGACATTCCTGAATTCAATTTTCCCATTTAATCTTTTTACCTTTTCACCTGTCCCCAAATTTTCTTCCAAAACAATATCAAAAAGCGCGGATACACGCTTTAGACCGGCCATAGCCTGCTGAAAATTGAGATTGGCCATAGCAAGAGATTGGGCAGGTCCAAAAACATAACCCAGATATGCCAGAAAGGCGAACAAAGATCCCAGACTCCACTGGCCCTTAATCACCCAGTAAACTCCTAATGTCAGGACACAGCCCCGGGCAAGCCAGGGCATGGAAGAGATTGTCAAGTTGGCTGCTGAGTTTAATGTTGATTGCTCCATCGCTACTTGAAATGCCCTTTTGATCTGGGATATGATACGCTGTACCGTATGATCTTCTGAAGAAAATGCCTTAATAAGACTGGCGGAAGAGAGTGACTCCTGAAGACAAGTTGAAACATTAGCATCCTCTTCCATGCTGTGATGACTTAAGATGTACACCTTTTTGGAAAAGTACCGTGTGGAAAAAAAAAGCCAGGGCATTACAAACAAAACTCCGACAGCCAGCCTCCATTCCAGATAAAAAATGAAAACCAGCCCCCCTGCAAGACACAATATGTTACTGATTATATAAACAACTGTGCCGGAAAAAAACCAGCCAAGTTCCTCGACATCGGAAGAAAGCCTTGACATGATATAGCCGGTTTCGTTTTCGTCGAAAAATCTCTTGGGAAAATGGAGGGTCCTTTCCAGAAGTTCACGCTGGATATCGAGGGTAACCTGTTGTTCAAATCGGGCAAAATAAAAATCTTGCCACATTTTTAAAAGTTTCTCGACCACCAAAAAACACGCCAACAGTAATATCGCTCCAGCCAGCAGGGCCGTTTGATGGTTAAGTATCACATTATCCACAAGATATCTGTATATAAGAGGTGGGGGGAATTGAAGCAACGAGGTGAACAGGATAAGGAAAGCACCCAACAGACCCTCACGCCAGTGCCGTTTTATAAAAGGACGCAGATTGTTGAAACCGGTATTGATTCCGGAATATCTGTTGTCTGTAGCAATACGATCTTTTGGCAGTTTCCGGGAAAAACCCTGTTTTAAATAAGTAAACCAGCTATTCATGTATTTTTTGCCGAGGCCCTTAGATTTCTTTTAACCGTTCACAGATTCAGGGCGTTATCTATCTCATCCCAGAATGATCCTGTCAGGCTGATATGCAGGATGAATGATGGTATTGCTTTCACCAGAGCGCAGATGTTTCCGAATCTCTTCAAACGCTGAATTCGCAGACCTTCGTCAGTATCCCACAATTCCAATGGCAAAAAGGCTGCTTGCTGGCAGGTTTCAACGAGCATGCAGGCAGACTGTCCAGCTTTTATGGGCTCGACTCGATCTCTTGGCGCCTGGGCCAGAAAAAACAGCCCCTTCAGTGGAACGGAATGGCTGACCTCCCAACTTCCGCCGGGCCCTCTGGACCCAAATCTGTTCCAGGTCGGCCAGGGTTGTGCCCAGTATTGTCCCTGATTATCGTACACCACCAAGGCCGTATCATCAGACAGACACCGCCAGGAAGACGGAAGGCGATTGCTTGCCGTGGTCTTACCCGCTCCGCCCGGTCCTGTCATAATTATACCCCAGCCATCCTTTTCCACCAAAGCGCCGTGAATGAATAAGCCACTCCCTGACTGGATATCCAGAGAAACAGGTTGCATGGCCAGAGCAAATACAGCCCCGGCTGAATAATTCACATCGCCAAGCAAAGGAAGGTAGACTTCCAGGTCTTTGGTCATTACATGTTTTAAATCCCCTTTCTTACGGCAAGTGGACACAGACAATTTGCGACAAGGGCCTTTGAAATACGTCAATTGCAAAATCTCTTTCAAACGGGAAGCAATGATCCATGCCTCCGCATCTTTACCGACAATTTGCCAGGCGCTGCCATCGGCTAAAATCAAAACATTGTCACTGCCGGACATCTTCAGCCTATCCTTTTCCGGTCTATCACTTGATCTCACTGTTTGCTTTCTTGTGGCCAAAATCCTGTTTGATCTGATCAAAATATTCTATCACCGATGTGCAATTAGCCGAGTTAAATATTTCAGGATCGGAATAGACTGTATAGGTCTCTAAAAAGGGAAATGCCCGGCACACAAGGGGACGGGCAGGATATATGCCGCATCCTTTCACTTTTTTGTCATAAAACATACAGGGCAGGGTCTCTTTTATCCCGCGTACAGGAAATGAATATGGCAGGGCCCGGATACGTTCCTTTGAAAGCGCCACCGTATATTCTTCCAGCATCTCATTTATGCTGATTTTCAAATGTGCTGCTATTCTTTCAATATCATAATGATCCAAGTCCAAAACAGGAGAACCTTCGCAGCATTCCCCGCATCGATGACATTGAAAATATTTCTGACATTTCATCAACCACTGTTGCCATCCCAGGCGGGGATTCTTTTCAGGCAGGCGCATTCCATCCGGAAAATTCGACGTTTCCCTTAATTTTTTTGCCGCGGAAAGACTGCAAAAAGCGGCGGGAAACCAGTGAGGGGTTGAATAACTTTTCAACTCTCCGGCATAAGGCAGATCAACGGCAATGCCGTTGAGCAGATACATTATGGGAGATATCAACTCAATGGTTATCTGACCTGCGTCATATAAGCTGAAAATCGCATCAGCCGCCTTTTTTGATACTCCGGGAGCTAAAAGCAGGTTTTCATCCCAACAACACCCGCCTTCAGGATCTTTTCCAAACTTTCGGGTCAAATCTCCACCCGTGACCCATCGGTGAACCTGAATAAACTGGTTTATATCAAGGGCCAAATCTGTCATATTTGATTACCTAAACCCAAAACAGTATTGATTTTTTCCCAGAATCGTCCGGTAGCGCTGACGCCGAGGACAAATGATGGTACTGACCTTGCGAGGGCGCATGCATTTTCGAACCGCATCAAACGCCTGTTCATCAACATCTTCTTTTCAGTCCCGGGAAGCTCCAGCCATCCGGGAGTTGCCCGTCTGTCAATTTCAACAAACATGCCCACAGCCTCTTTTGTGTCTATGGGTTTGATACAGTCTTTACGAGACTTCGTCAGGAAAAAAATCCCCCTCAGGGGAACCGCGTGATTTACGTTCCATGTCTCTTTTGATTCGGTAAGGCCAAAATCGTACCAGGTCGGCCAGGGATGTGCCCAATATCGGCCCCGGGTATCCGGCGCCACGCGCGTTTCATCGTCACAGAGCGACTTCCAGGGAAAAGGAAACCGGTTACTCACCGTGGTTTTTCCAACCCCGGATGATCCAGGCAAGATCACCCCAACCCCGTCCCTCTCCGCCAGGGCGGAGTGAACAAACAATCCGCCACGCTCCTGGATATCCTGGAATATGGGCTGCAGCAATTGAACGGATATCTCTCTCAGCGTAAGTTCATCAAGAGAAGGGACAAAGACTTCAACATCTCCGGAAGTTAATTTTCTTGAACCTGGCCTGTTATTGGTTATTACCGACAGTCTGCGATGAGGCACTTCAAGAGGACTCAACTGCATAATCTCCTCAAGCCTCGCGACTATGGCTTTTGCCTTTTTATCACCAGCAAAGATTTGCCATGCATTTTCATCGCTTAGTAGAAGTATCGGTGCCAGATTTTTTTTAATCATATATCATGGCATTGGGATCTGGAAACAGCATTATATTTCCCGGTATTAAAGCAATCTTTACACACATACGGGCCTGATCAAGCCAGGCGCTTCTATGACTCAACTGGAACCAATGATGTTAGGCAGCACCTTTAAGCACCTTTACCCTTGGAACAGACGCCGCCGGCGGCCCTACTACCTTTAGCACAAACGCCGCCTGGATGCTTACCCTTGGTGCACCCTGAAGGACTTGCTCCGCCGGCTTTTGTACCCTTGCTGCAAGTAAGCTGGCCTTTTCCCTTGCTACAGACTGCACCCGCACCCTTGGCTAAATTTCCCAGATTAATCACCACAGGCGCTTCATATTTCGGTCTCGTTTCCGTCATGTCCCTTACCCCCTTGTTAAGATCTCGTTTGTTTTCACAGATTGCGTCTCGGCATATCAGAAAGTCTTGTTCTCGGAAAGAGTCCCTCTCTATATGCTTCATCGCAAAACCAGAACGACGACCACAGAGTCTTACCGGTATAATAATTCTGGGCGATACACCTTCCCAGACATGATTTCCGTAAAATGCACTGCTTGCACACCCCTTGGAGATTCCCGGGAAGCCCTTTTCTTAACGATTTAAGAATCTCAGACTCCCTCCATACTTCATCCAGACTATCCTGTCCCACTTTGCCGAATACCAGCTCTTTTACATGCGCTCCAATACCGCATAACGCGTAATGGCCGTCGGCTATCACCCCAATAATATTTAAAATCGCGCATTCTCCACAACCATGTTTTGCGATTCGGCTCAAAGAACGGAAGGCATTCGGATAGTCGAAAAACAGTTCCAGATCAGTAGTTTTCGCTATCACCTCTTCTGTATAATGGCCCAGCCTGATAAGATCCTCGACAGAAAGGGACTCTCCTTTTTTGATAAAGCTCTCTCCGCGCGCTGTTGGCTGAACAATATTGAATTTAACCGACGATGCCCCCAGATCCTCAGCCATTCTTATTACATCTTCAATCTGATCTGTGTTTCTGCGTGTGAGAGACATAATAATTTCGGTTTCTATCCCCGCATTAACCAGATTCCTGACCGCCTGTTTGGACTGTTCAAAGCAGCCGGCAACGCCACGCATCCACTCGTGCGTTTCCGCATCTGATCCATCTATGCTCACCGATACAGAACTGTGAGGCGCTTTGCCTATTTCTTCAGCAGTCTCCCGGGTGCAGAGCACCCCGTTTGTCTCTATAGCCAGCCCGATATCTTCGTTCCTTACAGTCTCCAGGAGATCTGTAAACCTGGGATGCATCAACGGTTCTCCACCCGTGAGCTTGACAGACTGAAGACCGAGGGGCTTCGCTTCTGTGATAGCCCTCTGGAAGAGATCTACAGGAAGTGTCGGACGTTTGACTTTCTCGTCAAATCTGGGGGCCAGCCAGCAGTGTCTGCATTTTAGATTGCACCCTTCGGTCAGATAGAAATAAATCGATGTTAATTTGGGCAAATTCTCCCCCATGCTCAAGGAATTTTTCCTCCATCAGTTAAGAATTTCCTGAGACATGAATCAGGATTCGGATGATCCACTTCCCGGGTTAAACTAAAGCCTGTCCCTGGGCAATCACCGGTACAATATGGCAGATATGGACAATCCCGGCAAAACTCAAACCCGGCAAGGGATATGTCCTGCCGCCGTCGCATACTGCCAAGGATGTGGTTATTCAGCCATACATCCTTAAGCGAATCCCTGTTGATTCTGCCAAGTTCCAGATGTGTCAACATGCAGCAAGGGGTGATCATCCCATCCGCACGCACGTTTAATTTTGCAAAGAAACAGCCGCAACCGGTGAGATGGCCACCTCCGGTCCATGGAGGGTCTTTCTGAAGCATGGCCTCTTCCATCTTCCTCCAGCCCTTAGCATCCACAAGGGGGCCGGCTGTGGCAGAAATTCGTCCATCATACTCGTCATCCAGATCAAGCAGGGCCCTCATAGCCTCCTGCCGGTCTTCCACCGTCAAAAGCACATCATTAGCATCAACACGACAAGATCCCATATAGTCGACGGAGTTGGTGGAAAACCCCGGCAGCCCCAAATCATCCAAAAGAAAACGGGCCACGTTTTTCAGGTCTCCGACGTTGCGGCGATGTATGGTAACCCTGGCAGATACCTGTACACCGTGCCTCTGGAGGGTTTTTATGCCTTGAATTGCTTTTACAAAAGAACCTTTTCCCCTGAAGACGTCATGGTTTTCCGGAGATGAGCCGTCCACCGAGACCTGTACTAAGTCGCAGCGTCCTGTACTGGCGATATAGGCTGCGGTGTCGTCGTTGATAAGTGTGCCATTGGAAAGAATGGAAAAGCGCATCCGGTTGCGAACAATACCCGCAAGCAACTCGGTCAAATCCTTACGTATGAAAGGCTCCCCGCCCTGAACAGTTACCTCCATTACGGCACACCGGCCCAATTCGTCAAAGAACTGCAGCCACTCCTCCGCAGACAGTTCATGATATTGCACAGCCGGATTATCGTAATAATAACAGTAGCGGCATCGCAGGTTGCAGCGCGAGGTAATCTCAACATCTACACTGCGTGGTGTACGCATGATCTTTAATGCGGGCGTCTTCAACATGCCACTGGATTGTCCGGTCATTGGCCGATGTCTCCAACCTCATAACCTACAAAACCGCGTCCTGCCAGATCTTCAACGAATGCTTGTATATCCTTGTATGCGGCATCCGGTACATCTCCAAAGCAGTCCCGGACTTTTGTCACGATCTCCTCAAGGCTGCTGCGTCCATCCATCAGTTTCCACACGGCAACACCAACAGGATTGATGCCGACAGCATCTGTGGTGTCAGGGTTAAACAGTATGGCCCAATCGTCGAATTCTTCTCGAAGGGCTACAAAAGAATTAACAACAGGCCTTTTGTTTTCAGTCATGTCTTTACTCCTGAATTTTTTATTATTCGTTTCTTAATTTCGAACATTTTAGCTTCAATCCGTTTTCTTGGGTTTTAATGTAGTGTCGTGACATCTATGTAATGTCGCAAAGATAACCGTCATTCCCGCGGAAGCGGGAATCCAGAAGCGCCGAAGTGACCATAAATCCTGGATTCCCGCGTTCGCGGGAATGACATTGGTGGTGTTCTGCTTTCTTTCACATCAAACACTTGACACATGACACGACAGTAGCACATATTCCGCAATATATCAATTTTCCCTTTATCATTCTTTAATCTACGGCAAGGTTCGTGCCGCAATTGATTATTTTGACGTATATATCTGTTAATTAAAGATAAAAGACGTTTCGGATTTCAATTCGCCCTGCATTTCCTCGAAACATGGTGTAATAAAAGTTGTCGATTGTGAAATTATTTTACAGTAAATGTCTCGCGCAAGGCGCAAAGCTCGCAAAGATAAGAGTATATTAGGGCGCACAATTTCTGACAGGATCAACCCCGCATTCCGCGGGGCAGGCATGGATGGATAAGATTATTTCATCCTGAACATTCTGTCAAAGGTATCAAATGAAAAACATCTTCTTGACTAAATTCATAATTTAGCTTAAAAGTCAAGCAATATCTGAATTAGAGCCTGGTAAAAAGGTTTACATATGAGCGACCGTTTCTCAAAAATAATAGCCTATAAAGGGTCAAGCATGAAGCCTTTCCTGAAGACTTCTGATATACTTTATGTCTCTCATTACAAAGGGAACACTATTAGATGCGGGGATGTTATCGCATTTCGTCCCCCGGACAGCAGCGACATTATTATTCACAGGATTATCTCCATTGCTAATCGGGGCATCAGAACCAGGGGCGACAATAATAACCATGTCGACAACTGGAACCTCAACGCCGATCATATTATTGGACGCGTGGTTCAAACAAAACGTGGGAACCGCCTGAGAACGGTACATGGGGGGTTGCAGGGTTATTCATGTGCGCTTCTAGTAAGATTTATCCGCTCTACAGGTTCAATGATATTTTACTTTCTCCGTCCTCTTTATCACCGTTTGGTTCAATTAGAATTGTTTAGACGGTGGTTACCGGCTCGAATGCGGTTGCAAGTGCTTTCTTTTACCAGACGTGATGGAATGGAGTTTCAGCTTCTCATGGCAGGACGCGTAATCGGTCGTCTGTTGCCGGACAGAAAACAGTGGACCATCCGGCGACCCTTTCGCCTCTTTGTTGACGAGGCATCTCTCCCCCGCACAGATTCATCTGACAGGCAATGAAGGTTTTCTTGAATGATCTCTATTGAACAAATGATATTGGCTTGTTCCGCTGAGCTGAAGGCGGATTTGTATCAACAGCAGCGCCTCCATCGTCTCATGAATCAGGGTATGGATGTTGACCATTTGATCAATATGGCTATTGATGAGGGCCTGACCGGTTTTCTGTACAAGAATATGGTGAAATCGGGTGAACTGAAAAACCTCAACGACGAACAAATTGAATGCATCCGATTCCTGTATCACCGGAACACGTTTTTCAACCTGAAACTCATTCACGATTTTAAAAAGGTTCTCCATCAACTCAATCAAAACGGAATAAAGGTTGTTCTCTTGAAAGGAATCAGTCTCTTGAATCAGGTCTATAATGATATTGGCCTGCGACCGATGATGGACATTGATCTATGGATACCAAACGAAGATTATCCTGAGCTGATCAGAATCCTTACCCTTCAGGGCTACCGGAGAGGAACTGTTTATCCGAACACCTTTATGAGAGGGCCAACCACCATCGATCTTCATTCCCACATTCTCGGGGAACGTATTAAGGCCCGGGAGCTTCTTTTTTCACAGAACCATTTCTATGATAATGCCCAAAGCATAGACTTTGAGGGCGAGGAGACCCTGTGTTTAAATAAATATGACCAGGTTATATATCTGAGTCTACATGCACTCAAGCATAATGTTGACAGGTTGATCTGGTTGGTTGATATCAAGAATGTAATTGCCGGTTGGAAGAGGTCTGACTGGGAAGCGCTTAAGGATCGAGCCTTGTATGTGGGGCAGCAGAAGTCTGTTTCCTATGTCTTTTTTCTGCTCCGCGACCTGTTTGATTTTCAATTTCCACCGGAAGCCCGCAAGTTGTTTGGAGATGAGAAACTCCTCCTGCTGGAAAAAAAACTGTTGAGAGAGAGAAAGAAAAAGGGGGCCTTGCCTGCCTGGGCACCGCTGCTGCTTTTTTCCCCTGAAGGGAGACTGAAGAAGCGTTTCAATTTCATTCTTGAGACCTTATTCCCAAGACTGGAAATATTAAGGCAGGTATTTGTGAACTTTTCTGAGAGAAAGGCATGGCAGCTTTACTGTATGAGAGTTCTTCAGCTTATAAGCATGATAAAACTGTCTTTGAAGAGAAGAATTGGCATCAAGCTATAAGGAAGGTCAGTAAAATGATTTTATTGACCAAAGGATGGGCTAACATTTAAAGTAGCCGTTCACGGGATCTACTGATCTCATAAATATCCTTATTACAGCTAAAGCACACCGGTATTTTTGGAAGATGGGTTGTACCTCTCCCGGAGATTTCCTGTAGAGTTCGGAATTACGTGTCATTATTCTTAGTCACAAGTCTCAGCTGCCTTTCCAGAATGGTGCCTAAGACGACAATAAATACGGCCTGGATGAGCAGCAAAACAGCATTAAGTGTGTCAGCATGACGAAGAACCAGTGCGCTGATGCCGAAGGTAATGGCAAAGGCATAGATAAAAAAAACGGCCTTCCTTGTGCCCCCCAAGAGAAAGAATAAGCGATGGTGGAGGTGATCCTTTCCCACATACTCTAACCATTCCCTGAAATTCAAGACCTTTCCCGTGAAAATCCGGTATGCGGTAATGTAGGCCATATCCGCAATAAGGACACAGAAGATCAGGAGAGGTGATGCAAACGAGACGATTGGATTATTATCACCCATCCACCAATGCCCATACACTGCAAGGGTGGCTAATACGAAACCGATAAATGTACTCCCGGCGTCCCCTAAGAAAATAGAAGCCCTCTTTTTCATCTTGAAGTTGTAGGGAAGAAAACCGAGACACCCCCCCATCATTGACAGGGAGATCCAGCCTAAGAACGGTTGATCTGTCAGAAAGGCCAATACCCCTAAGAAAAAAGAGATAATAGCCCCCACACCCGCAGCTGCGCCATCCATGCCATCCAAAAAATTCATGGCATTGGTAATCCCTATAATCCAGATGATGGTTATCACAATGTTACCGATCTTACCAATAAGCCCGAAACTCAACGGTATAACGGTCACCGTTATTCCAAAAGAGATTACCAACCCGGCACAGAAGAGTTGGATCAGGAATTTGATCGATGCAGGTATTTCTCTAATGTCGTCAACAGTTCCCACAATAAAAATTATTACTGAAACCAAGAGGATCATGATCAATTCCACAGAATAGATCCCGTTTATCAGAATCCCCAGCGCAAAGGCAAAAAACACACTGCCTCCGCCAAGTAAGGGGGTTGGCTCTTTATGGATTTTTCTGGGACCAGGTTCGTCTAAGATACCCCATTTGAAGGCAATGAACCTGAGAAGCGGGGTAATTGAAAAACTTAGGCCAAAAGAAAGGCTAAGGATGTAAAGCCATCGATAACCAGCAATTGCGAAAAAGAACCTGATAGACGGGACCAGGAGTAGCAGGGTCAGGAACAGACCTACAGAATAGATTTTGGGTGAAATACCCAGGTCCAGCCTCATTTTCATCTATTAACCCCCTTACCCGGATAAAACGGAAAAGTGCCTAAAGTGAGCTAAGGTTGACAAACTCGTAAAAAGTCGGAAGTGACCTGTTTTCGTCATTCCCGCGAACGCGGGAATCCAGGGAACTCAATCACTTGTGGACTCCCGCGTTCGCGGGAGTGACGGCCTTGGAGACTTTTTACGAGACCATCAAGGTTACAAGTGAGCTAAAGTTTGACAACCTCGTAAAAAGTCGGAAAGCACCCGTTGTCGTCATTCCCGCGAAAGCGGGAATCCAGTAAAATCAACCAGTTCTGGATTCCCGCTTTCGCGGGAATGACGGGCTTGGAGACTTTTTACGAGACTATCAAGTTTAGAGTGCCTAAAGTTTGAAGTGTTTTAAGTTAAAGAACTGAAGCTAATCTTTCAATTCCTAAATCCCTCAATTCCTCAATTCTTAACACCTCCGAAACTTCACGTGTAACCCGACTGATATCTTCTTCTTTCAGGGATGGATAGATCGGAATGGAGAGGGAACCCTTCCAGATCTTTTCTGTAACAGGATAACCGCTCAGCTTTAAGTAGCGGTGGATTGGCATATAGACCGGCATTGCGCACATAATCCCTTTGCCTTCCAGGGTATCGATTTTAGGCTTTACGTCCTCTCTCAGACCAATTATGTATCGGTAGTATATATGGCCTTCATCCCTCAAGGGCAGCTCGACCGGGAGTTTTTCAAAGGCACTGTAATAGTCGCGTGCAATCTTCTTTCTCCTCCTGACAAAATTCGGAAGTTGTTCTAATTGGCAGAGGCCCATAGCGGCCTGCATATCGGTCATCTTGTAATTGTAGCGTACAGCCGAGCTCTTCTTCTGGTCATACTCCCTGAGGTCCCTGACCCGCTCCAATAAGTCCCGGCTGTTTGAAACAACCATCCCCCCTTCCCCTGTGGTCATCACCTTAGTGGCGTAAAAAGAGAGAATGGCTGCGTGACCAAAAGCACCAACCTTTCTACCTTTGTATCTCGCCCCCACTGCCTGTGCGCAGTCTTCTATGACCGGTATGCCAAAGGATGTCAGTTCGGTAAGGTCTGCCGGCAGACCAAAAAGATGGGGAACAATGATGGCTTTTGTATTCCCGCTCAATCTCTTTTCCACGTCGCCTGGATCAATATTATGGGTGCGAGGGTCTACTTCGGCCAATACCGGCGTTGCCTTTACATACCGGACAGCATTAAGGAGGGCAGAACAGACATAGCTGGGAAAGATGACTTCGTCTCCTGCCCCTATCTCCATGGCAAGGAGCGTCAGGTGTAGGGCCGCTGTCCCTGAACTACAGCCCACTGCACCTTTGACGCCGATTTCTTGAGCGACCGACTGCTCGAACAGTGAAACTGTTTGCCCCTGGGCGATATGCCCCGAGGCAATGACCTCGGAGACAACCTTGATTTCCTTATTACCCAAGGTAGGCTTGGAGTGGGGAATCAGGTCCAAATAAAACCTCTTCTCTGACCGGTCAAATATCCATAAAGAGCCTGAGAGCAGAGAAGGCCTCTGCGTACTTCACCCTCCCCTGGATACCTCGAAAGGTAGCAGCCGATCGGGCTATCTCGACAATAGAGAGATCCTCAATATTGGTTTTTGTTACCTGGGACTGATGGGCCTCGAGCGCCTTTATCTTGCTTTCGAGTGTCTCGAAGATATCTACGAAGACGTGCGGGGTGAAATTACTCGTCGTTGGCACTTCATAAAAGAGGACATTTTTCACGTAACGGGTGGCGGAAAGGACCGATCTACTTACCCTTCGGTGGTCCTGGTGGGTGTCTTCATAAAAATTGACAAAGATAAGGTCGGGTTTAACGATTTTAATATGGTTCTCGACCGTTTGAATGATCTCTCTGCCTTTGTGAAGCAGTTCTGTGTCCTGATAATCTCCCCAATATATATCTTTGACACCGACTATCTCCGCTGCCTTGAGCTGCTCGGCGTGTCTTGTTTCAATATCACCCCCCTTTTCACCTTTGGTGATGAGGAGTAGGAATACGTTATGACCTTTCCGTGCATATTTAATAAGGGTACCGCCGCAACCTATTTCAATATCGTCAGGATGGGCGCCAATTGCCAGAATATTCATTGACTCCTCCCTAAAATGGCCAGGCTGTTTTCCCCGTGGTTCAAAATAAGGTCAATTGCCGA
>Ga0222678_1000508_pt1 | contig 17000 bp, 9 predicted proteins | sample AntAcemetagen937_FD_179801 | JGI IMG/M metagenome (GOLD analysis project Ga0222678, IMG submission 179801) | Saline water microbial communities from Ace Lake, Antarctica - #937 | ecosystem: Environmental > Aquatic > Non-marine Saline and Alkaline > Saline | place: Antarctica: Ace Lake | collected... | reverse complement strand
AAATTATATTCTGATTGGTCCGGGTAGATGGGGTACTCGTGACAGATGGATTGGGATACCTGTAAATTGGCCACAAATATCAAATGCCAAAGTAATTGTTGAAACAAGTTTCGAAGATTACCCGCTTGATTCGTCTTCAGGCTCACATTTTTTCCATAATGTTACTTCAATGAATGTTGGATATTTTTCTGTTAATCAGGAAAAATCAGATAATTACATAAAATGGGATATTCTTGAGAAACAAAAACTAATAGAACGTACTAAATATTTTAAGCATGTTCGTTTTGAGAAACCTGTAAAAGTACGTATGGATGGTAAAAAAAGAATTTCGCTTATTACCTGGGAGAAAAAAGGGAAACAGAAGAAATAATGAAATCATAAAGCCACGAAAAAGCACTTCTATCTCACAATCAATTTATCCGATTTTAATATTTTGCCTTTTTCGTTCTTAATCACAATAATATAATTTCCCTGATCGAGATGTGCAATATTAGTCGTTTTATTTTTAGATGTAAGGATGCTTTTTCCTGTGATGCCAAATATTTCAATAATAAATTCTTCATCGTATTTAATATTAATAATATCGTTTGCCGGATTTGGATAAATAGATATTTCAAGTTTTTCATTTAATGCCGGTTCTTCCTCAATACCTGTATAAGGCTTAAGAATTTTAATAAGTTCAATCCCATCTCCGGTTCCAAGATTTCTTGTATATTGTTTGTTTATTGCATTATTCCAATGCTCATGAACACCAAGAGAAGCATACAATATTCCATTATGGTCGGGATCATAAATGATATCCTCTGGCCAATTTGATGAGTCGGCTGCCTGATGAAGGTAATCATCAACACCATCCCAGTTAGGACGACATTCTGAAACTAATTCACCGTTATATTCTGTACGTAAAAAATCATGACAAACCGATTCAATTGCAATCTGATCAAGTGAGATAAATATTGAAGAGCACCAATCATCATCAAAAGGAAATGATTCCCATTTGTAAGGTGTTGAGATAGCTTCCTCGCTGGGATAAAGACCGTCAACCAAAACAAATAGTGTGTTTTTTCCAAGTAATTCATGACTTAAAATATCAGCTTGTGTTCGGTATAAATGATAACCAAGCCTGTCGGGATTATCATTAGTATAACTAAGCAAACCTTTATGAAGGTGCATAGCAATTTTTCTTGTATGAGAGCCATAATGATTTTTGGCGGCTAAAGTTATTCCAGCACAAGCATGGGCTTTTAATGTCGGAATGTTAATCAGATAATCAGCTTCCTCAAAAACCGAATATAAATAATCGGAGATAGCATCGGGCATTACAGTACCCAAATCAGAATAAAATATCTCGGCGGTATTGCTTATTGAAACCGGTGTTCTGCCAAGGGATATTAAATCTTCAATTCCTGAATAATGTATGTCATTTCCTAAATAAGTAATATTTGGAAATTCATTGTGCCAGAGCTCATAAAATTCCTGATAGATATTTTTCATAGGATCTCCAACTATAATATTTTCTTCTGTAACACCTGCAGAATATACTAGTTGCCTTAGCATTGATAAAACGACATAAGGATTGGTCTCGGCACAAAACGGAGTACCGTGTCCGTGATCGTCCATGCTTAAATCGCTGTTGTAACTTCCACTTCCGGCATTTCCATATGTAGAAGTGGCATTTGTTTTTATAAATATTTTTTCGCCGGAAGTATATCCAACATTGCCATTACCGTGTTTCTTGTTGAAATATGTAAAAATTGAGTCCCATGCTTGTGAATTGTCTGAAACGCCAACAAGATTAGTAATTGCTTCAAATAACATGCTGTCGATAACTACAGGATCATTATTTTTTGCCATGTGCCAGGCATCATCCTGTGGATCCAAAATACCGTTTAAGTTTGCATAATTAGTACAGTTTTCGTTGGTGGCAGCCGAATCCCATACCCAAACAACTCGTCCTGGATGAATTCCCTGTGCAATGCCCATTGGAGAATTTGGAGGAAAATCGCCCTTAATAATTTCTTTATTATTTGCAAAAGCAGGGAGCTTGAAAACAGAAAAAGAGATTGCAAAAAAGATTACCATTACAAAAAATAAAAGAACAGCAAACACATATTTTGTTTTGGCGAGATGATATTTGAACCATTTATATGCAGCAAAAGAACCTGTGATTGACAGAATATATAAAACAAAATTTGCCATGATAGGAGAAGCTACTTGCATACAAGGATAAGAAGCCCTGCTTGGTTTTGGAATAACTCTGATCAAAAACCAAATTGTTGAAATAATCCCTAAAACTATCAAAATGAGCTTTGAAGGTGCTTTAATTCTTGTTAAATTAGTTTTAATATTTTGAAAGAATTTGTGAAAGCGATTATTTGAGTTTTTCATAATGTATTCTTTTATTGCTTTTACTTTTAGCAAATATACAACATTTAATATCTGCTTCTAATAATTTAAAATCTTTATAAATTGTTTCAATAAAAAAACTAACCTCTTCATATACAGAAAGATAAATATAATCAATTAAGTAATTAGTTATGTTATTATATTTGAACTTGATATAAATTTTCAAAGCAAATAAATTTTTCTTATTATTGTATTAGATATTACAATAATAGTATAGATAGAATTTTTCTTAAATTTAAAATATTATATTTTATATTATTGAAAGAAATTTAGAATTTAAAAAGAATTACTAATTTTTAAAAAGATAGAAGATGTATGAATTAATGTCGCTAAAAGTGAAATGCCCGATATGTGGAAAATCTCTGATGGATCACGATCAATTGATTGATAATGAACTTAGCATTAAATTAAATATCGAAGTTGCTAAAAATAAAGGAACAATAAATCTAAGTTCGATATATGGAAGCTATAATTATAAAGCTGATATTGAAATGATCAAGGGTGAAATTGTAAAGTTTTTCTGTCCTCATTGTGCTGCTCAAATTGTTTCAGATATTGATTGTTTATCGTGTAAGGCACCAATGATACCTTTTTACCTTGATATGGGTGGAAAAGTTAGTGTTTGTTCAAGAATTGGTTGCAAAGACCATAAGGTTGAATTTGAAGATCTTTCCATTGCGCTTAATAAATTGTATCAGGAATATGGTTTTGGTGCAAAGCAATCAAAAAAAGATTTCGTTAATAAACCAAACAAAGTTATTCCTAAGAAATCTGAAGCCGATGAAAAGAAAGAGATTATTGAATCAGGTGCATTTCTGCAAGCGTATTGCCCACATTGTAAAAAAAGTCTTATTGAAGATGAAATGCTCAAAGTAAAAATTTCAAATGGTGAAACAGGATACCTGATGCTAAGCCCGTACTTAAATGTATTTACTTCAAAATCAACAGTTTTTTTACCGGAAGACAAAACAATAAAGAATATCAGTTGTCCACATTGTAAAAAAAGCCTTATATCTGAAAAAAAGAAATGTGAGAAATGCGAATCACCTGTTGCAAAAATAGAAATTAGTGCCAGAACAAAATTGCTTGATTTTTATTTATGCACAAAAAAAGGTTGTAAGTGGCATGGCTTAAGTGAAGACGATCTTTATGATATACGCCTTGATGATAGTGATGAATGGTAAAAAAATAAATTGTTATCTTAAACCAATAATAAAAGAAGAATAAATTGAATTTCGATTAACGAATAATAATTTTAGAAGTTAATTAAATATGAAAAAATATGATTTAGAAGAACGATTGATTGATTTTTCAGTTTTGATAATAATTGAAATTGTAAAGTAAAGAAACTGTACAGAAAAATCAAAAATCATAAATAAATCAAAAATAGTTACCCCGAAAGCTTTCGGGGGTGTTCGGTGTTCGATATTCAAAAAAAAGAAAAAAATTTTAGAAAGAATACAAAACAACAAATTGCCTATGTTTCAAATTGTAAGTAAGCAAGAAATGGCTAAAGGAACTATTATCAGATTTGATATTAGTGCTCCCAAAATTGCCAAAAAAATTAGTCCTGGTCAATTCATAATTCTTAGAGTTAATGAAACAGGAGAAAGAATTCCATTAACAGTTGCTGATAAAGATAGTTTTGCAGGAATTATAACTATTATTTTTCAGGTAGTTGGTAAAACCACAGCTCTGATGAGATCACTTAATACAGGTGATATTATAAAAGATGTAGTTGGTCCTCTCGGAAAAGCTGCTAAAATTGAAAAAGCAGGAACTGTTGTTATGGTTGGTGGTGGTACAGGAGTTGCAATTATTCATCATGTAACAAAAGCATATCATGAAGCCGGAAATTATGTGATTGGAATTATTGGAGCTAAAAACAAGGAAATGCTCATTCTCGAAAATGAAATGAAAAATATTTGTGATGAGCTGATTGTTACTACTGATGATGGAAGTTATGGTGAACATGGTTTTGTTACAGGTCCATTAGAAACATACCTTCAGGAAAGGTATGATATAAAACATGTTTATGCAATCGGGCCAATAATAATGATGAAGAATATTTGTAAGTTGACCAAGAAATTTAAGATACCAACAACCGTAAGTCTTAATCCTATTATGATTGACGGTACCGGAATGTGTGGAGGTTGCCGCGTTAAAATAGGTAAAGAAACCAAATTTGCTTGTGTTGATGGACCCGATTTTGATGGGCATGATGTTGATTTCGAAGAACTCGAAAACCGAAATTCAATTTATCTTAAAGATGAAAAAGATTCATTATTATTCTCGATTCGAAAATAAATACGAAAAAACGTAAAAGTTCACAGAACAATGAAATTGGAAATTAGAAATTAGAAAAAAATGAAAAGAGTTTACGAATTAGAAGTTTACAAACTATCGGAAGAATTGTCTGATTTGATTTGGTACAATTTTGACAAGTGGAATAAAAAGGTTCAAAACACAGTTGGTTGTCAGATTATACGAGCATCTGATAGTATAGCTGCGAATATAGCAGAAGGATACGGACGGTATACTCCCGCGGATAGGAAAAGATTTTATATATATTCGAGAGGATCATTTGAAGAAACTAAAGCCTGGTTACGAAAACTTATCAGAAGGAAGGTTCTAAATATGACAGATGTTTCAAAGTACCAAATAGTTATTGAGAACCTTGGTCCAAAACTGAATGCTTTTATCAATAGTACAAAAATATGAAAACCCTAATTTCTAATTTCTAATTTCAAATCAAAAATTTTTACTAAAAAATCAAAACTATGTTTGATCAGGATGTAAAATATTTAAAGTTTAAAACATATATTAATGCCTATTGCCCTCATTGTCATAACAGTTTTAATGTTGAAACTAAAGAGGAAAAAAGTATAATTTTTAAAGCCAAATATAAAGGAGAGGAAATTGATTTGAAATTAAGCCCATATCTTGATGTATTTGATGTTGAAACATCTATACCGGTTAAAGAGGGAGATGAATTGGATGATGTACTTTGTCCAAAATGTAAAAAAAGTATTATAAATAAAAGTGTGAAGTGCTTAGAATGTGGCTCTAATGTTGGTGAAGTATTAATCTCAGCGCTTTCAAAGCTTATGCCTTTTTATATTTGTACAAAATTTGGTTGTGAATGGCATGGTCTTACAAAAGCTGATGAAAGAAAATTAAAACTTAAGATTCCGCGTCAGGATATGCCTGAACAGGATCAAAAACTTAGAGTTAGTAATTATCAGGAAGTTCCTTATGGTTATACCGGCGAATTGGCTTTGCTTGAAGCCGGAAGATGTTTACAATGCAAAGATCCGCAGTGTGTTAAAGGATGTCCGGTAAATATTGATATTCCATCTTTTATAGCCTTAATTGCTGAAGAGAATTATGATGGTGCTGCAAAAAAAATTAAAGAAAGAAATATACTTCCTTCTATATGTGGAAGGGTGTGCCCACAGGAAGATCAATGTGAAAAATTTTGTGTAGTAGGTAAAAAAGATAAACCTGTTGCCATCGGAAGACTTGAAAGATTTGTTGCCGACTATGAGCGAAAAATGGATCTTGTGGAAGCTCCGGTTATTACTAAAGAAACAGGAAAAAGAATTGCAGTTATAGGTTCAGGACCTGCAGGGCTTACAGTTGCTGCTGATATGAGACAAAAAGGTTATGGCGTTACAATTTATGAAGCATTGCACGAAACAGGTGGAGTTTTAACATACGGAATTCCGGAATTTAGGTTGCCTAAATCTATTGTTCAATTCGAAATAAACTATCTGAAAAGCATGGGTTGTAGAATTGAAAAAAATCATGTAATAGGGCCATTACTTACAATTGATGAATTACTCGAAAACTTTGATGCTGTGTTTATTGGTGTTGGAGCAGGATTACCAGTATTTATGAATATCGAAGGTGAGAGTCTTGGAAATGTTTTTTCAGCAAATGAATATCTTACACGGATGAATTTGATGAAAGCATATAAATTTCCTGAATACGATACACCAATGCCACACGGAAATAAAGTTGCAGTTATTGGCGGGGGAAATGTGGCAATGGACTGTGCACGAACAGCAAAAAGAGCAGGTTCTGATGAAGTTACAATAATCTACAGAAGGTCGCGACATGAACTTCCGGCAAGAGGAGAAGAGGTTCATCATGCCGGTGAAGAAGGGATTATTTTTAAATTATTGAATAACCCCGTGAAATATATTGGAACCGATAATAATAGAATCAAGGCTATTGAATGTATTAAAATGGAACTTGGCGAACCTGACAAGTCCGGCAGAAGAAGACCTATTCCTATCGAAGATTCAAACTTTATTGTTGAATGCGATCTTGCAATAGTTGCAATTGGGAATGGACCAAATCCTATTATTTTCGATTCAACACCTAAGCTAAAATTAAATAAATGGGGATATATTGAAGTAAATCCCAAAACAAACGAAACATCTATCGAAAATGTTTATGCCGGTGGAGATATAGTTACAGGATCAGCTACTGTAATTCTTGCCATGGGTGCCGGGAGAATAGCTGCAAATGCTATGCATGAAAAATTATCTGGCAAGGCAATAAAAACAAAGAAGAAAACGAAAGCTTCTTAATATTAAAGGATGAAGAAAAAAACCACTTAAAACAATCTATACTTGTACAAAACAAAATTGGAAATTTTGCAATTCTGTTTCGTACAAGTATGACATAATATTCAGCTAATTAACTTTTTCTATTTTCCAGATATATATTTATGAAATATTAGGTAATACCAACTGAACATCCAAATTACCAATATATTTCGTTTCTTTTTTCCTTTCTCTACGTTAAATATTATTTCCGTCCGTACGGATGCAAAGAATATTTGCCTTGACAAAGAAAAAAATATTTCAAAATATTTATCAGCAATTTAGAAATTCAATTGGTATAACATCTCATTTTGTCAAAATTATTAAGCTAATTGTCTATTTAAATAGAATATAAATAAGGCTTTTAAGGTATCCAAATTAAACATTTTTTTACTTTTACCCATCAAAAATTAACAGCCAAAATAATATGCGAATAACAAGAATTAATACAAATATTGTCGAAATTGAACAGGATAAAGCAGATCTCTCATCAATTGATTCCCTAATTGAAAAATATCGAAATAAAAAAGGAAATATGATTCCTATATTGCAGGGAGTCCAAGAGATTTTTGGATATATTCCGAGAAATGCATTTAAGAAAATTTCAAAAGAAACAGGTCTTGAACTTAGTGATATGTACGGTGTAGCAACTTTCTATTCTCAATTCCGCCTTAATCCTGTAGGTAAACATATTGTAAAAGTTTGTCATGGAACTGCATGTCATGTACAAAATGCAAATGCAATAACTGATGCTATTCAGGAAGCACTGAAAGTAAGTGATGGTGAAACAACAGAAGATGGCTTATTTACATTGGAATCGGTGGCATGCCTTGGTTGTTGCTCTCTTGCTCCGGTGATGATGATAGATGATGAAACCTATGGAAAACTTACTGGCGATAAAGCAAAAAAAATTATTAGAGAAATCAAACGACAAGAAGCAAAATAATATGGAAAAGATAAAAGTAATAGTTGGCCTTGGAAGTTGTGGAATTGCTGCCGGTGCAAAAAAGGTTTTTGATAAAATTAAAGATATTCAGGAAACTGAAAACTTAGAATTTGAATTAAAAAAAACATCTTGTATTGGAATGTGCTACAGAGAACCTCTTGTAGAAATAATTGACAAGAACGGTTCTTATATGTATGGTGAAATTGATGAAGATAAAGCTACTGAAATAATTGAAAAGCATTTTAAGGAAAATAAACCTATTAAAGATTATGTAGTTAGAGCTGATACTTTTAGGACTATTGATAATACTTTTACAGATGATCAAGTAAAAATAACCTTAAGAAATTGTGGATATATTGATCCTGAAAATATTGATGAATATGAAGCAAGGGATGGTTATCGGGCAATAAAAAAGATTGCAGGACAAAATATATCTCGCCTTGATGTGATTCAAACAATTATCAACTCAGGATTAAGAGGTCGTGGTGGGGGAGGTTTCCCAACCGGTTTGAAATGGAAATTTGCAAATAATAATAAATCCCAAAATAAATATATAATCTGTAATGCTGATGAAGGCGATCCGGGAGCATTTATGGACAGATCTGTTCTTGAAGGTGACCCGCATTCAGTTATCGAAGGTATGATAATTGGAGCTTATGCCATTGAAGCTACAGGTGGAGTTATTTATTGCAGAGCTGAATATCCGCTTGCAATAAAACGTTTGAAAATTGCTATTGAGCAAGCACGTAAAAAAGGTTATCTGGGAAAAAATGTTTTGGGAATTCATGGATTTGATTTTGATATTTACATTAAAGAAGGAGCAGGAGCATTTGTCTGTGGCGAAGAAACTGCATTAATTGCATCAATTGAAGGCGAAAGAGGAATGCCTCGTAAACGACCTCCTTTTCCCGCTGCTTCAGGTCTTTGGAAAGAGCCTACCAATATTAATAATGTTGAAACTCTGGCTAATATTTCATGGATTATCATCAATGGTGCAGGAGAATATGCAAAGTATGGAACAGAAAAAAGTAAAGGAACAAAAGTTTTTGCCCTTGTCGGAAAAATAAAACGATCGGGCTTAGCTGAAGTTCCAATGGGCATGACTATCAGAGATGTTATTTTTAAAATTGGTGGCGGAATTCAAAACGATAAAAAATTTAAAGCTGTTCAGATGGGTGGTCCTTCCGGAGGATGTATCCCTGAGCATCTTCTTGATACAATTGTTGATTACGACTCGGTAAATGCTACAGGAGCAATTATGGGTTCGGGAGGTATGGTTGTTATGGATGAAGATACTTGCATGATTGACGTTGCAAAATTTTTCCTTGATTTTACTCAAAAAGAATCTTGTGGAAAATGTACTCTTTGTCGTATTGGAACAAAACGTATGCTCGAAATTCTTACAAGAATAACCGAAGGCGAAGGTGTTGATGGTGATATTGAAAAACTCGAAGAACTTGCATATCAAATTAAAGACAGCGCTCTTTGTGGTTTAGGACAAACGGCTCCAAATCCTGTTCTGACAACTATAAAATATTTCAGAAACGAATACGAAGCTCATATTTACGATAAAAAATGTCCCGCAAAAGTTTGTAAAAAATTACTTACTTACGAAGTTGATCCTGAAAAATGTACTGGATGTACTGTTTGTGCAATTAATTGCCCGACAAAAGCAATTGACGGAAACAGAAAAGAAGTCCATTTTATTCGTCAGGATGATTGTATTCATTGTGGTACATGTTTTACAAAATGTAAGTTCGACGCAATTAAAATTTATTAAACTGATATTAAATAAAAACACTAACAAATAAAGAAACAAATAATATTAATTCATTCAAGTAATTAATATATAATTAGTAAAGCTTAGGAGTTTCAGTATAATTTTTTTGAATCAAAAGAAAGATATTAAAAATGAGTGATAGAATAAACGTAACAATAAACGGGAAAATAACTCAGGCATATAGTGGTGAAACGATTTTAAATGTTGCCAAACGTAACAATATAGAGATACCAACACTTTGTAACGATAGCAGATTAAAACCATACACTTCTTGTTATTTGTGTGTTGTAGAAGTTGAAGGTATGAGAGGATTACAGCCTTCTTGTTCTACTAACGTAGCAGAAGGAATGAAGATTGAAACAAATAATAAGAAAGTTAGAAAAGCTAGAAAAACAGCTCTTGATCTTTTACTGAGTAATCATTACGCCGACTGTAAAGCACCATGTGCTCTTACATGCCCTGCCGGTGTAGATGTTCAGGGTTATATTTCTCATATCGAAAAAGGACAATATCATGAAGCTGTTGCTCTGATAAAAGAAACAAATCCATTACCGGCAATTTGCGGTAGAATTTGTGTGAGACCTTGTGAACTTTCTTGTAGAAGAAATCTTTTGGATGAAGGTGCCCCTGTCGGTATTGATTATATGAAACGTTTTGCATCTGATTATGATCTTAATTCAAAAAATAAATTTGTTCCTGAGCTTAAAGAAAAAACCAATAAAAAAGTAGCTGTTATTGGAGCAGGTCCCGGTGGTCTCTCTGCTGCTTTTTTTCTTCAGAAAGAAGGTCATCAGGTTGATATTTTTGAAGCTGCTCCAAAAGCCGGTGGTTGGTTAAGATATGGAATTCCTGAATACAGATTGCCAAATGACATTCTACAAGAAGAAGTTGACAATATTACTGAGCTTGGAGCAAATATTTTCTATAATAAAAAATTCGGCGAGGATATCAAATATCAAGAAATAAAGGATGATTACAATGCAACAATTTTAACAATAGGTTCTCAAAAAGGTACTTTAATAGGTTGTGAGGGTGATGATGCAGGAAATGTTTTTTCCGGTATTGATTTCCTTAAAGAGATGGAAATGTCAGGTAAACCGGCTAACTTTAAAGGTAAAAAAGTAGCTGTTGTTGGTGGAGGTAATACTGCAATGGATTGCTGTAGAACATCAAAAAGATGTGGTGCTGATGAGGTTTATGTTATTTATCGTAGAACTGAAAAAGAAATGCCTGCAAATCCAATTGAGATTCATGAATCAAAACTCGAAGGTGTTGAATATAAACTTTTAACAAATCCAATAAAAGTAAATAAAGATAAAGACGGAAATGTAAAATCTGTTACTTGTCTTAAAATGGAATTAGGTGAACCTGATGCTTCAGGAAGAAGAAGACCCATGCCAATCGAAGGCTCTGAATTCGATGTTGATGTTGATTTTATACTTGCTGCCATCGGACAAAAAACTCAGGTTGATTTTCTTGATGAAATTAATAGCTCAACACGTGAAGGAGAATTAAAACTTACTCGCTGGGGCGAAATAGAAGCTAATCCCGAAACATTGCAAACCGGAATAAAATCAGTTTTTGCCGCCGGAGATGGTGTTACAGGTCCGGCAACTGTTATTCAAGCCATTGCACAAGCAAAACTTGCTTCTCACAGTTGTAATCTTTTTCTTAATAATGAAGAAGTTCTTGCTCCGAAAGATGAGTTTCTCAGTAAAAAAGATAATTTCAAAACCCAGGTTATCGAAGAATATAAAGGATTCTTTCCGGAACAAAAACGTGAAGAAATGCCTACACTCGATCCAAACAACAGGTTAAATTTTAAAGAAGTTGAACTTGGATATGCTGATGAAGATGTTGCAAAACATGAAGCACAAAGATGCCTTGAATGTGGCTGTGTTGAAGTTTTTGATTGTGATCTGAAAAAATATGCAACTGATTATGAGGCTGATCAAAAAAAATATGCCGGAGATTTCAATGAACACAAAATAGATTTCAGGCATCCTTACATCGAAATTGATAATAATAAATGTATTCTGTGTGCAAGATGTATAAGAATTTGTAATGAAGTTGTTGGAGCTAATGCATTGGGATTGGTTAATCGTGGTTTTGAAACCTATGTTGCACCAAGCATGGGCGACAGACTTCAGGATTCAACTTGTGAAAGCTGTGGATTGTGTATTTCTACATGTCCAACGGGAGCTATTACCGAAAATGTTTTATTTAAACCGGGTCCAATAAAAACCGATAAAGTTAATACTATATGTAATTATTGTTCTGTGGGCTGCGAAATTGTCATCAATCATAAAAGTAACTTTGTTATGAAAGTTACCGGGAAAGAAGGAGTCGTAAACACTGATGGTAATCTTTGTAAATATCCAAAATTCGGATATAAATATTTGAATGATAATACAAGAATCACAAAACCTTTGCATAAAGAAAAAGGGAAATTTACTGAAATCAGTTTTAAGAAAGCTTATGAAATAATTGCAGAAAAAATTTCTGGTGTTAAACCTGATGATAATGCTTTCTTTGCAGGTGCAAGGCTTACAAATGAAGAAATGTATCTTGTACAGAAACTTGCAAGAGTTGGTGCTAAAACAAATAATGTTACCAGTCTTCATTATCTTAATCGTGGTGAGGGTTATATTTTTAATTCCAGAGATAATGTTCCTTTTGCACAGTTGAAAGATGCAAGTAAAATTTATTTGCTCGGTTCGGAAATTAACAAGGATAATGCAGTAGCCGGATTCATGATAAATAATGCTCAATTCAAAAATAAAGTTCCGGTTGAACTTATTACTATTCATGATGACAGCTCGTTAAAACATAAAGTTGATAAAGTGCTTCAGATAAAATCATATTATCATTTTGTTAAAGCTGTCAACTATTATCTCGTTGCAAATAATTTTCATAATGCAATGTTTATTAATGATAATTGCGAGGCTTATGAAGAGTATAAAACAGAGGTTCTGAAAGAAAACTTTAGCGAACTGATTAAACTTTCCGGTGTTCCGTTTATGGATGTTATTATTGAATTTGCAAAATCATACAATAATGAAATGAATGCTGTTATCGTATTTTCCGAGAAAGAATTATCGGCAAATGCAAGTTACGAACTTTTCAATTTAAATATGATTAGTGGTAAACTCGGGAAAAAATCAAGCGGTTTGATTTCGTTAAAGGAAAAAAATAATTCTCAGGGATTATTTGATATGGGAGTTTGCCCCAAACTTGGAGTGGGTAGTCAGCCAATTGATGATCCGGATTTTGTTGAAGTGATGAAAAAGAAATGGGAAATTGATGAATTGCCTACTATTGTTAAAGAAAGTCAATTCATAAATTTAGAAAAAGGAGAATTGAAAAACCTTTTTATCTTTGGTGAAGATCCACTCGGAACTGCTAAAAATAAAGTTAAAATTGCAGGTTGGTTAGCAATTCCTGATTTCGTAATGGTTCAAGATTGCTTCATGACTAAAACAGCTCAAAAAGCTGATCTTATCCTTCCGGCTTCATTCCCAATAGAATCAGGTGGCAGTTATACAAACACACAAAAAGTTATTCAGGAATTTGAAGCAGGTTTAGAACCTAAAGTCAGCAAATTATCTTATCAGCAATTAACTGATTTATTGAAAAAATTTGGTTCAAAAGAAAAGAAAAAACTAGAAGATATTAGAATGGAAGCTATGTCGTTATTATCGACAGCAAAACAAAATAAACTTAAATTTGTTTATACAAACGAGGATAACAACAATCGTATTTTCAATTACGGTTGCGATTATATCAATAAATATTTTGAAGAAGATTTTGAAAATGCTTTTGAAGAATAGAATTTAACTGTAAACTGATTAGACTGATTTCTTTCGAAAAAAATAAAACCATAAACAATCATAAAGATCATAATAATCAGTATGCTATCACGTAATTCCAAATCTCAATAACAACGAAACGGGGCTGTATTTTTATAACGTTCTGTTTTTAGTTTTATGCAGTTTTCTTACAAACACTAATTAAAAACCAAACTTAACTGACAGAAATACCTGTGATGGACGCAATAAATAGGTAGATTCCCAAACCGTAAAGGCACTTGCTTGATATATTGTATAGGTTTTGGTGTTGAAGATGTTGTTCCATCGTAATTCGATGTCAATTTTTCGCTTTGTAATAGTGTAACGATATAGCAGGTTTACAAAGAAATTGTTGTTTCCCTGATGATTATAATATTCGGATGAAAGACTGATGAGTTGGTTTTTAGTTGGAAAAGCAAAAAAGTTAAGTTTGTGCCTTAGCATAGAAATGTTACTCTTCCTGTCATTTTCAATAAAAGTTTGAATATAGCTTGCATTTAAATTATATTCTGAATTTAGCCATTTGGTTATACGAACATTTAGCTCTGGGATGAAGATATAAAATAAGATTGTGGTATTAAACAACTCATCATTCATTAAAGACATTCCCTGACGATGGTTGAAATTGACTTTAAAACGTATGGTCGTTTTTTTGGCAGAAAAGTACTTACTGGTTTGCCCACTAAAATAATGAGAATATGATGTGTTGGGCAGATTAGATGCTTTTAGTATAGTAGTTCCGTCAAGCTGAACAATGCTGCTGTAAATTAGATTATTATTACTGATGGAATAAATATAGCTGATAGAGTTGAAGAAAGAAGTAATGGGATTTCGATATGATAGGTAGGATGAAAAATTGTGGCGGGAGGTTTGAGAAAGAGGTGCTGCATTTTGACTTAAAAGTTGATAATTTTTCAGGATATAACTGTAGTGCACTTTGTCAATGTCACCCAATCTGTTTGCATAGTTCCATGAACCTCTCACACGCCAAAAACTATTAATCTTATAATTGATAGATAGAGTTGGATCAAAAAAAAGCTTATTTAATTTCTGGCTCTGACCCGATTCTAAATCGTTTAAATTAACTTTTTGCCAGCTTAGTGGTAATTTTGCTTTAAGTGTTAAACGTCTATTCTTGTATTCAATTTTAGTTTGAAAATATGCATGAGTATGTTCTCCTTTCAAATTATTTCGAAAATCAGGTTCGGCTTCATTTGTTTCTTGTTGAGTGACAAAAATATTACTTTCAAGCATTTGTTGATGGTATGAAATACCTAATCTGGGAGTAAAACAAAATTTCTTCCAATTAAAAGTAAATCCGGCTGAATGGTCAGCATAAAAGCGTGTTAAATCAATTTTTTGCTTTACGCTTTGGTATGCTTCGCTTTGATTAAAAATATTTTCAAACTGCCCGGGTCTTATTAACAAACTATGCGGACTGTGGTCGTAGCTGATAAATGATCGAAATTTTATTAGATGTTTACCTACATAATTAACAGAACTTAAATCGTTTGAAATTGATTTTATAGGATCTTTTAATGATTGTGAAACTTCTTTTCCGTCTGTAAAAACTTTACCAAAATGTTCATCCCATCGTGATATTATTTTTAATTCATTATTAAAATAGTTTTTTTTAACATTACGATTTAATGTGAACTCACTATGTAAGTAGTTTTCTTGAAAGCTGTTTTCGAAACTTTCAAAAAAAGCAAGAGTGTCGGTTAGATTATAAAGGCTACGATGCATACTTGCTTGTTGTTCTTGCTTGTCGTTAATATAATAAATGTTAGTTCTTAGCTGAAAATCATGATTTATTCGTAGCAGTCCGTTGAAATTTACTAGATGTGTATTATTATCAAGAAATCGGTTTTGAGAAATTTCAGGAAGGGTAACAGATTGTATATTCAAAATACTTGGGATTTTAACCGGATGATTAAAATTTTGAAGCAAGTCTTGTATAGTCATAACTTTAAGCTGTTGTGTTATATCATTGCCTGTGTTATTTGTTTGATAAGACGTTACTATCTGAAAGTTTTTCGTGAAAATCATAGGAGTAACATTAATACCCCAAAGAAATGGATTTAACCCGCAGCCTAATTGTGCTGTACCTGTTGCTGCAATATTTCGGTTTAATTTAAGATTTAGTGATGCCTGATTTGATGAAACCCGTTCTTCTAAAATACGAATTGGTTGATGGTTTTCGAGTATTTCAACTGTGCTAACGGATCCGTGGGGAAGATTTTTACTCACTACTCCATAACGTCCATCCATTAAGTCGAGGCCTTCAATGTAAAATTTTTGAAGAGGTAATCCCTGATAAAGAATTTGCCCATTAGGCTCAACTTCTATGCCCGGCATACGGCGCAATACATCTTCTATAGCTCTGTCTTCTGTTCCGGCGAACGAACGAACTAAATAACTAATGGTGTCGCCTCGTTGTTTGATTGGTGATGCTTTTACTGTAAATGTTTCTAATTGCTTAATATCATGTTTCAATGAAAAAACTAAATTTTGTGAAATATTGGCAATTCTGCGAATTTTATTTTTGTACTGAATTGAACTAGCTTCAATGCTAAGGCTATCAGAAGGATTGTTTACAATAGTCTTAAAATTGCCTTTGCTATCACTTACAGCAAAAGCTATTAATATTTTGCTATCTGGCAAATAGACTAAAATGTTAATTCGAGATAATGCTTCACCTTTAGAATTTATAACATGCCCCTGAAGATTAACCTGTCCCAATAGGTTTTGCCAAAATAGCAAAATTAAAATTGAAGTAATTAATAATTTCATACGCTGATAAGTTAAACAGCTATCAATTTATTTTCTTTTTAACTCAATTGGATTATTGAGCTCAGTCGCCCTCCTTGCGGCTTTTTGCTGTACCTCACTACTAAGTCCTGCATCTTTTGCTCTGCTGATAATATTGTTATAAAAAGCATCTTTAGCACGGAAAAAATCTTGTTTTGTAGTTTCAACAAAGTCTTTTTCTTCAAGATCAATTATTGGTTTATGTATTGGTTTTTCGATATATTCAAGTTCAAATACATAATGATTGCGAGTGTCGTTCACCTTCACAATCAAACCGGGAAGTCCATTAAATTTATATGGACCATCACTATAAGGAATCTCAGGGCTAAACCATGCAATCCAATTTCTTCCGCCAAAATCGCATGTTGCCTTTTGTGCTTTATAACCGTTTATTGTTGCTGTATCACTACTTAATTGCCAGTTAAAAAGCTCAAGATTTTCTTCATATTTAAATGTGCTTGAAGGAATATGTTCAATAAAAGTTAATTTTCCCTTTGGATAGTTTTTATAAATTTTATATCCAATCCTCGGAAAAGGTCTATATCGATCTATTAAAAATTCCTGAAATTCAGCTAAATTAGTAATATGATTCATTA
>Ga0222678_1000507_pt1 | contig 17025 bp, 17 predicted proteins | sample AntAcemetagen937_FD_179801 | JGI IMG/M metagenome (GOLD analysis project Ga0222678, IMG submission 179801) | Saline water microbial communities from Ace Lake, Antarctica - #937 | ecosystem: Environmental > Aquatic > Non-marine Saline and Alkaline > Saline | place: Antarctica: Ace Lake... | reverse complement strand
GATGCCGAAAAGAGACAATTTTTCTCTGAAATAGTGCCTGAGATATGTGATGAATCCCTCACCATTGAGGGCTGTCGTATGATTTTTGAAAAAAAGCTGTCAGGTTCCCGGTATCTGGAATCCTTTGATGAGCTTCATGAGATGCAAAAGGAAGGATAGTCTTTAGTAGATGGTTTAAAAGGCATTTCCACAAGGACACGGGAAATCATGCGACGCTTCCTGCGGAAGATTTCCACACCAAAAAGCTCGCTCTTTTCCATCATGACCCAGAACATAATGACAGCTTCTTTTTGAAGAGTGAGGTCCATTGATGAACTTTTGTTCCAACACTTGGAAAAGGAGGAGAAAGCATGTTAGTCAAAAACTGGATGAGCAAGGATGTTATTACCATTGATGTAAACGAGTCCATGACGGATGCCACCAAAAAGTTAAAGGAGCATGACATACGCATGTTGCCGGTAACGAAAAAGGGCGAGTTAGTGGGAGTTATCACCGATAGAGATCTGAAGAGGGCATCCGCTTCTAATGCCACAACTCTGGAAGTGCATGAGTTGCTTTTTCTCCTTTCCAAGGTCAAGGTGGGTGACATTATGACAAAAAGCCCTATTACTGTTCCCTTAGATTACACTATCGGAGAAACAGCCGAGCTCCTTTTAGAAAACAAGATATCCGGTGTTCCGGTGATCAAAAATGGGGGTCAGGTCTCGGGTGTGATCACAGAGGCGGATATATTCAGGGCGATGATCTCCTTGACTGGTCTTAAGAAAAAAGGAGTTCAGTTTGCCTTTGAGTTGGAAGACCGGTCTGGGTCTATCAATGAGGTTGCCGATATTATCCGAAACTATGGTGGAAGCATGGCAAGTATCCTTACCTCTTACGATCAAGTTCGGGAAGGGCATCGTAAAGTCTATATTCGCATGTATGGGATTGAACGGCCTAAGCTTCAGCAACTTAAAGAAAAACTTAAATCGACGGCTCCCCTGCTTTACATGGTTGATTTTCGTGAAAACGAAAGGGAGGTCTATGCATTGTAGAGGGCACGGGGAATAAAATGGGAGCAAGTTTGTCTCCATCCAGAAATGCCCTTTCTCTCCGCGAGCCTTAAGTCTCTGAGGCGGAGGCCCGGCAGTACTAAATTGGACACTACTTAGTGGTCCAAAAGGGATTTATGGCTGGGGCTGATCCGAGGCTAATTAAAGATAGAGAAAGGCAACTTCTATCGATTAGGCGAGAGAACTGCCAACCACGTCCTAAAAAATGAGAGGGGCCAAAGATATGGCAGTGTGGATAGTGGATTAGATAGCAGCGTTCGTTTACCTATGATTAATGCTATGGCCTCTTCTTTCCATAGGTTAATAACGCGATAATTTGCTGGGAGAAAGGCGCCCGGATTGAAATGGGTGCGCGGCGTGTGCATAGTAATGGATATTGAAATCAAAGTTGAAAACTATTTGAAAGAGCGTTTCGGGCCGGAGACCAGGTTGATCTCTATGCAACGGCTCGGCCAAGGGGTCCACGGTGCCGCGTACCTGCTAAAATTCAACAACGCGCAAGGGGAAAACCGGTTGATCATGAAGGCCCTCTTTCCCTCCAGATTCGGACACGATCACTATTCTGATAGGGCCCAGGTCCTGCTCCTTGCACAGGCCAACTTCAATGAGATGCCGAAGCATGTGAGAGCCACGGATGTGGTGGGAGAGTCCCCTGACAAACTCATATCCGTGAAAGATGCAAGAGAATTTTACATTTTCATGGAAGAGGCCAAGGGTGTGTCTTATTTCAAGGATCTGGACGCGATTCTGAAGCGGGGACACCTCGATGAGTTGGATATGCAAAGGGCCAGAATGCTCGCGCATTTTCTCGCGGATATCCACGCGCTCAGATATTCCGGGCAAGATGCAAAGATTCTTTACAGAAGGCGTATCCGCGATCTGATAGGTCATGGAGAGTGCATCATGGGGATTATCGACGCCTATGATCCCGTTGATTTCACAACAGACAGGGAACTTGTTGCCTATGCCGGGAAATGTCTGAACTGGTGGGGAAAGATAAGGGATAAAGGCGAACGGTTGAGGAGTGTCCATGGCGATTATCATCCGGGAAACATCCGATTGCAGGGAGACGATTTTGTCCTGTTGGACCGCTCAAGGGGCAGCTGGGGCGAACCCGCAGACGATGTATCCTGTCTGAGTGTAAATTATATACACTATGCGATTAAGGATCGGGGAACCTTTGCAGGTCCTTTTGCCGAACTGTTCCGGCTCTTTTTGGAGGCTTACCTTGAAAAGACAAACGATGCGGGCTTCTTTGAGGTCACACAGCCCTTCTTCGCCTTCAGAGTCCTGGTCATAGCCAACCCAAGATTTTATCCGGACGATACGACTGAAACCAAGAGAAAGCTAATCGATTTCGGGCTTTCAGTCCTCGAAACAGAGAGATTCAATATAGAACATATTTCAGATTATATGGAGAGGAAATGAGCTTTTGTTTATGGCTTACCGGACTGCCGGGTTCAGGCAAAAGTACAATACTGAAAGAACTTTCTGAGATGTTATTAGAATCGGGGATTGAAGCTGTTACGCTCAGTCTCGATCGTATAAGAAAAGTCATAACACCGGAACCAAAATATACGAATGAAGAACGCGCGCTTGTCTACCGTTCACTCGTCATGATGGCTCACCTACTGGTTGATCAAGGCAAAAAGAACGTGATAATCGATGCAACCGGCAATCGAAGAGAGTTCAGGGACCTGGCCAGAAGGTTGATCCGTGAATTTGCTGAAGTCTACGTGAAATGTCCACTGAGAACATGTCAGGCTCGCGAAACATCACGGTGGGGCCAGCTTGTTCAAAAAGACCTTTACAAACGCGCATCAGAAGGAGAGTTGAAAGGAGAACTCCCCGGTATTTCGGCACCTTACGAAGAGCCTGAAAATCCTGAGGTAGAGGTTTCATCGGATCTCTTGGCTCCTTATGAATCTGCAGGAAAAATTATGGCATATGTCAAATCGAGATGGCCTGGAAAACCGTGAAACAGAAAGGGGAAACATGTTACAAACAGCCATAGAGGCAGCCAGGCGCGCCGGTCGTAACATTGCAGAGCGATACCCGGGCGAACGTAAGCTCACAGTCAAAGGATACCGTGATCTGGTCACCGATGCGGACATTGCCGCTGAAGAGGTCATCATTGACCTGATCCGGGCACGTTTCCCCGATCATGCCATATTATCCGAGGAGGCAGGGGGCAACGAAATCTCCAGCGGCTATACGTGGGTGGTGGATCCCCTGGACGGGACGACCAACTACACCCATCACCACCCGGTTTTCGCCGTATCCATCGGGGTGCTGCAAGATGGCAATCCTCTCATGGGGGTGATCCACGACCCGATGCGCAATCATACATTTGTGTCCCACAGGGGAGGTGGGGCGAGACTCAATGACGTCCCGATTCACGTCAGCCGCGTAGCGAACCTTGGTAAGGCCATGTTGGGACTGGACTGGGGACATGCCAACGGGGAACGGGAAACCATTTTGGCTTATCTTCAACAACTTACCTTTCGTTGTGGTACACTGCGTGTGTTGGGCTCGGCTGCCCTGGCGCTGGCCTATGTGGCCGCAGGATGGCTGGACACATATTTTAGCGTGGGATTGAAGCCCTGGGATACCGCCGCCGGGATACTTATGGTCACTGAAGCAGGCGGGCGATGCAGCACGCTGAAAGGTAAGGCATATCGCGTGAATTTACCGGGATGCCTGGCTACGAACAGCATCATACACGATGAGATGTTAGCTGTATTTCAGGGGACTGGTGTTATCGCGGATAAAGAGCCAAAATAGTAGAATACTTGGTTAAATGACCAGGACATGGTCCAATCTGATAGACTAACACCAGGAAAAATTCCATGGTAGAAACCCATATCGGTGAGCTTTTACTATATTTGGCGTTACTTTTCGCTTTGACCTACCTGCTGGCAGGGTTATTAGAGCGAGTACGCATCCCCGGGATTCTTGCTGCCCTGTTTGTCGCCATGGCTTTGCACTATACACCCATCGGGGGTCGTTTTCTATCCCCCCAGTTTCATGTGGTTCTCGCTTTCCTGGCCGACCTTGGCGTGTTATTTCTGCTGTTTTTCATCGGTCTTCAGATCGATCTCAAGGATATGCGGGATCAGAGCGGAGACATCATCTGGCTCACCGTATTGAACACTACTGTGCCGTTCCTAATGGGTATGGCGGTCATGCTTGCGCTGGGATATGGCTGGCTGATGGCTTTTGTCATCGGATTAACGCGCATGCCAACTGCCGAGGCAGTGATTGTTCCAATCCTGGACGAATTTAAACTCATCCGCACCCGTGTAGGCGAAATGATCATCGGCGCTGGCGTTCTGGATGATATAATCGAAGTGTTTCTGGTCACCTTTGTCTCGGTGTGGATCGGTGAGAAGGCAGGTGATGTGGGGGGAGGCATCACCGGTCTAATCGTGGGTGTACTCGCATTTATACTCCTGGCCTGGCTCTGCCACCGCTGGGTAATCGTTTTCATTGGCCGCTGGCTGACGCGTCGCCCGCGTAATCTAATGTTACTCTCCGTGGTCATACTGTTTGGTTTTGGCGGGCTGTCGCAATACAGCGGCCTGGGAATGGTCGTGGGCGCCATCACTGCTGGGGTGTTGATGCGCCCGGCTTTCGACAAGATGGAGGGGGCAGGCGAAGAAATAACACGAACCATACAATCGATCAGTTATGGCTTTTTAGGGCTCTTCTTTTTTTTCTGGGTGGGACTCAATGCCGACCCGGATGTCTTGTTCAGAGAGCCTGCTCTGGCCATCCTCTTGTATCTTGCGGGAACCATAGGAAAACTTGCTGGTGTATTCTTAATGGTGCCAATGGGGAAGATTGCCGTGCGTGAGGCGTGGACCATCGGAATTGGTCTTGATGCCCGTCTCACCACCGAGATTATTGTCGCCCAACTGCTTTTCGATGCCCAGCTGATCAATGGACAGCTGTTTACCGCTCTTGTATCAGCCGCCTCATTCACCGCGGTTACCGTACCCTTGTTGTTCGCCCTGCTGGTGCGACGCTGGGGTGAGCAAATGAGAATGACTCCGGGCCAATAGAATCGAAGGTGAACCGGATATGGCTGCTCCGACATTGCCAAGCTCCTGTCCATCCGAGAAACAAGAGGGCCATTTCAGCAGAAAAATGATCAGGAGTAAGATTATGAAGGAAGCAATGTTTTATGAAGCGATGTCCGAAAACAGGGTGCGTTGCAATTTGTGCAGCCATCGCTGCAAGATCCATGAAGGCAAAAGGGGTATTTGCGGTGTGAGGGAAAACCGAAACGGAGCCCTTTATAGCCTTGTATACGGCAAGATCATCGCCGAGCACATCGATCCTATAGAGAAAAAGCCCTTATTTAACTTCCTGCCCGGCTCAAAAGCGTTCTCCATCGGAACGGTGGGTTGCAATTTCCACTGTAAGCACTGTCAGAATTTTGATATCTCTCAATACCCGCATGCACACGGGGGCAAGATCGTCGGCCAGGACCGCACGCCCGAACAGATTGTCGCATCGGCAAAAGCGGCTGGGTGTGAAACGATCGCGTACACATACACTGAGCCGACTATATTTTACGAATTTGCCTATGACACTGCTATCTCAGCCCAAAAGGAAGGGATCAAAAATGTATTTGTTAGCAATGGCTATATGAGCCCTGAAGCGGCCCGTGAAATTGGGCCGTATTTGGATGGCATTAACATCGACATAAAGGCCTTTACTGACAAATTTTACAGAGATGTCTGCGGAGCGCGGCTCAATCCTGTGTTAGAAACGATCCAACTGATGAAAGAGCTTGATGTATGGGTGGAAGTGACAACACTCATTATTCCTGGCTTAAATGATGGAGAGCAAGAACTGCGTGACATAGCTCGTTATGTGAAAAGCGTTGATCCCAATATACCATGGCACGTCAGCCAATTTTATCCTACATATAAGCTCATGGACCGAGCGCGGACTCCGGTGGCTACGCTCCGCCGCGCCCGTAACATCGGTATGGAAGAGGGTCTGCATTATGTATACGAAGGCAATGTGCCTGGTGAAGGAGGTGAAAACACTCATTGTTATGCCTGTGGGGCCCTGCTCATTGAGCGAAATGGACTGGAACTCATAGAAAATCGTTTACAGGATGGAAAATGTCCCGAGTGCGGGATGAGAATTGATGGAGTGGGCATGTAAATGCGTGACCGTTCACGGGTTTAAATGTTCCCCGCCCGGCGGGCAGGGAACTTTCAAAACTCTGAACCTTTGAACGCTTAGAATATAGGAAGGCAATACTCTTAATGCAAGAAAACGTCTTTTCCCCTTCCAATCACACAACCGATCAAGTTTTGAATGAGTTGACCACGACTGATAAGGGTTTAACCTCTTCCGAAGCCACCGCAAGACTGAAAACTTATGGGAGAAACATTCTGGAAGAAAAGGAGAAGATTTCTCCGATAATAATTTTACTCGAACAATTCAACTCTCCGGTCGTATGGGTGCTCCTGGCCGCTTTGGTCATTTCGTTTTTCCTCGGCGAAAAGGTAGATGCCATTGTTATTCTGACCATCCTGATTATTAATGCGATTCTTGGATTTATACAAGAGTATAATGCGGCGAAAGAAATCGATGCATTAAAAAAGCTCTCAAACCTGAAAGCATTAACTTTCCGGGACGGTAAAATAATAGAGATTGATTCATCAGAAGTCGTTCCGGGAGATATTCTGATAATCGGAGAAGGGGATAAAGTTCCGGTCGATGCCAGAATTATCCAAGCCGTAATGCTTGAGGCGCAGGAATCTGTCCTTACTGGAGAAAGTCTCCCGGTAAAAAAAACCAGTGAGAAACTGACTGCCGAAAAGGAAATTGCCGAGCAAAAAAACATGCTGTTCTCAGGAACCATCATTACAAAAGGAAAAGGAAGGGCTGTCAGCATTAGAACGGGTATGAATTCGGAAATTGGAAAAATTGCCAGGCTTATCCAGGAAACGGAAAAAGAACAAACCCCTTTGCAGCAAAAACTTGCCAAAATGGGAGGGCTGCTAAGTGTCATCACAGTGATAATCTGTGCCCTTGTATTTTCATCAGGTCTTTTAATGGGCTCAAACTTTCTTGAGATATTCACCATATCAGTTGCCTTAGCTGTTGCCGCAATCCCTGAAGGCCTGCCGGCGGTCGTAACCATAAGCCTTGCAGTGGGGCTCAGAAGAATGCTTAAGAAAAGAGTTCTTATAAGAAAGCTGCCAAGCGTTGAGACGCTGGGAAGCACAACCGTTATCTGCTCGGACAAAACAGGCACCCTGACACATAACGAAATGACCGTTAAAAGGATATTTGCCAACGATCAAATCATTGAGGTTACAGGGTCAGGTTACAGCTCAGCAGGCGATTTTCCTGAAAAGCCTGCAAGCTTCAGGCTTCTTCTGGAAATAGGAGCCCTCTGTAATGATGCAAAGATTGAAGATCAAAAATGTATCGGGGATCCAACTGAGGGGTGCTTAATTGTTTCTACAAGAAAGGCAAAGATAGACACTGAAAAGCTCAATCAAGAGCATCCCCGACTGAATGAAATTCCTTTCAGCAGCGAAAGAAAGAGGATGACCACCATACACAAGGTTGGAGATAAATACTTTGGATACATGAAAGGTGCCCCTGATGTGATACTGAATCTGTGCAGTAGTTATTATTCCAACAAAAAAATAACTCCTCTTACAGAAGAGAAGAGAGCTTTGATCTTAAAAACAAACCTTGAATTCAGTAAAAAAGCGTTAAGGGTTATAGGCTTCGCATTCAGGGAAATAAAAGATCCTGAAGAATTCCAGGAAACTGACGAGACAGACTTTGTCTTTGTCGGTCTACAAGGAATGATCGATCCTCCAAGGGAAGAGGTAAAGGTGGCCGTAAGAGAATGTCATGAAGCAGGTATAAAGGTTGTAATGATCACAGGTGACTATGAGGGGACTGCTGTTGCGGTAGCTAATGAGATCGGGATTAATGGAAGGAGCATCACCGGTAACGACCTTGAAAAACTGAGTGATGAGGACTTTGAGGGAATTGTAGAGGAAATAGCAATCTATGCAAGGGTTAACCCGGAACATAAGCAAAAGATTGTAACGGCCCTTCAAAAGAAGGGCAACGTTGTTGCAATGACCGGGGATGGTGTTAATGATGCTCCTGCGCTAAAGAAGGCAGATATAGGAATCGCAATGGGCATCACCGGAACCGATGTGAGCAAGGAAGCTTCAGACATGATATTAACAGATGACAACTTCGAAAGCATTGTAAATGCTGTTGAGGAAGGCAGAGGAGTTTTTGATAACATAAGAAAGTTCTTTGGATTCCTTCTTTCAGGAAACATTGGAGAAGTTGCCATAATTTTCATTCTCCTGATACTCGGATTCCCGGCTCCACTAACCGCTACTCAAATTCTGTTAATTAACCTCGTGACCGACGGGCTGCCGGCGACGGCATTAAGCATTGATCCTTTTGAGCCCAATGCGATGAAAAGGAAGCCGAGAAGAAGAAATGAAAAAATCCAAAGCGGTCTTGGCAACTTCCTGATCGGATACCCCCTCTTGATGACAATAGTGGCAATAAGCCTATTTTTGGTCGAGTTTCATAGAACAGGAAATATAGAACGAGCAAGAACCTTTGCCTTTTTTACGATAGTCTTTTTTGAGCTATACCAGGCATTTGCCTCAAGGTCCACAATCTTCCCTTCAATAAAGGTGGGTTTATTCAAGAACAAGGCTTTAATCGCTGCGACTCTCATTTCACTTATTGTAGCATGTAGTGCCGTCTATCTTCCTTCAATGAGCACTCTATTCGGCACTGCCCCATTAAATTTTGTAGAATTCCTAACGGTCCTAATGCTTAGCAGCATAGGATTTCTCTATCTTGAGATAAGCAAGGCCCTAAGAAGTAAAAGGATGGGACTGACGGCGGAGTAAGTTGGTTTATCGATTCAAAGGTTTTATATCATTCCACCTCCCAGACCGTGCAATCCCGTGCATGATTAACAATCTTACTTGAAATGATGCCGAAGAGAAACTTCTCACTATTTGCCCATAAGCCTCGAAAAGCAACGTTACCATAACGCTACTAAACGTTACAAGGGATCTAAGTAACGCTATGGTGATGGGTTGACCTGCTTGCATATCAACCTCATTTTTTCCATTTCCTTCATTGTTTAATCAATTTTGGGAGTATTTACGGGTTGTTAATGGCATGCCTTTTGGAATCGTTTCTTTAAAGCAGAAATGCTTTGACGCTGGCATAGATATTGAAATAGAAGGAATTACAAAGGAGATACCCCTTGCTTTAACCCGGGGAGGGTAAAAAAAACTGGGACCGTTCACAGGTTCCCGGTATCAGGAATTCTTTGATCAGCTTCATGAGATGCAGGAAAAAGGGTAACGGATCTCTGCCCCTGGTAGGAGAAAGATGTGTCTCATGTCCTATGCCACGGGCTGAACTGCTAAAAATACGGGAGATAAAAGATGAAAATAGCCATTGGAACGGATGACAGAAAGACTGTCCGCAAGGGTCATTTCGGTGGGAGCAGGTATTTCGTGGTGATTGAGATACTCAATGCTGAAGTTGTGGGTAGAGAGGTGAGGGACAATCCCCACGTTGAAGGCCAAAAGACAAAGAAGAGGCATGGGGAGGCCGAGGCAATTATTCACCTACTGGGGGATTGCAGTCTGTTTATGGGGAGAACCTTTGGCAAGGATTCAGTGGATAAGATATCGTCTCGTGGTGTTGACTGTATCAGCACTTCTATCGAAGGAATTGATGATGCTGTCTGTTCTTATCTTGATGGGAGACTTGAAGGGTTCAACTATTACAACTCCGACTCAAAAGAGCACCTTCCATGTGCCCAAAGGGCTTATACCTAATCGGGTGATAGGCAGAGAAAAGATGATCGAAGAAATGGAGCACAGCGAAAATTCGCATATGAAGTCCTATTGAATCATGGGGCCTTGCCTGAATGAAAGGAATGCGGTAAAAGCAAAATCAGGTTCTGAGGATCTACGTTTTTTGCTCTTAAGCAGTTTTGTAAACGCATTACGATTTCTGTAAATCCAATGCAGCCGGATAGGGAGGATATATGGAACCGATCAAATTTGTGCAGAGTTGGGATCCTGTTGCGGGAAGAAAGCAGGAGTATGCCTCCTTTATTACCTGGGAGTTCCAGCCTAACATGAAAGCCTTAGGTCTGGAGGTGGTTTCGGGATGGTATACCCTCATGGGACGAGGGCCTCATATCCTTATTGAGAGCCTGGCCGCGTCGTTGGATCAGGTGGAAAGGGCACTTTGTGACGAGGGGTTTCGGGAAATGCTGACCCGGTTTATGAACCTGGTGACGGGCTATTCGAGTCGTGTGCTTGAGCCTGCCGAATGGAAGACCGGGCGCCGGCGGGAGGCACCTTCACAGGGAGAGGTAAAACTTGTCCAGGCCTGGGATGTCCTCCCCGGGGAACAGGAGGCCTATAATCGCTTCATGCGGGAAATATACCTCCCGCAGATGGAGGCTATTGGTCTGGCGGTGAATTCCGGGTGGCATCTCATGATCGGTTCCGGGCCTCAGTTATTTTCTGAGGCCCTTGCCCTGGACCTTGCCAGCCTCTCAAAGGCCCTCAGTGACGAGCGATACCTGCGGCTGATCATGAGGATGGAAGACCTGGTGACGCACTACGAGAGCCGGGTGCTGATTCGATACCGGACTTTTCTGGACGTGCTCCATGACATCTATGGCCGGGCCATCCGGGCGGTTGCGCCCGATGAAATGCACTCTATGGTGGGGCCTGTTATCGATTATGGAAGGAGGGAATGATGCGCCAGGAAATGAATCATCCAAAGGAGCGATATCCTGTGCCGGAGGCCTTTCGGCGCCAGGCTCGGGTCTCTGGACGCGAGGCCTATGACCGTCTGTATACACGATCCATCCAGGATCCGGAAGGATTCTGGTCAGAGAAAGCCATGGAACTGTTGTCCTGGCATGCCCCGTGGGAGAAGACCCTGGAAGGTGACTTTAACCAGGGCCGTATTGCCTGGTTTCAGGGCGGGAAATTAAACGCCTCCTATAATTGCTTGGACCGCCACATTCAAACCTGGCGACGCAACAAGGCCGCCATTATCTTTGAAGGAGAACGGATTGGCGACAGCCGCACCTTCACCTATCAGGATCTCTTTTACGAAGTTAACAAACTGGCCCAGGTGCTAAAGAAACTGGGGGTGAAGAAAGGGGACCGGGTAACGCTCTATCTCCCCATGATCCCGCATCTGGTCACCGCTATGCTTGCTTGCGCGCGCATCGGGGCGATTCACAGTGTGGTCTTTGGCGGATTCAGTGCCGAGTCTCTGGCCAACCGCATTCAGGACTGCCAGTCTCGGCTTCTTATCACCAGTGACGGCGGGTTCCGTGCAGGACGAGTAGTGACCCTTAAGCACAACGCCGATGAGGCGTTGGAGCATTGCCCTTCGGTGGAGAAAGTACTTGTAGTCCGCCGTACCCGATGGGAGGTGACCATGAAGGCGGGGCGCGATGTCTGGTACCATCGGGAAATGCGGGCCCCGGATCTCAAACCTTATTGTGCTCCCGAATGGATGGACGCCGAGGATCCGCTTTTCATTCTCTATACCTCGGGCAGCACGGGTAAGCCCAAGGGTTTGGTCCATACAACGGGGGGTTATCTCCTTTATGCTACAAGTACTTTTTTGGACGTATTCGATTATAAGGATGAAGACGCCTATTGGTGCACGGCTGATATCGGCTGGATCACCGGTCACAGTTATCTGGTTTACGGACCACTCTGTGCAGGCGCGAGCAGCATCATGTTCGAGGGGGTTCCGAGCTATCCCGCCTATGACCGCTTTTGGGATGTGGTGGAAAAATATCGCATCAGCATTTTTTACACCGCGCCTACTGCCATCCGGGCACTCCGTAAGGAGGGAGACGATTTGGTCCATAAGCGAGATGTGAGCAGCCTTCGTCTCTTAGGGTCTGTCGGGGAACCGATTGATCCCGAGGCGTGGCGCTGGTACTTCGAGGTGGTGGGCCAGGGACAATGCCCCATCGTGGATACCTGGTGGCAGACCGAAACGGGTGGCATCCTGCTTAGCCCGCTTCCCGGTGCCATTGACCTCAAGCCCGGTGCTGCTACGGTGCCTCTCTTCGGGGTACAGCCATGCCTTCTTGACGAGCAGGGAGAGGAAATAGACGGGCCAGGGGAAGGGTATCTCTGTATAAAGAGTCCCTGGCCGGGCATGGCCCGCACGATCTATAATGACCCGCTTCGCTTTCAAAAGACCTATTTCTCTGATCATCTTGGCTACTACTTCACGGGCGACGGAGCCCGGCGTGATGAGGATGGTTACTACTGGATTACCGGCCGGGTGGACGACGTGATCAATGTAAGCGGGCACCGTTTGGGCACGGCAGAGGTCGAAAGTGCCCTGGAGGCCCATCCGGCCGTGGCAGAGGCCGCTGTGGTGGGATTCCCCCATGATGTCAAGGGCGAAGCGATTTATGCCTTCGTCACCCTGGAACCTGATCAGACCCCGGGCGATGTTCTCCAGACCGAACTCATTCAACAGGTACGCCGTCTCATCGGACCCATCGCCACGCCTGAACGGATCCAATGGGCTGATGCCCTGCCCAAGACGCGCAGCGGCAAAATCATGCGCCGCCTCCTGAGGAAGATTTCCACCGGTGATATATCCGATATGGGCGATACATCGACCCTATTGGACCCGGACGTTGTGCAGCAACTCATCATGGGAGCAAAAAATCCCGAAGATCAAGGGCCTTCCGGACGATGACCATGCGCGGCACTGTTTTCAGTTATCCGAGTAGCATCGGCAGATCTCACTAAATGCACCTATTTTGGCATGGATGAATTTCAGGATGAATTCCGTGATTGCCGTCTTGAATTCATTACCTACTCGACTATTCAACCCAGTAACGAAATCCGGAGTCAAAAGTGGACACACGGCATGAGGATCAGACTAAAAGTATTCAGGAACGAATGGCTCAAGAGGCGCTGGTTAAAGAGCGTGTCGATGATGAAGGAAACGGGTGGACCAAAGCCTATTTCGGCGGAGGAGAGCACTTTAAGAACTGGCTGGAACAGTGCAAGGAGTTAGGTGAGGTCATAGTAGAAGAGGTTGACTCGACAGGATACAAATGTTTTGAGGAAGGCGGGGAGAAATTGTACAGGATCTGGATGAAAATGGATCAAACAAAGTAAGTAGAAGAAGCTTGACATTCAACTCCCCTATCAGGATGGCCGCTCGGCTAAGAATAGTTGATGACCACCGATACCCACAATCCTGCTCATGATCTCATAGGAGAGGGGACACGCCAAAACGCCCCTTCATCTTTCTCTATCTGCCTATTCTTAGAATTTTGATACTATCAGTTGAATATCTTATTTAAATTCCGGTATAATCTCATAATCCAATTACATTCGGAAGGATCAGCACGATGTCCTATCTCTCGTTTACACCGGATGCTATGACGGGTTACAGTCCAAAACAAAATGAAAAAGGGCATACGGGTGGCAGATACGAATAAGATGAAAAAACATGAACAATATCAAATACCTGACCACGTGACGGACATCATCCTCGAGAGCATCTCCGATGGCGTATTCACTGTGGATAAAGAGTGGCGCATCACTTCATTCAACCATGCTGCTGAGAAAATCACGGGAATCCAGCGTGAAGAGGCCATAGGGAAAGAGTGCAGGGAAGTTTTCCGATCCAACATCTGTGAAAAAGATTGTGCCCTCCGTCGCACCATGAAGGAGGGGAAACACTTTGTCGATACATCGGCCTATATCGTCAATAATCAAAGGCGCCCAATCCCGGTGGTGATTTCCACCTCATTGCTCAAGGATGAAAAAGGGATGGTTCTGGGTGGTGTTGAAACCTTCCGCGATATGAGCCTTGTGGAGGAACTGCGTAAGGAACTGGATGCCCGGTATCAGGTGGGTGACATGGTCAGTCGCAGCCCCTCCATGCACAGAATATTTAAGATTCTGCCCCAGGTAGCTCAGAGCGACAGCACCGTGTTGATTCAAGGGGAGACTGGGACTGGCAAGGAGCTTTTGGCCCGCGCCATCCACATGTCAAGCCCGCGGCGGGATAAATCTTTTGTCGCGATCAATTGCGGCGCCTTTCCTGATACCCTGCTGGAATCGGAGCTTTTCGGATACAAGGCAGGAGCCTTTACCAATGCTACAAAGGATAAGTTAGGGTATTTTGCCCTTGCCGAAGGAGGGACCATTCTTTTAGATGAAATCGGGGACCTGAGCGTTCCGTTTCAGGTCCGGCTTCTCAGAGTCCTGCAGGAACGGATATTTCAGCCACTTGGGAGCACACAACCTGTCAAAGCCAACATACGTGTCATTGCGGCTTCAAATAGGGACCTGAGCGAACTGGTAAAGACCGGAGCCTTTCGGCAGGATCTTTTTTATCGCGTCAATGTGGTCAGGATGGATTTACCTCCACTGCGCGAGCGAAAAGAAGATATTCCAACCCTTGCAAAACACTTTATCTCCAGGCTTAACCGGTTGCGGGGTAAGTCTGTTACCGGTATAGGTCATGAGGCCCTTGCACTCCTCATATCGCACGATTATCCGGGCAATATCCGTGAACTGGAAAACATCATTGAGCACGCCTTCGTGCTCTGTCCCGAGGGGAGGATTGAGCCCGATTGTCTGCCAAATATCTTTAAGGACGAAATTCTTCAGCCTTCGACCCACTCCACCATGGATGCCGCCTTACAGTCTGTGGAAGCACAGGTGATCATGGACGTACTCAGACGCAACCAATACAATCGCCTGAAAACGGCTCGGGATCTTGGCATACACAAAAGCACCCTGTTTAGAAAAATCAAAATGTTGGGTATCGATCTTCCAAAGATCGATGGACGCGCTCACCGAAAGAAGGCTGATTAGGGTCGCATAAAGGCGACTTCAACTCTTCATATCGTTGCACTATTGCGACTCAACCCTCCACATTCCCAACCCCCCCACAAGTCCCACCGCCAGGATAACTCCTTGCTAACAAGGCATTTATTTCCTTTAAAACGTCGCCATTTCAACCATGGCACAATATTTGCTTAAGGTAGTTTAGATTTTGGAGGGATATTGGGAATGAAAGTGGCCTTGACCGTCTGGGAAAAACGTATTTCTCCGCTCTTCGATTGTGCAGGCATGTTGCTTGTTGTGGAGATCGTTGATGCCACAGAATCCGACAGACATTTTGTGCCCTTTCATTACGAATCGCCTTTTTCCCGAGCCGCGAACCTGTCAGATCTGGGAATAAAAGTTTTGATTTGCGGCGCTGTCTCAAATCTGTTTGCCAACACCATTGAGAGCTATGGCATCAGGATTATCCCCTTTGTCGCAGGTCAAGTCGATGAGGTGATTGATGCCTATTTAACCAACGGACTTTCCAATCCAAAGTTCCGAATGCCCGGATGCGGAAACAAGGACGAAGGGGATTTCAGAGAGGTGCATTAATTTATGGAAGAGTACAGGTATCTGTTTGGTCCGGTGCCATCCCGAAGATTCGGCAGATCTCTCGGTGTGGACCTGAATCCTTACAAGACGTGCAGTTTCGATTGTGTGTTTTGCCAGTTGGGACGAACTACTGAAAAGACAATCACTCGGCGGGAATATGTCCCCACAGAAAGGGTATTATCGGAACTGCATGAGTGGCTGGACAAAGACGGCAGGGCCGACTACATCACCCTTTCCGGTTCAGGTGAGCCCTCGCTTCATTCACGCTTCGGAGAGGTGCTTGAGTTCATACGCTCACAAAGCACCATTCCTGCGGTGCTTTTGACGAACGGTACCATGCTGAATCTCCAGGAAGTGCGTGATGCGGCTGTCTGTGCTGACGTCGTAAAGACCTCTCTAAGCGCCTGGGATCAACACTCCTACATCTGGATGAATCGTCCCCATCCTCAACTCAGATTTGATCACTTGATTGAAGGCCAGAAAGCCTTCCGTGCACAGTTCAAGGGAGAGCTATGGATGGAGGTCTTCTTGGTAGAAGGAATCAACTCTTTCCCTGGTGACATCCAAAAAATCGCAACCCTTGCAGGGGAAATAGGCCCGGATCGCATTCATCTTAATACGTCTGTTCGCCCCCCTGCGGAGGATTTTGCCGCGGCCCTTTCCAAGGAACATATGGAAGAACTGACCCACCTTTTTCAACCGAGGGCAGAGGTTATTGCGGAGTTCAAGGCAAAGGACTCAGAGCGTGTAGAGGCGAACCAGGAAACAATTTTTTCCATGTTGCAGCGCCGACCGTGTACAGCGGATCAAATTGCCGATGTGTTTGATATGCATCTCAATGAAGTGTCGAAATATATCGGAATTTTGATGCAAAGTGATCAAATTCATGTGGAACGTAAAAGCCCTATGGTGTATTACGCAGCCAAGAACAAAAAGGGGGAAAGCTATGCCCACATATGAATATGAGTGCAAACAATGTGGCTTACACTTTGAGCGATTCCAAAAAACGTCTGAGGAACCCATTACAATTTGTCCCGAATTTTGAGAATAAAATATTAAACATAGGAGGAGATGGATATGAAAATTGCTGTAAGCAGTAGTGGAAAGGACATGGATTCACAGATAGATCCACGTTTTGGGCGGTGTGCCTATTTTGTTATTGTGGATACAGATGACATGAGCTTTGAGGCCTTTGATAATGAGAATATTGCGTTGGGTGGAGGGGCCGGCATTCAATCGGCCCAGTTCGTGGCATCTAAGGGCGCAAAAATGGTAATAACGGGTAATTGCGGTCCTAATGCGGTGCAAACCCTTTCCGCAGCCCATGTTAAGGTCATTGTAGGGCAATCGGGGACGGTCAGAGAGGCTATAGAAAGGTACACGAGGGGTGACCTGAAGTCCACTGACACGGCCAATGTGGCTGATCACTACGGTATGGGAGGGGGAGCAGGCCTGGG
>Ga0222678_1000503_pt1 | contig 17181 bp, 22 predicted proteins | sample AntAcemetagen937_FD_179801 | JGI IMG/M metagenome (GOLD analysis project Ga0222678, IMG submission 179801) | Saline water microbial communities from Ace Lake, Antarctica - #937 | ecosystem: Environmental > Aquatic > Non-marine Saline and Alkaline > Saline | place: Antarctica: Ace Lake... | reverse complement strand
CGGCCAACAGAGGGCTCATTCCTTCAGGCAATAAATATGGCAAAAGATCTTCACATACCGGTATGGATAGATTTTGACGACCTCTTGGATGAGATCCCTCTCTGCAATCCTTCATTCGAGTATTTCCAGGGGGGGGGCCTCGAAAACTTTAAGAAATGTATCGATGTCGCTGATGTCATGACGGTATCAACACAATCCCTGGCAGACTACTACAAGAATCTATGCCCGGTGCCAATCAAGGTGATAGAGAATGCGTTCAATGACTACTCCTACACCTTCCAGAAGCCTTCCAAAAAGTCAAAGTTCATAAACTGGCGAGGATCAATAACACACAGAGACGACCTGCTGTCCTGTTCAAAGGACATATTCTCTCTCTCGCAGAGTTACCGTGAATGGACATGGAGTTTCCTGGGTGGGGACCCATGGTACATCGCCAATCACATCGAAAACGCCTATGTCTCAAAGCAATTAGACATAATTGCATACAATAAACTAACAGAGGAATTCCATCCCGAGATACAAATGGTACCGCTCGAATTCAGCGACTTTAACAGTGCGAAATCAAATATTGCCTGGATAGAAAGTACATCCATGGGAGCTGCCACAATTGCACCCAACCTCCCAGAATTCGACCGGCCAGGGGTCATAAGATACTCAGAAGAAACCGGAAATTTCGGCTATTATCTCGAAAAAATGATCAAAAGTCAGAGCTTCAGAGAAGAAAATTACCTCGCCAGCTTCGAATACGTAAAAGAAAATCTTATGCTCAGCGAAGTAAATAAAAAACGGCTGCAAATAGTCGAGGAGATAGTATGAACGATGTCTGCTTAATCTACTTGCCAAAACCATATCTTAAACAGCCTGATTCTCAAGCCCCTCTCGGCTTGATGTACCTCGCAGCCTCCCTCGAAGAGCTGGGGCGGTCCGTAACAATAGAGAATTGTGCCAGTCTGACCGATGACGAGGCCGTGAATAGCCTGCCTCCGGCACACCTCTACGGGATCACAACAACCTCCCTCGAAATCCTCCAGGCAAACCGGTTCAGCGAAAAATTAAAGAAAAGATTCCCGTCCGCAAAGATAGTACTCGGTGGCCCTGGGGTATACTCCCACGAATTCATAGATTTCGGGCTCATTGACTCGATATGTCTGGGGGACGGGGAACTAACAATTCATAACATTCTACAGGATGCGAGAAATAACACGATGAGGCCCCACTACTTCGGTAAAATGGTAGAAGATCTCGACATGCTGCCTCTACCAGCAAGGCACCTCCTCAAGACCTCCCAAGGCGGGGACATTTTCGCCTATGGGCATCACTACGCAGGGGGTGACAGCACTATAATCGTCAGCAGCAGGGGATGTGCCTTCAAATGTGCCTTTTGCTCGGCTCCAAAACTGACCCACAACAATAAAATGAGGTTCAGGGACCCTAAAGAGGTCGCGAGAGAGATGAAACACGTCAAAGAGGCATACGGAATCGAACAATTTCGCTTCTCAGATGACCTCTTGACAGTCTCAGAGAAAAGGACCATCAACCTATGCCGTGAAATAGCTCCTCTCGACATAAATTTCCGGATATCAACCCGGGTGAAACCGCTCACAACGGATATGCTAAAGGCTCTCAGGGATGCGGGGTGCAAGGAATTCAGCTTTGGTATAGAGTCAGCGGACCAGAAAGTCCTCGACGGCCTGAACAAAAAAGCAACGGTCGAAGACAATATCAGGGCCCTTGAGATATCTCATGAGTATGGATTCGTGACCAGGGCACTCATGATGATTCATACACCATTCCAGACTCCGGAAACAATAGAACTAAATAAAGAATTCCTTCGAAATACTCCAATAGATATAATGGCACTGACAAACTTCATACCCATCCCAGGTTGCGACGTACATGCAAACCCTGATAAGTATGGCATTGAATTGCTGGACGTGAATCTCGATGACTTTAATTTCTATTTTTTCGGACCCGAAGGCAGACTCCCGATAAAACCAATATTCAAGATCAAAAACCGACCCCTGCAAGAATTCATAGACGAAAGTGAATCTTTCAGGGATTGGGTAGAGTCAGATTACAAAAAAATAAATAAGGGATAAAAAAATTATGGAGACTTTAAAAAAATTTGAAAGCATAAAATTATTTGAGGATAAATAAAAAAACATGATGGAAAAAACTTGTTACCTGACCAGGATTAAAGATGAAGAAAAATTGATTTACTACAACCTAATATACCACTATAGCCTCGGAATAAGACGCTTCTACATCACCCTGAACAATAGCAACGATGAAACGGTTCAAGAGATAAAACGATTCATCGACGACAAGAAGGATGCAGTCGTTTCAATGATCACCAACACCGATACATCATACACTCAGCCGGAAACATTCACTCAGATGAGTGACATGGCCCTTGACAATGGTTTCCAATGGCACATCCCCGTGGATGCAGACGAATTGCTGGTGATAAAAGGCAAATCCCTCAATGACTTCCTTGCTCAATACAATAAGCACGAGTACGGGTTTATCCGGTTTCCATGGGTAGATTATCATCCCACAGATCTCGACACACATAATGACCCCAATTTCTTTTCTCGCTGGGAACATCGTAGGGATGTCCCGAGAGGACCCTCTAAAATCATTGCTAAATGGCAAAAGGGGTGCCGATACGGTGACGGACATCACCTTTTAGTCGCCAAACGTAACGAATTAGCAACCATCCCTATAGAGCAGGGGTTCTATGCCCATTTCGTCAATCGGGAACGAGACCAGATCAAAAATAAAAGAATCAGGATAGGCGAGGCATTCGTCGAAAAATACGGCATAAACTCCGAAAAGCCCCAGATAACCGAATACAAAAAATGGCTTGACCAGGGAGAAGCATATTTCGACCAGGTCTGGAAAGATCTGAAAACCAAGAGGGCAAAACTATTCAAAACTCTTATCCACGATCCCATAGACAAAAGGATGTTCGAGTGAAACTACTGCATGGCGATTGCCTAAAACTAATGAAGGATATACCTGATAATAGCGTGGACTTAATCCTCACAGACCCTCCATACGGGACAACGGCCTGTAAATGGGATTCAGTGATACCATTCGGCCCTATGTGGGAACAGGTTAAACGGATCAGGAAGGATAATGCTGCGATAGCTCTATTCGGCAGCGAGCCATTCTCCAGTGCTCTAAGGATGTCAAACATCAAAGAGTTTAAGTATGACTGGGTATGGGAGAAAAATATGGTTACTGGCTTGATGTTGGCTAAAAGACAACCTTTAAGGAAATATGAAATAATATCAATTTTTTATGGGAAGCAATGTTGTTATAATAGACAGATGATAAAGAGATCTGAAAAAGAATTTAAGGAATGTTATAGGGCAAATGATTCTATTGATACAAAATCGGAACATTATATATCTAAAAAAATAAGACAAACCAAAGAAAGACAAAAGTATAAACCGCCTGTTAATATAATAAAATTTAACATAGATAGAAAAAGAAATAGTAAACAGCACCCAACACAAAAGCCGGTAGCGCTTATGGAACACTTAATTAAAACTTATACCAATGAAGGTGAGATAGTTCTCGACTTCACCATGGGCTCAGGATCTACCGGAATCGCCTGCATGAATACCGGAAGGTCATTCATCGGTATCGAAAAAGACAAAGAGTATTTCGATATTGCATCAAAGAGAATAAAGAAACACGATGTCCAAAGCAAAATGTTCGAGTAACCTTACACATGGATTCCCTTATGTAAGGGAAGTGGGCTCAAAGTAACATAAGGCAGTAAACCACTTTGCAGCAGACCTTCAGGCTCATGCAAAGTATCTATTTAATAGTAGTAGTAGTTTTCCCACGGAGGGGTAGTAGCCTCCGTGGGACACTTTTAAAGGCCGGAAATAACTAAATGACCATTTAGCTAAAATTTGCCAAATATTGCAATTTTTTCGAGGGCAAAGAGCTTTTATTCTTGACGTGACGGGCATAGACTGGCATAGTCATTCTTTACGTTAAAGATCCATATAGGAAATCAATGCAAAACAGACCGCCAGACATTCCAGATCCAATATCTAACACCTCTTTTTTTAATAAAAGCCCTGAAATCAGGGCCTTTTTTAATCTCAAATCTATAAAGTGCATAACCATCCAACTGTTTCTAAGTTATAAGGCTGTAGGAAAAAGCTCCTTCTGTAGGATATTACGCACTATTAAAACAGTTATTACATAACCCTCCAGACCCGACAACCGCGAACTATCTCATAATCAAGAAACACTTGGATTGTTATCAATTTATAGTAACGTATACTCCTGTATATATATAGTATATATTATATAGTATTATATATATATTATACTATATATTGTTATCTTATTTATATACAGGATTTCTTATAAGTGTGATAAACCTCCAACTGATTATATGCACTTTTATAAAGTGCATAAATGGGCAGAGGTCTTGAGTTTTTTTATCGAGCGTTCGCTCGGAAAATGTCCTCTGCACCTTTATCACACTTATCATTTTCGGTCAACTACTGACCGAAAAAAGGTAAGACCTCTACACACTTGTCACACTTATAGGCTCTTCATGTACACTTATAAGGTTGCGGACTTTAAAAGTTTTTTATTAAGATAATTACAATTTTTATCGTTGACATCAAACTGCGACTCTGCATGGTCGAGACATAAATAAATGCGGGAAAGGAGTCGGCCTATGGGGTTTCATGGAAGTGGCGAAAAGGAATTATGGGGTAGGATAAGAGGATTCATGCAGGCATACCAAGAGTCTATCAAGGATGAGGGCAATGCCATTGAGGACGCTATTCATCTAACCTCAGACGGGTGCTTGTATCACCTATGCCTGAAGGTCAAAGAGCATGGCACCTTCAATAACGCTGCAATCGAGGACTCCCATGCGAAATATGTCATTACCCTGCTGAATAATCTGATTGAAAAGTTTATCTTCGAGGGGATTGAGCTCCGACCAGTGATTCCAGTGAATCTCAATGAGGACATGTCCTACCATATACAGTTCAGGTGCCGGAGGGCTCCCCTAAACCCTATCGAGATAGTACCGAGTGAGCATATTGTCAATACTACCATGGCAAGGGCGGTACAGAAGATCTATTCGTTGATTGCCAACAGTGGGGACGACGGCATCACCAAGACAGAATTGACTCATGGTGCCCGAACGATCAGCAGCTCTGTCCGACAAAACATCATAGATACCCTGGTGACTGAGAATAAGGTCAGGGTCGAGGTCTCCCAGCCATACCGGAAAAAGAAATTTACCTACTATGCAACATAATAACATCCTAACCATCATACTCCCAGGCCCTCCGGTCCCGAAAGCGAGGGCCAAGTCGGGTCGTAGGGGGTTCTATAACCCACAGAGGGATATAATGAACATTGTTAAGGTCCTGATTAAACAGCAGCTCCCAGGGGACTTCAAGATGATTACCGAGAGAGTCCCCGTGGTAGTGAACATAAAGGCATTCTTCTCACCTTCAAAGACCGAAAGCACTAAAAAATTCCTTGACCTCATTAAAGATGAGGCCTATCCTTCGACTAAGAAAAAGGATAGGGACAATCTTGATAAATTTGTTCTTGATTGCATGTCGGGAATAATTTTTTATGACGATGCACAGGTATACGATGGACGAATCACGAAATTATACACACCAAACGAACCAAGGACCGAGATAGAAATATTATGGCAAAGTTAAAATGGACCAACCGAAAACTGATAAACTGGATGGATACATTCCTGGTAGGCTCAGGGAAAAGGATATTCGAGTTCGGGTCCGGAGACAGCACGATATGGTTCATCTCAAAGAGTCAATTCACAGTGAGCGTTGATTGTGACCACGAAAGTGCCCATCCGATATCAACGATAATATGCCGGAGGCCCTACAATAAGGTGATTGACCGGTTCCAGGACAATTTCTTCGACATGGTATTCATCAATGGCGACGACAAAAAGCAATGTTTCGAGAATTCCATCCAAAAGGTCAGAGAGGGTGGCTGCATAGTGATAACAGGCCCGACGGGGTTTCTGTTCAATATAGAGGGATGGGATAAAGCAGTGATAATGAGCTCTACAATATTAACAAAGCCAAGGGTGAAGGTATGAAATGCCCATACTGTCAAACCGAGCTTGAATATAAACCTGAGCTGAATGATTACACCTATGTGTGTCCGAAATGCGGCGACACAACAAGATCGAATATACTGGTGATTGAGAAATGAATAAAGAATCAATAATAATCATAAGCGGGAAAGATGCCATTAAATTTAATAAAAGTATGGAAGCGGTCAATCCGATTGAACAGTCAAAGATGAAAAGGATGTTGGAGAATTATAAATTATTGAATTCAGCAGAGGCAATTGAAAGATGAGCGGAAAAAAGGTTAAACAGTTAAGGACTCAAAAAGAATTCCAAATTGAAATAGAAATAAGGGATAAACTCATAGGGGCTCTACTCCATGAGGTCGCAGAGCACAAGATAAAGATCCCTTCTCACATAACATCAATAATCGAGATACTATACGCATCAAAGGAGTAATTACCATGGAAGACAATCCTAAAAGTACCAAGAATGGCAGCAAAAAGGGCGTGAAGCCGAAGGGCCTGACGACAAAGAAAAAGTACGATCCCACTAAACCGGCTTTTCCGCAGCTCAATCCGAAACACCAAGAGTTCGTGAAACAGTATATCCTACACTACGGGAAGCTGAACGATTCGTACAGGGCGGTATATACGACGGTCACTAAAACATCGGTCGCCAGTGCGAATGCGGGACGGCTCCTACGCATGAAGAAAGTCAGGGATGCACTGGACCAAGAGTATGCGAAAATATGGAAAGATCGGGACAAAGAGATTGAGCAATCAAAGACCTATAAAATGATCCATGCCATAGGCAACAGCGACATATCTGAGGTCGTTGAAATGGAAAATGGCACACTTCAGGTCAAAGCTCTCAGTGAAATCCCTGTAGAGGCCCGACAGGCCATTATGGGCATCAAATACAAGCGGGTAGAGACCAAGGACGGCATGAATGAGACCATCGATGTCAAGATGCATCCCAAGGTCAAGGCTCTTGAGCTCAGGGCCAAGATCCAGAATATGATCGTTGAAAAGGCAGAAGTAACAGGGGATATCATAATCAAAAAGGCAATCCGACCAGGGGAAAACCCAGACGATGAAGAAAGCTAAAAAAACTCTATATGACACACTCGGGGTCAAGGCGGGTGCGAGCCCTGAAGAGCTCAAGGCAGCATTCAGGGCCAAGGCCAAGGATGCCCATCCCGACAAGAGAGGGTCAGAGGACGAGATGAAGGAAATAAACAAAGCCTATCTCATCTTGAAAGATCCTACTACTCGGGACAACTACGATAAGACAGGTGAGGACTCGGTTGACTACGGTGCCTATGTATTTCAGGTGATACTTGAGATCCTGGCGAGTATCATTGACAAAAATCCTCCAAACATCGACACGTTCCTTGACTCCATGCAGAGTGCGTGGTCATCTTCCCATGCTGGTAAGCAGCTCGAATTATCAGGAGAGATCTCGAAACTGGAGAAATTTCAGGCTCGTATAAAGAAATTCCCTGCCAACAACTTCATAGGGATGTTCTTGTCTGAACAGATTGGCCTCCTCGGGGCCGAAAAGTCAAAACTCTCAAGCAATTTCGAGAAGAGAGTGGAGGCATTCGATTTCTTCAGGGAGTACGAATTCGATGAGATAGAAGAGTTGATGCGGGTCCAGTTCACTATGACTACGGGAACAACGACGGCACTGTAGAAAAAAGTTATTGACAACTCCTCAAATGTGTGTCAATGTGGCACACATGAAAGGAATTACGACGGAAGATTTTATAAATCGATCGAAGGGTATACACGGAGAAACGTATGATTATTCCGAGGTCAAATATGTAAATAATTCAGCCAATGTTTCGATTACATGTCCTGTCCACGGGACGTTTGAGCAAAGGCCCTTTGTTCACTGGAGAGGTGCAGGATGCGCCAAGTGTAGCACTGAAAAAACTCATGCTGACCAAACCAAATCAACCGAAGTTTTTATAAATGAATGCATCAAGAAGTTTGGGAAAACCAGATTCGACTATTCCTTAGTTGAGTATAAGGGGGCATTCGAAAAAATAAAAATAATATGTTTGAAGCACGGAGAATTTGAAGTAGTAGCGAGATCCCATTTCAGAAATAACGGGTGTTGCATGGAGTGCCGAAGGGAGAGATTGTATGGAAAATTCTCGGACAATTGTTCTGGTTTTATAAAAAAAGCACAGAAAATACATGTCGATTTATATGATTATTCGGAAGTAGAATATTACAATCAAGCAACAAAAGTTAAAATCAAGTGCAACATTCACGATTATCTTTTCTCTATGACTCCAAATAATCACCTTCGCGGGAAGGGATGTCCGAAATGTAGATCAAGTAAAGGTGAAGCTTTAATAAGAAAATTTTTGATTAAAAATCAAATATCTTTTGAGGAGCAGAAGCAATATGATGAATGTAAATATAAGCAAAATCTATCATTTGATTTCTATTTGAACGATCACAATGTTTTAATTGAGTTTCAAGGAGAGCAGCACTATGTCCATTGCAATATGTTCCATAGTGTTGGTTCGAGATCATTGATGGATCAGCAAATTAAAGACCAAATAAAATGGGAGTTTGCGAAACAAAACGATATAAGATTGATTGAAATTCCTTATTGGTCTAAAGAAACTATCCCTGAAATATTGGAGAAAGAGTTGGAGACATGAAAGAGAAAAGATTAAATATCAGGATAAGTGAAGAAGCTCTGAATGAATTAAAAAATATTTCAGAGATGCAATCAAAAGAGAATGGGATGAAAATTTCTCAATCTAACATTATTAGAAAGGCTATTAAAGAATTTATTGAGAGACAGAATTTAACATGCAAATAGATTTCTCAAACTTCTATGAATGTATTGCTCCAGTTTTCTGGGATGCATTCGAAGCCAAGAATCGTATAAAGATATATTACGGTGGTGCGGGATCAGGCAAGTCGGTCACGGCATTCATGGAAATGGTATACAATATGGTTGTATACGGGTGCAATTACTTGGTAGTGAGGCAAACAGCAAACAGCAACCGGACATCTACATACTCTCTGACCAAAAAAATAATAAATGATTTTGGGATGTCAAAGTTCTTTAAAGAGAACAAGACAGATATGACCTTTCAATGTATCATCAATGATTCCATGGTCGTCTTCCGGGGGCTCGAAGATGTGGAACGCTTGAAATCGATAAGTTATAGCGGTGGGTCCGGCATACTTGAGCGTATAATCTTTGAAGAGGCGACAGAGGGGAATCTAGAAAGTTTTTCTCAGTTAATGATTCGGCTTCGTGGTACATCCGAAAACTTTTTCCAAATAGTCCTCCTTCTCAATCCCGTAAGTGCTCAGAATTGGATTAAAAAGACATTTTTTGACCGAGATGACTTTGATGTATATAAACACCACAGCGTGTTCCTAGACAATCCATTCATCGATGATGATTACAAGAAAACATTAGAAAGTTTTTTACACACTGATGAAAACTTCTATAATGTGTATTGCCTGGGGCTCTGGGGCCAGACCACTGGGCATATCTTCAACCATTATGAAGTAGTGAAATTTCCGTTTATCGAGAGTGATATCGATAGCTCTGAAATATATGTCGGATGCGATTACGGATTTAATCATCCGACATGTATATGCAAGAGCTATATTTATGATGGATGTCTCTACACTTTTGATGAAGTGGTTGCCTATGAAACAACGAATCCAGACTTAATAAAGGATGTTACAGAATATGAGTTTTTAGACAAGTCACAGAGAGTGGTTGCTGATAGCGAGGACCCCGCCAGGACAAAAGAATGGGTGCAACAAGGATATCAGTTCATTCATGCAAAGAAAGGGAAAGGGAGTGTCCTCCGGACCATAGATTTCATAAAGAGCTTCAAAAAGTGGTATATTGACCCGAAGTGTGTGAGATTATTACAAGAAGTCGAACAATATCACTGGAGACTCGATAAAGATAAGGTTCCCATGGACGAACCAGTAAAGTTTATGGATGACAGTATCGATGCGGTACGATATAGCATTGAACACCTTGCCAATATGCAATTAAATCCCTCTGTCCTGTCAGGCTCGAAATCCAAGGCCAAGATGAATATACTTGAGGTCAAGAAGGCCGAGCGTAAGAATATGCGTGAGGTCATGAAGGCCCAGAAAAGGGCCCAGCGAGAAAAAATGAAGAAAGATGCAAAAAAATCTTGACAAGACTCATTCGTCCAGATAGTGTCTTTTCAGTTACAGGCTCCAGAAGGTCGGGGAAGATTAAAGGCAAGTACCTTCGCACGAAAGTGTAAAAGTCGGGGGCATTATGGCACCTCCGAGCTCTTTTCCCCATTTATAAAATTTACAGATCCGAGATGGAAAGGATAATAAAATGAAAGTATTTTGCTGCAACAAAGAGCACACTTCGGAGGACGGTCAATTCCCCCTTTCATCTCTTCAGGCTTTTTCGATAGCAACCAAGTGCATTGTCCTGATTAAGGGCTTTGCTATAATAGAAGAGGGTGATGTCAGATTCATCCAATAAAACTACGGAGGTACAGAGCAATGAGTAAAAAGCTGAAGATGGGTGACATTATTGAGGCGATTGGAGGTCACGGTTGATGACAAAACTACTCGACGACAAATTAGTGTTTAATCCTTTGCCTGGGTGTTTTATCCGTGTGAAATGGGAACCAGGGGACGCGACAAAATATGATTTTGTTTTTATAAGGAGGGGTCAAGACTACATTATTATGCCATACGAGTCAACCTTCAGATTTCCGCAACGACTTAATTACAAGACTGTCAAAATGGTTATTCGTCGTTACGAAAACAATGAGTATGATATCCTCATGAACGTGGCCTATGTGCTGCATGGAGACTTGTATGGCATAAATCCTAATACTATAATTCAGGTGGCAAGAGCCCTCTATTACATCGAAATGGAAATGGAAAGACATTCCAAGGAGAATTTTGAAAAGGTGAGGTCGCAAGAGATGATTCCTGTGAGTTATGGGAATTGTCTAACATGTGGAAAGTCGGATAAAGGGGAGAATAAACGATGTCAAGATTCGAACGAATAGGCAAATACAGGATTAACCTTGACGACACCTACTACATAGCGTATGCTGGCGGGTACCGAGAGGTGGGAGGCAAGGACCAAAAGGATTGGACAAAAACATTGTCCTTGCCGTTGATACTACAGAAAAAGGAACAGCGAAAAATTCCCATGGAGAAAAATCCGAATGTATTTCCGATTAAGGGTGTCTTACTGTTATCATTTATCAGGGAGCTCAATTTTGTCCCTCTGTTTGACAAATTTTTTGAGAAATCGCACTTGATGAAATTGACAGATTTAATAGTCTATGAGTCAATGAAACAACAAAGCTACGATGTAGCGTTAAAGGAGATGTAATTATGAAATTTGAAAAGGCGTTCGACTTAGTGTTCGAGGCACATGAGAAGCGGGAATTACTCATGAATAAAAAATTCGGGGTCAGTCCGGCGACGGCAAAGACATTGGCCTATCTGTGGAATATGTTGGCGGTCGCTCAAAATGTGCTTGACGATACCGTATACATAGATGATAATAACGCAATTGTATCGACTCCATTAAAAACCCAAAAGTCCGAGAAGAAAAACAAAAAAGGGGCAGTGGATACGCCTCCTGTTGAAGATGACGGGAAATCCGATGAAGTTATAGCGAGCGGAAATGGCGAAGAAACGGAAGAAACCCCAGCAGCAGAAGAGCCAAACCCAACCGAAGAGTAACCTCCCTGCAACTTCGTCTGCACTCGATTACCTGAGTGCGGCGAAGGAAGCTCAGTCCCTCGTGAGGAGTATTGACCGGAAGGTGAAAAACTCGGTACCCAAGGGCCTCCACTACGATTGGCTGAATAACGCATCATACAACAATATCGTTTACCCCAGGGACAAGATCCCTGATAGGATTCTACGGCTCGTCGAGAGCAGGAATGGTATCGTTGGCTCTATAATTACCCTCCGGATACAGCAGGCCATTGAATACTCGAATATATCCGTGGACAAGGATATACCTGGGTGGGAATTCGCATTAAAAAGTGAAGATGAGACGATGACTCCCGAGCGAAAGAAGCAGAAAGAATTCCTTGAGGATTTCATTGAGCATACCCACAGAAGCGATTACACCGACATTGAGCACAGAGAGGTCGATTTCGGGGACCTCATAACGAAATATATCAGGGATCGCATACTTATTGATAAAGTGGTATGGGAAATAGAGCGGGACCGCAAGGGACAGGCCGTGGCACTCTGGACGCTTGACGGTGCAACAATACTGCCGGTCCTCCCTGGTGGGTTCTACGGCAGCACTTCGCAGATAGGAGTGGGCCTAAGTTCAGGATATAGTAAGATATCAGAGGCAATCAGGAAGGCAAGGCTTGAAAACATCCCTCCTGTGGAAGAAATTGCCTTCGTTCAGGAATTATTGTATGGGAGTACGGGCGGTGGTATTGTGGCTGCTTTCCGGAATACTGACATAATTTACGACCTTTCGAATGAATTAAACGACATTCGGTACTACAGGCAGGGGATTTCCGTCACGGAAAAGGCCAATATCGCCATAACAGCCTTTATAAACTCGATTACCTTCAATAGTAATGGCCTCGCAAGGGGTGCAATCCCCAAGATAGCGATTGCCATGGGCAAGGAATCTGGGTATACTCAGGAACAGCTTGAGGATGCCCAAGACGAATGGGCGGCTAACTTTTCAGCGATGGACGGTCAGTGGAATATCCCATTGCTTAATGCAGACGCGAAGATCCTTCCCCTTTACTCGAATAACCGAGACATGGAGTATCAGAAATTCATGGAATTCATGGGAGCCTTGACGTGCTCAATCATGGGTGCCGACTCTGCTGAGATAGGGCTCAGGCTCAATCAGGCTCAATCGGTTATGTCAGAGAATCAGGATGCGAAGCAGCTATTCTCAAAAAACCGTGGGCTCAGGGAGCTATTGAACGGGTTCTCCTATACAATCAATAAGTTCGTTGATCGGTCCGGATACGATTTCGGCAAAGATTGGAGGTTTCGTTTCAATGGCCTGAATACTACGGATAAAAGTTTCGAAGCAGATTTACGGAAAAAATCCGTTGAAACCATAAAAACAATAGATGAGGTCCGAGCCGAAGAGGACCTCCCTCCCCTCCCTAATGGAGAGGGTGCCATTATCCTTAACCCTGTATTCATGCAGGCCAAGCAGGCCGCAGCCATGGAACAGCAGCAGGGCGGTATGGAAGGTGGCGACATGGGAGAGGATGACGGCGGTTTCGGTGGATTCTCAGATGAAGACGCAGACTCCATGGCCGACGATGCCATGGAAGATTTAGGAAAAGCCGTCAGGCTAATATAATAGAGGTGATGAGATGAGTATTGATGAGACCGGCGTAACGAGAAAAAATGTCAGGGTGTGCCAAGTCCTTTACAATTCAACATATTATGATGTGTTGATAGCGGTTGACGATCTTGATGAGGTCAATAACATCCTTCAGGAGTGGGCTCTTGCGAATAGTGCCATAGGGGTTGCACTGGACCTTCCGGAAGCATTGATATACAACAAGGACATTACTGAGGTCATAACGACTCTAAGTATTGACAATTTTGCCTATATTGAGAGTGCAATCAGCTCGTACATGGATGTTCCTAGGTATGCAGGGATATCAGGGACGCTCCCTACTTTCCCAACGGCCCTTGCGACAGGTGTGTATGTGGCTCCGGCTGCAACGGCGTTTCTCTACTCGGAGGCTCTCATGGGTGGGTATTTCGGGAACTATACCATAGCAACCAAGGATCTTACCCTTACTGAGGGAATGAACTATATCGGTATCCGGTTCAATGCAGGGGCTCCGGAGTGGATAAAGTACGACGATGAGGACACTTTCGACTATTCCAGCATTATACCGGTCCTGAAGATCCTTGACCTCTCGGACACTCTCTATGTCCTCCCATACGGTCAGGCAGGGTATGGATTGCCCGAAAAGACCTTCGAAATCATGAAGAAAAGGCTGGTTGCCGACATTATTTCGACATTCACCCTCGACAATAGTACATTATATATAGAGTTATCAGCTCTCACGGTGTCCCATGGTACAGCAGAGGTTGCGTGTACAGCGGTTGACACCGAGGAGGCAAGTAACGATATGTTTCTATATTCGAAGAGTGTCGCGGGTGCATGGGAGTCGAGCTCGGTTACTCAGATAAATAATACTCAGTATCAGTCTGCCTCCGGTCTCGCGTCCCTCGCGGGTGGTGAATATGTTATAAATTATGTTTACCGGCTCATTGATGATTCGAATAAAATGCTTCTGAATACACTTTCAAATAAATTTGCTTCCGAGGCCCTGGCCCTGGCGAGTGAAATGGTGACGGATCTTCCCGACGTGATAAAGGACCATTGTGTGCTTGTGGGCCGGTTCATCGTTGCGAAGGATTCCACGAGCCCGATGACTCAAAAGGTTCAGCGGGTCAGTTTCGGTACAGTGGTGTAAGGAGATAAATCATGGCAATAGTGCAGCCCAAGCAAGCGGTGCTATGCACTGGCACTGCCATTGGGAGCCTCTGAATGAAGAGGGATTTCTGGAAGTGGTATAATACTCATAAATAAATCGTGCGAAGGGATTTTATGATATGCGGGTGCAGAAATGGAATGGCTAAGGGACAATGCGGGATGGGGTGCAACAGTTATAGTGTGGGTCGTTTCCATTATGGGGATGGCCTTCGGGATGGGAAAAAAATATAAGGAAATCGAAATGAGACTTTCCGAAATAGAAGCCCAAAGAGTTAAATGTCAATCGGAGTTGGTGGTACACCAGGCCGATATTAAAGAGTTAATTTCACACACAAAAACCGAGGTTACTGGCGATATCGAGAAGATTAAACAAGATTTTCTCGAAATGAAGTTCGATATAAAACAAGTGAATGGAACCATCGTTGATGTCAGGCTGTATATTGAAAAATCATTTGGAGAGATAAAACTTCTTATTGCTAACCTTGACAGGTAATGAGCCGAGAAATAATATTGGAGAGGGAGCATTTCAATCTTATTCGTGAGCTGATGAGAAATATTGTCTCCTTTTCGGAGCCTGCAAAAGAGCTGCCCTCCAATTACGAGAAAACCCCCTTCGAAATAGTGTTCGACGACGGTACAAAGAGCCCTGTAAATATAGTTTTTTCGAACGATGAAAGGGACGCAATAATAGAGATTTTGACAGAAATGGATGGATGCGTCGATCCACCAAAGATAAAAATTAGCGGAAAGGATTTCTGGAATGGGGAATAAGTTTAAGACTTTACTGGAAAAGATCATGCTGATACTCAAAAGTGGCGTGATGTTCAAGCGGTCGGTACAGCTCACGTTACTCCTCGGGTTCGTTATTGCCATGGCCTTCGGTGGTCACAAGTGCGATTTCTCAAAAAAGACCTATGAGTATGTCTCTCCCATAGAGGCGTGGAGGAGTGCGAAGTAAGCCAAAAAGCCCGATAGTATCTATCGGGCTTTTTTGTATTTGACATTCCTTCGATATATCGAGATACTCACACCATGGCACCTAAAAAAGAAATCACCTCACAAGAGAGCGAAGTCTATGATGTAAAGTATGTCAGGGAACTACTCGAATACTGGAATACCTACATGTATGCCCTCATCAACGAGATATATGTCGGTGTGGGCGTATCCCTGGGACTGTCCGAAAAGCAGGCGTATAAGCTCGCGAAAAACAATCCCGTGACAATGGCGAAGGCCGGATTTTTCACCACGATATTTGATAAGTTCAAGTCTATATTCTCACACAAAATCCCGAGGTTCAGGCCCCCCAAGAAGATCCTTGGAGACGGCAAAAAGCCGATGACTCCGGCACAATGGAATATATTTAATAAAACCCTGGGGGACTACTGGACCAATAACGCCGATAATGTCGCTGAGGATGTCACGGTCAAGGGGTATCTACTCGGTAGGGGCACCACGGGGTTCATCCAGAAAGATAAACCATATAAAAACAAGAGCCTTTATCAGATTGACTACGACCAGTACGACGGCGGTATGCCGAATAATATCAGGGATGCATACAATAATTACGACTTTACCAATTCAGAGAAAAACGCCTTAAACAGATCCCTGTCAGATGTCGCGATGTACGTTACCCAGGCAAGCAACGATGTACAGGAGGCAATCAGGGAAAAGGTTACGGCGGGTATTGAGGACGGGAAATCAGGGGTCGAAATAGCCTCGGACCTGTATTGGGACGTGGAAAAAGACAAGGGGCTCAAAAATAAGCACACTGCCGAGAGCATGAGACGGAATTGGCTCAGAGTGGGTAAGACCGAGACGGCCATGGTCTATGAGGCCGGTATATTGGCACCCTACGAGGGAGAGGCTGCCGAATCCCTCATGAATCCTAAAAAGGCTCAGTATTTCGTCAGGACCGGCGGGACGTGTGATTGGTGCCAGTCAAAGCAGGGCACCCTGGTCCGGCTCGTGCCCACGAGCGTGGTTTCTGACCGGAAAAATGAAAGCCTGAGTGCCATGGGGATAAAAGATCCCAACACCGATATTGCTATTTGGATCGGGAAAAATAATGTGGGGCTCAAAAAGGCCGAATGGATGATTGCAGCTCCGGCCCATCCATACAACGTGGCGACATTCTCCCCGATTGATATTGAGGACGAATACTACAATGAGAAGACCGATTCCGTGGATAAGCGACAAAAGAAGTCAAAGCATGTCCCTGCCATGAAAGATTATTCATATCAGAGCGAAGAGGAACAGGATTACCAGAAACCGACGTTTATTTCAGCAGATCAGGTCCGGTACAATAACAACATCTACGAGCGGGTGGCCCCTGATGACTATGTTCAGAAAAAGGCCCTGTGGGACAGGGACCCGTCTCTACCGGTACCAATGAGTACGGATAGCACTCGTTACGATAAGATCTTTGGGGCAGCAGAGAGGGAATAATGTTCAATATAAACCCAGAATCCATGATTGACAGCGTTATCGAGGCCCTTGAGGGTGCGGGATCGACTGTCAGCGAAGAGCAATTCTTTAAGATCGCGGGG
>Ga0222678_1000497_pt1 | contig 17288 bp, 13 predicted proteins | sample AntAcemetagen937_FD_179801 | JGI IMG/M metagenome (GOLD analysis project Ga0222678, IMG submission 179801) | Saline water microbial communities from Ace Lake, Antarctica - #937 | ecosystem: Environmental > Aquatic > Non-marine Saline and Alkaline > Saline | place: Antarctica: Ace Lake... | reverse complement strand
AAGATGTGGTTGAGCTTGTTTTTTACCTCATACAGTTACCGCGTCGTGTTGTTATAGAAGATATTTATTTAGATACGTTTAATAAAGACCGTATATAGTACCTCGAGATTTGAGTTTTATTGTATGTAGAATATTTATTTACGATCAACGATGAACTATCCCCAAAGGGGACAATACCCAGAAAAATTTATTTATAAATTTTATGGGTGTGAACGATAAACGAAATCAAGGAGTGTTATGGCTATTCATCCAACAGCAATTATTGGTGACAAGGTTACAATTGGAAACAATGTGGATATTGGTCCCTATGTTGTAATAGACGGTGTTGTATCAATCGGGGATGGGACAACTATACTTGCTCATTCCTATATAACCGGATGGACAACAATAGGAAAAAATAATCGTATACACATGGGGGTGATACTCGGCCATGAACCGCAGGATGTTTCGTACAATGGTCAAGAGACTTACCTTGAGATAGGTGACAATAATGTGTTCCGTGAACATTCTTGGATACATCGAGGAACAAAAGAAGGGTCAAAAACCATTATAGGTAATAATAATTATTTTATGGGGTATGCGCATGCTGCCCATAACTGTATTATCGGAAATAACGCTATTATAGCGTCCAATACCTTGCTTGCAGGTCATGTTGAGGTCGGTGACCAGGCGTTTGTTTCAGGAAATATTGTTGTACACCAGTTTTGCCGTATAGGGCGTCTTGCAATGATAAGCGGTTTATCTGCTGTAAATAAAGATGTCCCTCCGTTTATTACTTGTGGGGGGAGAGGAGTTGTTCCTATTGCCCCTAATAGTGTTGGCTTAAAAAGGGCGGGTATAGGGCTTGCCGGACGTACAGTTATTAAAAATGCGTTCAGACTATTGTTTAATTCTGGGCTTAATGTAAAACAGGCAATTGCTGAAATAAAAAAAGGCGATCTCACGCCGGAAGTTCAAGAGATGATAGAATTTATCGAGTCTTCAAAGCGGGGTATCTGTAACCCTCCGGGACAAAAGCATGCTAATGTGGATATTTTATGAGAAACTATTAGCGTGTAGCGTAGAGCGCTTAGCGTATAGTAAAAAAACAATTTAAGCAAAAACTAAACGCTATCCGCTAAACCCTAACCGCTATTTATGATTGTCTTTTTTGTGTAACAAAAAGAGCAATGCATCCTCCTTTTAACACGGCGATTAATATGCAGGTTTGAGTTAATCCGAGAATGGGAATCGCGTACATACCCGTAAGAAGTGCACCGCACGCCGCGCCGAAACAGTCCCATCCATCTATCATTCCTGCAGTGTGACCCAGAGATTTCTGTGTAGAAAAATACAGTTTGTTTGCGAGAGGAAATTCTCCACCAGTCAAAAATCCTGATACGAATACAAGTATGTAAAAAATATACATTGATATATTTGCCGTGAGAATCAATGTAGATGAGAGCGAAATATGCCACAAAATAATCGGTAGTGCCAATGCAAAAACAAGCAGAGTGCTTTCAAAAATAATGAAAGTGGCAAAAATACGTTTAAACAATGTGTTGGTGAGAATGCTCCCGACGGTTAGCCCTGCCATGAACAGTGCAAGTAGTAAACCTATTTTTTGGTATATGTATCCGTAGGTATTTTGATACATGAGTATAAGGGCTATTTCAAAGGCCATACCCGCCATACCGGTTATAAAGATTGCGGTAAGCGTGTTAAATCTCAGATTTGGTTTAAACGCTTTTTTGCGGGATAGGAATAACCGCAACAAAAAAAACAGGATAAGAACGAGAAGGATTGTTTTGAATCGGATTTTTCTTATCAAGCCAAGCACATGATTTAAATGAGAGCCGGAATATCTATCCCACAAGACGAAATTAAGGTAATAGGTTATCGGTTTGAAATCAGTGTTTACTAACGAAGCGGTAGTTTTTTTGAGCATTGAGTTTATATAGGAAACTCTGTCAGGTTGAAAAAATTGTCTTAATATCACGGCTTTAAAATAGCGGCTTTTTGTTCCGCTTGCAGTATACCTCTTACTGAGAGTATTAGGATTTGTTGTAATAACGCCTTCTTCCTGAGCGGCAAAGAAGTAGTTTTGTGTTCCTGGTGTTACGACAATGTGTGAGAAAACTTTTTTGAGTGTTTGGTATACGGATCCGATATAATCATTTAAATCGGTGTCTAAATAATCGCTTCCGGAACTGATCTGCGAGGCACACACACCATTTGGTTTAAGTATATCCAGAACCTCATTATAAAAATTGAGTGTGTAATAACGGTTGACGAACGCAGTTGAAGGATCAGATACGTTGATTAATACGATATCATAGGTGTTTTCTGTATGTTTTACAAAATATCGTCCATCCGATAAATGAATAGTGAGCCGGGAATCTTTCAGAAAATCATTGTTTGGCGGTTCCAGATGATCTGTGACAAGGGTAATAAGTGCCGGGTCAAGTTCAACATAGTCTACGCTCTCAATAGGGTGTAGTAATATTTCACTTAGTAATCCTCCGAGTCCACCGCCTATAAGAAGAATGTTTTTAGGTGACGGATGCTGGGAAAGTGCTAAGTGGGCATATGACGCGTATTGATACGGATCAGGAAATGAAAGCATATATTGACCGTTACCAAACATACTATAAAGATCTTCTTGTTTTCCTAAAGAAAGATTTTCGTATTTTGTATCGGCAGATGTGATGTATTCAATATTAGGGTTAAAGCTGTTCCAACGTTTTATGATAGAAGAGTTGTTTAAAGAATCGGAATATCCAAACCATATTAAAAGTGGTATTCCGATAAGGCTGATAATAAACGGGACAATCACTATTGTGCGCGAGATAGTTTTCTTGATACTGAAAAATAAAATGAGGGAGAAAAAAGCTATTATAATTGCAAAGGCGCACAACACGAGAAACTGGTTAGAAAGTTCGACAAGAAAATACGTAAACAGTATTCCTCCCGCGATACTTCCAATACATTCTGAGATATATACTTTACCTATAGGTTGAGCAGTATGTGTTTTTGTAGTCTCTATCTGAGAAACCATTTTGCAGGCAGTGGGGAAAAATGCGCCTGCAAGAATTGAAAAGGGAAGTATCCTTAGTGCCGTTGCCTTAAAAAGTGTGATAAGAGGGACTAAATGGCCCGGAGAAACATTAAAAATAGATCGTGTTAGACGTATGAAATATAGTTCCTTTATCAGCAATATCGAAATAAGAAAAACGAGAGCGAAAAAGTACGGGGCGGCATCTTTATAAAAACGTGATAATTGGCCGGCTGCGATAGCACCGATTGTTATCCCTAAAAGCCATTGTGAAAGAATAATGCCGATAGATAATTCGTTACCAAAGAAAATGACAAGAAATTCGCGAAGAAATATTATCTGCGCAATAGTGAAAAACGTTCCAAGTACAGTAATCAGAAAAAGTGCGATACTCATTATGGAAATATATTGTATCTAATCAATTTTATTTGTTCAATAGCTAATCCGTGGAAAATAAAAAAGGACACGGGTTACCGTGTCCTTTTTATTAGTTTTTAATTTTGTTTTTTTGCTTAATGCTTACAGCTTACAGCTTTTTTCCTAATCCATCCGCCAAAAAAACCTAAAAGCCCTATGCCGAAAAGAGCGTATGTTGACGGCTCGGGAACAGCGCTGATATCGTCAATATATACGTTAGAACTATTAGACGCGCCGGATATACCAAATGTATTTAATTCTCCAATATCACTTTTGAAAGGTGTATTGTTAAGTATGAGCACATCATCAACCCAGATATCGTAGGTGTCGTTGCCAAAATTGAAGTCTTTTAAAGTAATTTCTGCGGATGCAGAAGATGCTTCCCCAAAACTTTTTACTGTTACAGTACCAGCATTAGACGTCAAAAACAAAAGCCCACCACCGTTTTTAAAGAATTGTAAATCCGGGCCAAGAGTTGCTCCTTCACTAAAAAACACGGTAGGATACGTCGCCTCGACATCAGCGTCATCTATGCTTAACGTAAAACTGAACACCTGACCATTGTCGCTTGTTGCTCCGTTAAAAGAACGAGTTACTGTACCATCCGTCAATAAATTTCCGTAAAAGCGACCCTTCTCGACTCCATTGTTAATGTACCAGTTAGTATTGTGTGTAAGCCCAGTAGCCGCCCAATCTTGCAAATCCCACGTTCCTGTACCTTCACTTTGTCCAACAAGTGTCTGGTTTACTCCATAATCCTCAAAATCATCTCCAAAATTGATAACTGCCGCAAAAACTTGAGAGCTGATTAAAACAATAGGCACCGCAATGAATAATAGAATAAACAATTTCTTCATTTATACACTCTCCTTATTCTTATTAACGTTTTTCATTTCTAAAAGCTATTCTCGCACAAAACCATAAATTGTCAATTAAACTTAAATGCAACAGGAAAAACTGCAGGCGGCCGAAGGCTGAAGGACCCGAAAGGGTATAATAATCTGGGGCCGCCATCTTACCCCGGTTCACCGGTTACAGAAAAACTCTCTATGCTCTTGACAAAACCGAGTTTACGTGCTATAACTCAGAGGATTAGAGCCTTTATAGAGATAGAGAAAACAGTGAATTAATATATTGGTGTGTCTAAAAATTAGGAGTTTAGATGCAGGGGTGTATTGTGTTTTTCTCTAAATGAAATCAATTTTATTAGTTTTTAATTTTGTTTTTTGCTTAATGCTTACAGCTTACAGCTTTTTTCCTAATCCATCCGCCAAAAAACCCCAAAAGCCCTATGCCGAAAAGAGCGTATGTTGACGGCTCGGGAACGTTGCTGATAGATATGTCATCAAAGCTGGTGTAGTAGATGTCGTTCTGTTGCAGTAAAGATAAAGTTTGAAAATCAGAAACAGTTTCTACCCCAGCATAAAAGGCAATATATTCAGATTCAACCCCGCTATCAACTTTTGCCTTATATTGATTGTTATCAAAATCTACTTCTGTTATTGTAACGGTATGAAAATATCCACCACCAATAGTGGCAAGGTCGGTTCCTGCAGACCCAACACCGGTGAGACCACGTATCTTTATATTCCCGTCATTAACGAAGGATATATAAATACCCGCGGTGCTGTTGCTATCTACTAATTGGAACCCGCCGTAGATTCCTTCCCAGGGGGCTGTGATGTCCATTTTCATCTTAATTGTAATACCATTTGCATAAATAGACGTTAACGTAGTATTAAAAGCCCTATATACACTATCACCAGCGCTAGATGCAGTCAGTTTTCCTGCTCCATCATCTCCTACAAATGTCGGAGATCCGTTGCCAGTCGTCCAATTAGTGCCCCAATTGTCTCCACCGCTCCCATTTATTATAGTTCCTGAACCGTAAGAACTAAAATCTTCTGTTATTGTGATAGCATAGAGTGGGGAAGTAATACCCACAAAAACAGCCATTGAAATCAGAATAAACAATTTCTTCATTTATATACTCTCCTTATTCTTATTAACGTCTTTTATTCTAAAAGCTATACTCGCACAAAACCATAAATTGTCAATTAAACTTAAATGCGACAGGAAAAACTGCAGGCGGCCGCAGGCTGAAGTACTCAAAGGGTATAATAATCTGGGGCCGCCATCTTACCCCGGTTCACCGGTTACAAAAAAACTCTCTATGCTTATTTGTTCAACAGCTAATCTGTATTTCTTTTTTTAGCTGTTTTAATAGCTTGAAATAGGAAACTTCTGAAATAAATAACGCGGTCATAATGATACTAAATAGATATTGCACCCTGGGTGCAATATCTATTTAGGGGCTGGGTTCCGGATGTTTGGTGTTATAGCTCGTGTCGCGGTTTGTCCATTATATCTTTTTCAAGGAAAATAAAAAAGGACACGGGGTACCGCGTCCTTTTTTATTAGTTTTTAATTTTGTTTTTTGCTTAATGCTTACAGCTTACAGCTTTTTTCCTAATCCATCCGCCAAAAAAACCTAAAAGCCCTATGCCGAAAAGAGCGTATGTTGACGGTTCGGGGACGCCGCTAATAGATATGTCATCAAAGTAAGTCGGGTTAGAGGTGTTGTATTGATATACCCCTAAAGTTTGAAAATTAGATACATTATTAACAAAATCAATATAGTTAGATACAGGCCCGTCATCAACTCTTGCCTTATATCGATTATTATCAAAATCTACTTCTGTTATTATGATGTTATAAAATGAATCATTACTAAATATGCTAATATCAGTTCCAGAACTTGGATCCGCAGAATCAGTGATTCCACGTATATTTAGCATCGGGTTAGTGCTAACGAAACCTATCATAATACCTTTAGTACCTACTGAATCGCCAAGAAAAAAGGATCCATACCCCCCCCCGCCAAACGATGCGCCACTCTGTTTTATTTCAATTGTAATACCATTTGCATCAATAGAAGTTAATGCAGTAGTAAAAGCCCTATATACATTATCACCCGCTCCAGATGCAGTCAGTTTTCCTGATCCAGAATCTCCTACAAATGTTGGAGATCCGCTGCCAGTCCAATTAGTACCCCAATTGGTTCCACCGCTCCCATCTATTATAGTTCCTGAACCGTAAGAATCAAAATCTTCTAGTATTGTGATAGCATAGAGTGGGGAAGTAATACCCACAAAAACAGCCATTGAAATCAGAATAAACAATTTCTTCATTTATACATCCTCCTAGTTAACGTCTTTTATTTTAAAAGCTATACTCGCACAAAACCATAAATTGTCAATTAAATTTAAATGCAACAGGAATAACTGCAGGCGGCCGCAGGCTGAAGTACCCCAAAGGGTGTAATAATCTGGGGCCGCCATCTTACCCCGGTTCACCGGTTACAAAAAAACGTAACCGGTGAGTAAAGGGGGGAATTATGGGGGGGGCAAGAGTGAATAGGGATCAATATCAGGATTATGGATATAAATTTCTAATGTTTTTTTAATCCATTCTTCCAAAGATCCATGTTTAAGACGCTTACCTACGGTATGTAAAATACTCATTAGAATAGATCTGGTCTCAGCGCCTTTCTTAGATTGTGAACCATAACTTACTTTTCGAGCTACAACTGTAGGTCGGAGTTCTCTTTCCGCATAATTATTATCTGCAGGAATAAAGCGATTATATTCCCAATGAAATAAACGATCTTTTTTTTCACGAAAAATATTTTGAATTTCTTGTACAGCAGGATGTGTACCCGGACTATTCATATGCGCCATAATTTTATCTTTTAATCGTTTTGCTTTCTTATAATATTGTTTTTCAGACATTTTCTTTTCTCTTAACTGCATAGCTCTTGCAAGAAGTGGTGCCACACAATTTACAAATCTTTTTACTTCCGGTTTACCAGGAAACTCTTTCTCCAAATCTTGTACTTTTCTCAAAAGGTGTGCGTAGCAATATTGAATCTTACAAGGCACTTTATTATAACCGGCATATCTATCTACTACTAATACTCCCGGTAATTTTTCTTCACCCATTATCCCTTTGACTACTTCCGCTGAACGAGTATCTCGAAAATCAAATATGCTTGTATCATTGCTGCAAAATAACCAGCAATATCCATTATCTCCATCTGTCCTCCAGCCTGTTTCATCTGCATGCTTTACTTCCGCTTGTCTATAATCTTCTTTTAATTTTTCCATTGCAGGTTTAAATATTTTAGCTATTTGATGAAATGTTTTTATGAGATTTCCTGCAATAACGTCATTTCCCCCAATGTTTTCTACTCGTTTAAGAGGAATTCCATGTATATAGTGCATTACTGCTGAATTACTCACAAATTGTGTTCCATATTTGTGACGTCTAAGAACAGGTGCTTTCTTGCGAAAAGTCTTTTTGCATTTTGGACATCGTTTAACCTGGCAGCGAAACAGTATCTTTCTTGGTTTGAGCATTTCTCCTTCGATAATAGGTCGTTCTTCTGTTTCCTTGATTTCTAAATGTTCACCACACTCAGGACAATGTGTTGTTTCAAATCTTTGTTCAATAATTTCATCTGCTTCTTCAGCAGTAAATAACTTTCGACCATGTCCCTGATGACCGGGTCTGGCACCTCCTTGACGGGCTTTATTTTCATCACTAGATTTTGATTTAAAGACTTTTTTTGAAGATGGAGTTGAGGATCCAAAAAATTCTTCTTTATCCTTCTTTTTCCGATATTTTAATTTTTCCTTAAGACTTTCGTTCTCTTTTTCTAATCGATCTATTTTGAGTTGTTTCTCAAAACATAAAGAACAGAAGATAATTCCATTAATCAATTCTGTTTTTCTAAAGTTGTTTGTTCTTTTCCACATATTCTGATAACTTTCTTTTACTTTGGATTTTGCCCAACTTCTTTAAATCTTGGCCAATGCTTTTTGTCAGTTTTTGCCATTGTCTTAGCTTTCCTCTATATACTTTCCACCCCTCTACTTGCATGCATACTTGATCTACTTGAGATTTTGGAATATGTTGCAAATATGTTCGTCCTTCTTTTGCCCACGACAAGTAAAATGCTTCAGATATTCTCTTATGGATAGATGTCCCAAGATATCTCTTAATCAAACTTGCTGCTAACATTTGCCGGGGCATAAGCATTTGTTTTTGCAATTTAGCCAGTTCTTCTACTTGAGAAGAAATCCGTTTTCTTAATTTGTCTGGTAGTTCCTTTTTTATCATAGTATCAGCATGCTCTCATACTATACTGATACTGTCAACATAAAAAAATAAACCGGAAGTATAAAAACTTTTCGGCTCGGTTTTTTAATCTTAGGTCTTTTCTAATTAGCTGGTTTTATCTTGTTACCCCCCTTTTACTCACCGGTTACAAAATAAGTTGTATATTTTCATAGGGAAAGGTAAAATATATCGATACTTCAAGATATTGCACTGCAGATACTTATAAATAATATATCTTATTGGAAAGACTCTTGAGCGACCACATTCCACATCGATGATAGTTTTTCAGCAACAATCTTATTATCGTATATAATGATAGCTCTCCAATGGAGAATTTTTCCTCTGGTTGAATAATCTGCACCGATGTTTTTATATATGTATGTATGTCCACCGCTCTTTTCATTTTGATAGACTTCTTCGGTAAAACCGTTATTTTTACTATTCTTAAATATATACTCAAAACGCAAAATAAGCGGTTTATCAAGTCGTTTTACCCCACCACAGTCCCACGACAATATAAAGTGTTCTCCAATCTGTTCAGGATCAAGGTATTTCTTTTCATAAGGGAAAGGGAATTTTTCGAGCTCACTTCCACCAAGAAAGTTCTTGAGAAGCTCACGTAATACATATTTTTTTTCAATCCGATTAACTTTAGTAACAGCAAATCTTAGCCTCGACTCTACATCAGCGCTTACTTTCTTAACTTTTTTTTGTAAAAGCACTTCCAACCGATAATAGGTGTTTTTGGTAGTTGTCCATTGCTTTTTTATTTTATCGGAAACTTTAGTAAAAATAAAAGCTTCATCAATATCCTTTATTTGTCTATTCATAGTAGGCAAGAGCACATCTATATCACGTTTGTTCTTGTAATAATCACCTGCCATACCATCAAGTTTTCTCGCTTCCTCCAAGAAATCGTGTATACGCCAGCCTAATTCTTCAGCCCCACCGAGTCGTAATTTTTTTTGTTTTCCAAAAAAAGGGACACACTGATTAAAAAGCGTATCCGCACGTTGTTCCAATGAATGAGCCATTTTTTTTGCTTTTACCCTATCTTCAGGATACAGCGCAAAAATCACGTTCGCTTTTAGCAACACGCCACATACGATGATAATACAAATACACACTTTACTTAAAAACGTATTCATTTTATTCATGAGAACCCTTTTTAGTGATTTTCGTACTATTATTTTAGAACGCTAAAAACTTTTTACCGCATCGTGGACATGCAGACATAAAGCCTTTAGTCATCTCTCCATCACGCTTAATTTTGTTTCCACATCCCGCGCACACGTATTGAATCTCAGCAGGACATGTTTTCACCTTTATGTCTTCTTGCGTGGTAGCACAACCACCAATAGTAAGGCAAACAAGAACAAAGAGTAAAAGCACTTTACTTTTTAATAACATATGATAGAATCTCCATACTTTATATTGAGTAGTAATTATAGCAATTTAGTAAAAATATGAAATATTTTTTTTAACTATTTACGTATTTTTTTGTTTTTTACCTTAACACATTAAAGACTATATATTATATTCCTAATTATGCATCCTATAATAATGACATTATTTTTAACTTCATGGAAAACGGTTAATCCATTACGTATTGCCCTTATGGTCATTGTATCACTTCTTTGGCTTCTCTGTTTTAGCAGTTTATTTTCAAAGGACAGAAGAAAAACACGACTGAAATATCGTAATTTTTTCAAATCAAAACTAGGTAAGTTCACTGCTCCTGAAAAACGTAGGACTCCTCGCATACATTTTCCTATGGCAATAAAATACCGAATTATCAATTCTTCCGAGAAAGATACCCGCACCTACTTTACTGGAAACGCAAAAGATTTAAGTGAACGGGGCATTTTTATCAGCACTGATAGGAATATCACGATCGGTGAAAGCTTAGAGCTAAAAATCCCTGCGGATAAAGCTGCGCGACCACTTATTATAATCGGTACCGTTGTAAGAACAGAAGAAGATACAATTGAAAAACTACATTCACTAGGAATAGTTTTTAACCAAATAGATGAAGAGGCAAAAAAAATTCTCGCAAATTACGTAGAAGAGTGCCTCACAGAGCAGAAAAGCTAAACAGAAAACCATGAAAAAACAATACACATTTTTATGTATAAGCATTTTTATGATAAGCGGTTTTATTCCTATAGCCCATGTTCATGCAGAAGAAAGGATCACCCATTTCGGGCCTGAAATGATAAAGACGGAAACAAAAAGTGCTGACGATACATTTGATAAAGAAACTTTTGCAAAGCTTATACATTCACTCACCAACGAAAAAAAAGACACCAGAATTGATGTTCTCTGGAAGTTAAGAATGCAGGGCGACACCTCAATAGTGCCGGATCTTATACCACTTTTGGAGGATAAAAGACCCTATGTGCGTGTAACAACATGTGAGCTCCTTGCTGAGATCGGCAATAAAACATGTTTACCAAAAGTCACTCAGCTGCTTTTAACAGACAAAAATGAAAAAGTTAAGGAAGCGGCCGCCAAAGTTCTCTTTAATATTGGCGATAGATCAGTCGTTCCGGCTTTGATTAAGGCACTGAACCAGCCGCGACCACTTGCGGAAGGAATAGGCTATTGGCTTTTTCCTAATGATATATATGATAATTACAGATACGATGTTGTTAAGGCATTAAACAGAATAACGGGAAACACATTCTTTTACAGGAGAAATGAAACTAACTTCAACAGGATAGCTGCACAAAAAAGAATCAACACTTGGTGGAAAAACAATGAACAGTTTTACTCAAAAGAAATGAGTCGTATAGATTCATTATCCGCACAACTCGTATCAGACGCAAAAACATTCAAAAACAATATAACAACCTCAAATTATGCACGTATTCTCGGGGGTAATGATCTCGCGCGACATAGTGAAACGTTTTACGAATGCGCAAAAGACCTGCATGAAGTCATAGCAAAGCTACCGGAAAACAGAGAGAAACTCAAACCACTACTTGCAAAGACCACTTCTCTGGTTAATTATATTGATGAAATATTTATATATTCACAAGATTTGAAAAATTATGAAGAATTATGGAATAAGCAGAAAGATTTATTAAAAGCAATTCGATCATTCTTTGGCACAACAAATCGTCTACCTGCAGCACCGAGCAAGAAATCAAAATCTTAAATAAGATCACTTCTTATTTTTTGTATCAACTTTAGGATTAAAGTATATCGTTTTGTTTCTACCTGCATTTTTTGCTTTATAGAGCGCCTGATCAGCAAACTCAATAAAATCTTTGCTCGTATCAATAAATGTGTCCGGAAACGAAACAAGCCCAACACTCACAGATACATGCACCATGTCTCCATCAATATGAAACGGGATACTGAACAAACGTCTCCTAAAACGCTCAGCACTTTCAAACGCCTCACCCCGTCCAACACCAGGCAAGAGCGCACAAAACTCCTCACCTCCATATCGCACAAGAATATCTGACTTTCTGAATGTATCTCTCATTGTTTCAGCAACACCTTTCAGCACGATATTTCCCTTCTCATGTCCATAGGTGTCATTAAATTTCTTAAAGTGATCGATATCCATCATAACCAATGATAGTTTTGAATCATACCTTTTTGCACGTTCAAATTCGTTCTGCAAACGCAGACTAAAATATCTCATTATATATAAACCTGTCAGTCCATCGGTAATTGCATCCTGTTTGAGTTCCATACTCTCAAGTAATAAACGAATGTATTTATAAAATATGACGGCTATATATATAATCACAATGCAAAACAAGACACTGAAAAAATCACCGATATAATTTTTATAAAACAAAAATGCACTCACGGTCAAAAATGATATTATTTCAACAACAATAAAGATAAATCCCTTGATCGCTGTAAATTTATACGCAATGAGAACGGCTATTATCGAAAATAAAATAAGTATCACAGAATCAACAATAGGAGGAACAGTTTTGATATATCTTTTTGATAATACGGTTAAAATACTGTTTGCATTCATAAGGACCCCCGGCATGTCCATGAGCGGTGTGGGATATACATCATGTATAATCTCATTTGTCTGACCGATGAGAACTATCTTACCCTTAACCTCATCAATATTAAATTTTCCGTTAAGGATTCTCCACGCGGGAATAATGGTAAAATTCTTTGTATCCGCAAGATAATTTATTTTTGCCGTCCCATCGGAACGAACAGGAATTGATGCAAGAGGCTCTGGAGTTCCCTTTTTTCTCAATAATACTGCCTTTCCATTATAAAAAATGTCTTCTTGATCACATCCATAATATTCGCACAATATTTTTACCCCAAAAGAATATTCTATAACATCCTTTGAGCCTTTTTTATCCCGAATAAAAAGACGGGTATTCCTCACCCGGTAATCCATGTCTCTTGGTTTATTTATTGGCCCGTGTGAACGTGCAGCTTCCAGAAAAGGGGCATGTGGAAGAATATGCTCCCCATTATCAGAATAGTATGAGGCTAAAACTATATTACCTGTCTCCTTAAGAGCATTTTTGAATAATGTATCATTTTTTCGATCAGCGCTTTCGCCGATAAAAATAATATCAAAACCAATAACCTTGGGCTCTCCCTTCTTGATGGTGTTGACCATGGTTGCATACACATCTCTGTCCCAGGGCCACTTTCGATTTGCCTGTTGAAGAGACACATCGTCAATAGCAACAACTACTATGTCATTAATCTGCGACGGTAAGGGCTTTACTACGTGTGACAATCGAAAGAAAACATCAAGCGTCTTTAACTTTGCATTAGTGATAATATCAAATGGAGCAAGAATAAATGCGTAGGTGATAAAAAGAAGAAAGAAAATGGCCGTTATAACACGTATCAATTTTTTTAGACGTTTCGGTTTCATATATATACGTTTTCTAGTAGATTAGTCTATTGAAATTTACTCTACACATTATAGTGAAATACTCCCCCATCGTAAATAAAAAAGGGTGGTATAAGATATATACCACCCTTTTTTATTTGAAACATGCTTAGAAAACTATTATGCAGCTTTCTGCACATTAATATATCCACGTATTTCCTCGTCGATATTATTATCAGCAGGAACCTTAACCGGTCGAGGTTTGTAGATTACATTTTTGACATCCTCATCAGGGATGCCCTGCTCAGCAAAAAACTTCTTTAGCTTCGGATAATCACTCGGCTCTTTGAGTATTGCAGCAACAAGCGCTTGAATGTCTCCATCATTCTCAAGAATTAATTTTGCACATAAGAATATTTGCCGGGATGAGACATATTCATCATCAGCAGGTTTAACATCCGGGATCACTATCGGCGTCTCATTGATTTTATTATTCTCTACTTTTCCATACCGCTTTGTATTCGGTGAAACAAAGACTACGTCTTGTTTTCTATAATTTTCCTGTTTTTCAATCTCAGGAAACGCGCTCTTTATTTTTTCAATAATTACGCCCGCCTGATCAACCGCATCTTTCTTGACCTGTACGATTTCGTCATAATGAACAGCTTTTGATAATTTATGTGTATCCATAAGTTTTTTCGGATCAGGATCTTCTGTCACAAGGACAACTTTCTGATCTTTATCCACTTCTTTCAGTTCCTTAAGATGCAATGTCAACCCAACCATGGTTTCAAATTCATCTATGTCAATCACCATGACTTTAATCTTTCCGGTTTCTTTTCCTTCTGGAAACGGCAAGTTACAGAAAATGTTGTCTGCCTTCAAAACATTGGATGCAATCGTAGATGTCAAGCCATCTTTAATCTCAGATGACATGCTTGCCATATACTTTGCTGCATATGATGGAGAGACTGCATAGGTTCCCTCTGGGGCAACAAGTACATTACTGGTCAATATCACTTGTGCGAAACCAGCCGGTGTGATTGCTTGAGCCATGTAGCCTAAAACATCATTCGGAGCTCCAATCATTAAATCTTGTGGAATGACTGGTGCTTTGCCTTCTTTATAAAATTTTATGATGACAGACACTCTATCGATAACAACAGGAACAAATATCTCATCATCGTTTAATCTGAGTGGCATATAGACTTCACCAATACCATCTATTTTTGAAACATTACCACTAAAAACACCCTTTTCAATAGGTGATGCTTTCTTAATAAGTTCCTTAAGTTTTTTTGTCCACTCTGGAACTATTTCTTCAGAACTCATTTCATCAGTAGCTACCGCTCCAGAAGGAAGATCAGTAAGATTCCCATATTTAAAATTAATTCCTTTCTTATTATCTTCAAATGGACTCGATGGCGCTAAAACCGCATCAGTCCTACTTCCAAGCGAAATCATTCCAATCGATCCGGGTAATGCATCGGGAGGGTTTTTCTTTTTATAATAATTAAGAAACGGCGTTTCTGTACGTAAAAGCAACGATACATATCTTTCTTCATCAAACGATTTACCCACTTTAGGTAAAATAACCGCATAGGATATACCTTTTGATTTCAAAAGTCTTTTAATTCCTTCTGTATGAAACCCTCCGGCAACAAGTACAGCCCTTTCCTTCCCTGTCTCACTCATACCTGCAAGTAAATGACGGACAAGTTCACCATCTCTTTTTACAGCCAGTGCATAAAAACGCCCCGCATGATCTACTGAAGGCGATATATCCTGATTAAAAGTGACTGCTGTAGTTGAGAGACCATTTTTAACTAATAGATCGTTAATTTTTTGCTTTATATTCTGAGGCGAACAGTTTGCTTTATGCTTCAGATAATAATCGTAATCCTTCCGCGAAAGCTTTAAATTCAGGAACTTAGACATAACGGTAAAATCAGTATCTAATTCATTAACGGCACGAACAAGGGGTGTAGAAGATAACCTGTCAAAAAGTGCACTTTCGATCTTTTCACGCTGAGTGTTAACCTTCGTTCGGCTAATACTCTTGGACACATCCAAATATTTGATATATTTTTTCAAAGAAGGATAATTATTAAGATCAATATTTGACATCTTCGCCAAAACATGGATTCTATTATAAAAATCAACTGGAGAAATATTTCCAAGTCTAAAAAGCAAAGACAACTGTGTCAGTTCAGTTAGTTTCTGGCGATTAAGATTTTCTGATAAATCTTCAATAAGACTAATTCTTTCAGTTCCAACTTTCGTAAAATCAACCTCTTTCTCAAGCTGCATAAGAGATAGTAAACGACCAAACTCTGAATATTTCTTAAGATCAATACCATTTTGCTTGCATTGATTTTTGAGATAGTCGCAATATGCAGTAAATGAGATATCGCCCTCTTTAAATACGTTCTTTTTTGCGTCAAGCTCTTTTAGGGCTTTTGAATATGCTTTATTTTTAAGAACACTTACCTTAGCGTTCATCTCACCAAGCACATTTCTAACCGCAGTATGATTGGCCCATACTTTTTTAAATTCTTTAACATTTTCATCATAAATCCGGGCACTTTCAGCCCCGAAGAGATGAACCATTTCTTTAGAATTAATAGAAAAATACTCCGCCCCGCTTATTATTCCTCTGTCACGATAATTGATAGATAAAGACTTCTTCACTTTCGGAGCAGGAAATGACTTCATGAGAGAGGTATCTACAACGCCACTTGCCCCTTCAATCCACACAGAGTCAACATCATAGTTATAGAGCAACTTCCCCAGCATTCCTGAAATGCTCTCCTGTGCCTTAGAATCAGTATGCGCATCCTGAATATTAATAACTAACTTATCATCCGTTCCTTTAAACACTTCTTCAACTGTTCCATACATCTCAGGGACATACAGTTTCGATACAATTTGAGATGGTGAAGCAGTTACAGCCTGACCGAGTGTCGCGGGTAACGAATCACCAGATCCTGTAGGTTTTCCTGTTGCGGGACCACTACTGGCTTCCTCCGCCGCATATACACATGTAGCCGATAGAGACAATATAAGTGTACAAATAAATAAAGTGAAAATGTTTTTAGTTTTCATATAGAAATACCATCCTTTCTTTTCCCCATTCTACCTGCTAAAACACGCTTTGTCAAGGTGGCAGGGGTGTTTTTATATATAAAAATAGGACAGACCTTTTTATTGACTACTTTTGATCTGTCCTATTTCTTTGTGTGTCTTATTTATACCCGTTTATTGTTTCCCACATTTTATACGCCCTGCTTTTAGTAAACGGTCTCTCGTAAGACCTGTTATCAATCCTGTTGTGCTGTTTAAGCAGAATAAATCTTTTTGATTCTGTTATTGCATTATCAATAGCCTTCATTTGACGCACAGAGTATTCTATAGAATCTTCAATTTGACTGGTTAATTTTTTCAGCTTCTCCAATCCGCGAAGGAGTGTCTCCCGAGCAATCACTGCTGTTTCACTTGAATTGAGCTGTTGCGTTCTTTTAAGCGTGTTTTCTCTGTTAATGCTTCTTAATGTCCTGAGCGCTGCGGCTGCTTTCTTTTCTATTGGCGTAATGCTATGGATATTCTTTTGTTTGTATATTGTCGCTGTCGATTTTTTGGTTTCTTCTTGAGCAGCCTTTTCTTCTGTTTTCTTACTCGAAGCCTCTTTTTCAGCTGCTTTCTTTGCCGCTGCTTCTTCTGCAGCTTTCTTAGCTGCAGATTTCTCAGCTTCTTTCTTGCGAGCTACCTCTTCAGCGGATTTCTTTGCTGCTTCTTTTTCAGCTGCTTCTTCTGCGG
>Ga0222678_1000490_pt1 | contig 17525 bp, 23 predicted proteins | sample AntAcemetagen937_FD_179801 | JGI IMG/M metagenome (GOLD analysis project Ga0222678, IMG submission 179801) | Saline water microbial communities from Ace Lake, Antarctica - #937 | ecosystem: Environmental > Aquatic > Non-marine Saline and Alkaline > Saline | place: Antarctica: Ace Lake... | reverse complement strand
GCCGAGAATTTCTTCGACCGCGTGAGCAAGACCTCGTGTCTTGCCGCGCTGACCGAAGTCGGCGGCAGCGATCTTGCGGCGCGTTATGCCGCATCGAAGAAGGCTGACCTTGCCAAGACCTGCGAGACGATCTTCGCCGGCAAGGCGATCATTGAACAGGACGTCAAGGAAGCAGCGCTGGCCTGGTTGCCTGAAGGCATGAAGTTCACGATTGGTGCCAATCCCGCTGATCCGGTCATCCCGGGCACAGACGAAAGCGACCTTGTAGCCGACGTCTGCGATGGCGATGACGGTGAAGCCGACAGCGCGTCCGGCGAGCTCATCAATGGCCATGAACCTCAACACGCCTGTGAAGAAGCGGCGGTAGCCGCCTGAGACGGCAAATCACCCCTCCTGATGACCTGGCCCGGCCACTCGTCTGAGTGAGCCGGGCCTCTTTTTTGTTGAGGAGCAGGCCAATGCGCCAACGACCCAAGCGCGACGTCGCGCAGGAAATCACCAATCTGATCATCAAGACAATTGAGGCCGGAACGCTGCCCTGGCGCCGACCCTGGAAGAAGACCGGTATGGGCGGCGCACCGCTGCGCGCTGCAGGCGTCCCTTACACAGGGATCAACCGCCTCTATCTTTGGGCGGTCGCCGATCACTATGGATATGGCTCACGCTACTGGATGACCTGGCGCCAGGCCATCGAGCTTGGCGGACAGGTCCGCAAGGGCGAGACCGCCGAGCCGAGCATCTATTTTAACAGCACGAAGAAGACTGCGATCGACCAGGCAACGGGCGAGGAATCGTCAAAAACAATCCGCTTCATGCGCGCCTACAGCGTGTTCAACGCATCGCAGATCGATGGCCTGCCGCCGCATTTCTATCCGAGCCCGTTGCCTGAAGCGCCGCCGACGCCCTCGCAGAAGGCCGCTGCCATCGAGCGCTTCTTCGCACCCGTCCCGGCGGACATACGCCTCGGCGGAGACCGCGCGTTCTACTCGCCGGGCGCTGATTATATTCAGCTTCCGCACCCCAATGTCTTCAACACCGAAGACGGATTCGTGGCTACGAAAGCGCATGAACTTGGCCATTGGTCAGGCCATGCCTCGCGGCTTGCCCGCGAATTTGGCAAGCGTTTCGGCGACAAGGCATACGCTTTCGAGGAGCTGGTAGCAGAGCAGGTGAGTGCCCGGATCTGCTACGAACTGGGCCTTCCGGCAGACCTCCACGAAAGCCATGCCAGTTATGTCTCGCACTGGCTGGAGATCCTCAAGGCCGACAAGACGGCGATCATCACCGCGGCCGCGAAGGCCGATCAGGCATTCAACCATCTTGCGGCCTATTCGGGCTACCAGAGCGAAGCTGCGGACCAAGAAGGGGAGGAAGCCGATGAAACGGCGCCAGTTCCGGCTTGTGCTTGAGCCAGCCCCCGAGGAGGTCGTTCGGCTCGCACAGCTTCACCGCTATGCGGGCGAAGTTGCAGGCCGGGGAAGGGCGCCCATTGGCGGTGTGCTGGCTGAGTATATCGCAAGCCTGTTTCCCCAGAGGGATCCACGCCAGGTGCTGGACGGTCTTCTCGGCAAGGGGGACGCCGGTTGGTCACTTGGCACAGCTCCGGGTCAAGGCAGATCGCTCATCATCCAGACAACCGAAGCGGGCGTTGCCGTCTCGGCAGTTGCGCGAATGCTCGAACAGATTGCGCCAGGGGCGCTCCTGCGACCCATGATCTACGAGCCGTTGCCGCTTGAGAAACCGAGCGAGCACCGCGGCAGCCTGCATTGAGGGAAGGGGGATGGGGCCATTGCATCTTGCAACGGAAAGGAAGCCTCATGTCCTGCGACATCGATTACCGTTACCGCCGCGCACTCCAGCCTGATGGACTGACAACCTTCGAAAATGCGCTGCGAGTATTGAACGAGGCCGTCGATGATGTTCGCCTTGCAGGCCGGCAGGCCGCAACCTGTCCGGCTGTGCTGCTGCTGACGCGCCACCTTCAACGCATTGCTGACGGAAGGCCGACTGAATGTGAGGCAGACGACCAGGCTCTGCGGTCCCAGTGCATTGAACGCCTTGCCGAGCTCAAGCACAGGCCTGCGATCATTGCGCTGGTCAAACGCGGGCTCGACTATCGTCCCGAAGAACTGCGCCACTATCGGCGCGAGGGCACGCGGGCGCTGCGCCAGATCGCAGCAGGAATCGGGCTCGAGCATGCCAATTACCGCATCAGCTATTACACCTCGCAGGAACAGCTGGCGGGCGAGCATGTCCTCGAAGCCGACGGGATCTACGTCCGGATCAGCCCGGAACGGTTTGGCGAGCCGGGTCTCGCCTGGCGCAACCCGTTCTGGAAACCGCCTGGCGCGGTGATGCGCAAAGCGCCGATCACCGCCCTTGCAGACATTCCCGCACTCACGGCGCGGATCGCGCGCGAATTGAAGATCGCACCTCCGGCGCAGCCGGGGCTTATCTGAAGGAGAACACGCATGGGCTGGCTTTACATGCACCGTGCCGGGATGGGGGGCTTCGACACTCCCAAGGCCTATCTCGACAATCAGCTCACATGGGAGCGCGAGAATGAAGAAACCGGCAGCTTCGAAGGATGCCGGGTCATCAGAAGCGTGTCCACAACCGGGGCCTATTACGCGGCTGTCCAGCGCTACGGACCGAACAACCAGACCCACGCCATCTCCGCGGTGATCTGTCTGGTCCGCTGGAACCCCAAGGCAGCCGACGGCCTCCTGTTCGGCTACAAGGACAGTGCGCCGTTGCGGCGCTGAAATGGAGTATCAGTGATGATGAGGTAAGTTGAGAATGCCTCTGCTCGCCGGACTAACCTCGGGCCTCACAAGGTCTGAAATCCCGAAAGGGACGGGGAACAATAGCATGTTCGGAAAAGGCCGGATGCGTCTGAGTCGCAAATCGAGGCGATGACGGTCAGGGCAAGGTGCGTATGGTGAAGGCTACACTGCTTAAATCCCAGTCTGCAGCAATCTATATAGCGATACTGGCGAAAGCGACTGTCACGCCAGGTCCGGATGATGACAGCGGTCTCATGTCTTGGCCGCCTGTTTCTCAGCCCATCCGGTGCGCCTCTCGTCGAGGGGTTTAGTGGACGAACGGGACACCTAACCGCGCCGCATCTCCATTCAGCGTAACTACGGGATGCCCTAAACAGGCGGCTTAGGCCGGCCTGCATGGGTACGGAGCCGCCATATTACTCAAACGCCCGGGGTAATGCCTGGGACATCGACCTCTTCGGAGGCGGCGGTGCAACCGTATAAGGTCTCGAGCGATTGGGCCGAAAGCGGGGAAGACCGGGGGAAGGGCGGCAGCTGTGATTCTTCAACCACCAATCATGGGGTGTGCTGATGCTGCCAGAAACTGTGAAAGGCCGGTTGGAGGCCATTCCGGCGCTCGTTGCGTCGGGCAAACGGGTAAATGGGCTTTATCGTCTGATGGGGTCTCGCCTCCTCTGGGAGGAGGGGCTCCAGAAGATCGCATCCAACAAGGGTGCGATGACGCCGGGTATTGACGGCGAGACCTTCGCGGACTTCGGACCGGAAGACCTCGACCCGCTTATCGCCAGTGTGACGGCGGGGACCTATGAACCCAAACCAGTGCGTCGGGTGTTTATCCCGAAAGGCAAGGGCAAACGGCGTCCGCTGGGGATTCCCACGTGTGATGACCGCCTCGTTCAGGAAGTGGCGCGGCAATTGCTCGAACGGATCTATGAGCCGGTGTTCTCGAACGCCTCCCATGGATTCCGGCCGGGCCGGTCGTGTCATACGGCGCTTGAACACGTCAAAGCCGTATGGACGGGGGTGAAATGGCTCGTAGATGTGGATGTCGCAGGGTTCTTCGAGAACATCAACCATGACATTCTCCTGCGGCTGCTGCGGAAACGGATCGACGATGATAAATTCATCGGCCTGATCGGCAGCATGCTTAAGGCGGGCGTTATGGAAGACCGGGTTCACACCCGGACCTACAGCGGCACTCCGCAGGGCGGTATCGTCTCTCCAATCCTGGCCAACATCTATCTCCATGAACTCGATATGTTCATGGCGGAACGGATCGCGGCTTTCGAAAGGGGGAAGGTCCGTGCCACAAACCCGGAATATGGGCGACTGGCTGGGCGCATCCAGAAACAACGGAAGCGCGTCACCATGCTGCGGGCTAAAGACAATGTCGATGAGGTAAAGGTTGCGGCCGCCTTGGCCAAAATCCAAACCTTACTGCCGCAAAAGCGTTCCATCCCGTCGAGAGATGCGATGGATCCCGGTTATCGCCGACTTCGTTACTGTCGCTACGCGGACGACTTCATGATTGGGGTTATCGGTAGCAAGGAGGATGCACGAAGCGTGTTCGCCGAAGTCAGGGCATTCCTGACCGACGCACTGGCGCTCACGGTGTCCGAGGAGAAAAGCGGTATCCGCAAGGCGAGCGATGGAGCCGCCTTCCTTGGATATGAGGTCCGCACATATACGACACGTCAACGGGTTGTCCGGAGTCGACAAGGCTCCGTCAGCTTCCTCCGTCGGCCGCCGTCGGAAGTTATGCAGCTTCATGTCCCTTGGGAGAAGGTCCACGCGTTCGCCTCGGCAAAAGGCTATGGTGATCTGTCGGTGTTGAAGCCGCGTCATCGGAGCCTGCTGCTAAGCTGCAGCGACGTTGAGATCGTCCTTGCTTACAACGCCGAATTGCGGGGGTTTGCGAACTACTATGCTCTCGCCAAGGATGTGAGCTACAAGCTGAACAGGCTTGAGTTTCTCCAGCGGTGGAGCTTGTTCAAGACCTTGGCTAGCAAGCACAAAACTAACGTGCGAGCGGTCGTGACCCGCATGAGGACGGGGCAGGAATTTACCATCGACTACGACGTCGATGGCCAGCCCCGCTCGGCCAAAGTCTGGAAATTGGCTCATCTGAAACGTGATCCGGCCACCTCGTCCAGGATTGATATCCAGCCTTGGACGCAGGTGTTCACACACTCACGTACGGACTGGGTTGATCGTCAAAATGCCAAGCAATGCGAGGCCTGCGGTCGATCCGATATTCCGTGTCAGGTGCACCATATCCGGGGAATGGCCGATGTTTCGCACCGCGGCTTTGTCGTGAGGATGAAGGCGGCCCGCGCGCGCAGGACAGTAGTCCTGTGCGAGCAATGCCACCGGGATACTCATGCTGGCCGATTGCCCGATCAGCGCGAAGGACTGGTAGGTCACAGTGGAGAGCCGCATGCAGTGAAAGCTGCACGTGCGGTTCGGCGGGGGGATCAGGGCTGACTCCATGAGCAGCACCAATCCTACCCGACTGGATGAAAACTCCGGGCCGGTGGAGGCCGGGTGTCCCAGAAGTATCCTCGAGGAACTCGGGCCAACCCGTCACCCTTATGCCCTCGACTGGCGCAACCGGTGCTACCGCCATCTGCGCCTCAAGGAACGCAAGATCGCCGATGGCGACATGATCCGGCTGCCTGAACCCATGAAGTTCACCGACGGGAGCGAACACGCCGAATTCAGGGTGACAAAGCGCGGCGCGAAGATTGAACTCAGCACGCCCGATGGCCGAGGCCGGTTCCGCATCAGCAGATTGATGGAGCGCCGGTTCGAAGTCGTGCCCCCCAAGCGTGCGCCGCGCACATTCTTCCCGGCAACGCCGTAACGCTCGGGAGGTGACCATGCTGCTTCAGAGCCTCGATCCCAGAAGGGCGATCCTGTGCGGACGCGCCAATGCCGAGCGCCTCGCCATCCGGATGACAGCAAATTCCGGGCAGAGCCATGCCGTGGTGAGGACGGACAGCAAACTCCAGCCCTTCTGTGTTTTGCGTGCAGAGCAGGGCGTGCCCGGTGTGATCGAGCTACAGGTTGTCGTCCTGTAGGCTATCTCGGATAAATGGGGCTCTTGCCCTTCATCACTTGTTCACGCTTGCAATTGTACCAATACCAGTACAATGTTTCGGGAAAGGATGAAGCTATGGATGTTATCACCTACTCAGAAGCGCGCGCCAATCTGAAAGGCATTATGGATCAGGTGGTCAGTGACCGGACACATGTCGTGGTCACGCGCCAGAAGGCAGAGTCGATCGTGATGGTCTCGCTCGAAGATTGGAACGCGATCGAGGAGACCATGTACCTCCTTTCGAACCGCACCAATTCCGACCGCCTAAGGCAGTCGATCGAGCAACTGGATGGTCAAGGCGGCAATGAGCGCGGGCTGATCGAGTCTTGAAGCTGGTTTTTGCTGACAATGCCTGGGAGGATTATCTTCACTGGCAGCAAGCCGATGACAAGGTTCTCACCCGGCTCAACGATCTTATCAAGGAATGCCAGCGAACGCCTTTCAAAGGAACCGGAAAGCCTGAGCCTCTCAAAGGCTCCCTGGCAGGCTGGTGGTCGCGGCGCATCACCAAAGAAGACCGTCTGGTCTATCGCGTCACTGGCAAAGGAAACGAGCAACAGTTAGAGATTGCCCAATGCCGGTTTCACTATTGAACTGAGGCTCCTACATGAAATCCCATCGCGATGCGGAAGATAGCGCGCGTGATCCGCGCAAACTGATAGCGCAGCTGGGCACAACGGGCGATGAACTCGCGCGCACTCTTGGTCTCGACAAAGATGCTACCCGCCGCATGGAATCAGATGACGTTCAGCGGCGCATAGGCTCGATGAGAGAGGTGGTCAGCAAGGTGGAACCGCGTTTCGGTTCTATGATCATGGCCTATGCCTGGTATCGTTCTGAGCCGCTTTCCGGTTTTTCCGGCCAGACTGCGATGGAACTTGTGCGCTTCGACCGCGTGCAGGACGTGCTGACTTATATTGATGCCGTGGACGCAGGCGTTCATGCCTAGGCATGGCGATGTCGCCGAAATGTCTATTCCTCGATCATCCCTCCGAGGCCGGGATCAAGATACCACGACGGGCCTTCGGTAAAGTCGGCATTGCGCGCAGGAACCGGGCCATCAGGCTCTGACGAGACGTAAGGGTTGACCATCGGCGCAGGGTGCTGCCCCGATCGCAGAATGTGCCCCGACATCTGGCAGCGCGGCCCGAGGAGCCCGAAAAGCCATTCGAGATCGTCGAGCATCTGGACAACCCCGCGCCCTGCCAGCGCATAGTAGAGGCAGCGCTGATAGTCATCGCAATGGCAGGACAGGATCTGCGTCAGCCGAGCCTTGGCATTGGGCAGGCCCTGGAAGACGCCCTGCAAGGTCTCATAGAGCTCGCGCGCCGAGTAATAGGCATCGAACGGCTCCACTCCGATCGAGGCATTGGCGAGCATGCGCTTGGTCGGACGGCAATTCGGATCAAGTGCCGCGTCGCGCAGCGTGACATCGAGGTCGAACTTGCCGATATCAAAGACCTTGTTCATTATTCATGGGCTCCTGCAGATTATGAACATATAGTGAACAAACGACAGGGTCAAGGCGTCATCATGCATGTGGCTGGTAGGTAAGGACACCACAGGAAAGACCGGCAGGGTCGCCATCAGCGACGAGCTGAAGGCTGCGCTGGTGCGGTGGTATACAGGCCGGGGCAGCGAGGCCGACCACCGCGCTTGCGTCTCACTAGTCTCGACCGCGCGAGAGAACCACAAGTGGATCGCCTGCGATTGCCTTGGGGCAGAGCATCCGCCGCCGCTGATGAGCGCGGCCTATCTCAGTTTTCAGGAAACCTATTACCTCCGGCGTCTCACTTCGCGGCCAGGCCACGATCCAGGTTGCCCGTTTCATCTGCCGCAGGCGCCACCGCGCATCCGCGAGACCGTGAAGGATTCGCTCTATGCTATCGGCCTACCAAAAGGCCTGTTCAGTGCTCACCAGAAGGCACCGGAGAAGCTAGCACAGAGGCCAGAGGACATAGAGCCTGACGACCGCTCACGCGGCGTCGCTATCCCGCGCCTCGGCAAGCTGCTCTGGTTTCTGCTCGAACGCGCAGGGTCGAACATCCTGCGCGAATTACCGCCCAGTGGCAGGCGCGCAGGCTCGATCAGCGAAGAAATGCGCCACCTCAAGCGCGCCGCTCAGGGCCTCGATATCGCGCCGGGCGTCCGGCTGTCGGATCATCTCTACACCAACGCGATCGATTACGAGAAACGGCGGGTCCATGCCCGATTGCGGGCTGCGGCCGAGACCTGGCCGCCCGAGTTTGCACCGCAAGCCTTTCTGCTTCTCGAAGCGAGCGAGGTCACATCCAGCGAGGTGGTGACGGGGCTCGGAACTGTCGAAATCCGCAATCGCATCCAGCACACCGGGATCATCCGGGCCGAGGTCGAGCCACCCTTTCTGGTGCTGGCCGTCGTCGGCGAGCATAGTCGGCGCGAAGGATACCTGGCGCTGCGCGCCTATGCCCAGCCTGTCTTCAGCGGAAACCAGTTCGTGCCTGCCGAGCGCGACCATGATCGCGACGTGCTGCGCGCGCTCCAACAGGCCCAGTATGAATTGCGCCGCCTCGGTGTCAGGATGGCGGTCAAGAAGGTCCTCTTTGACATCACGCTGGCTGCGGGGTCGGCGAGGCCGGATTTCCTGGTGGCGCTGCTCGATGAGCATAGCGGGGTGGAGTGCAAGTTCGCGCTCCAGATCCTGCAGTCTGATGATGCCGACTATCTTGAGCTGCGCAGCATCGAGCGCGAGCGTCTCGGTCAGGCCGGGCTTGTCGTATCCATGGCCGTCAGCAGCGTGACGCCTGAGGCAATTATCAGCGAAGCCCGCCGCATTCTCGAGTGAAGGGGAGGGGGAGGATGTGAGCGAACCTGAAGAAGGAGAGTTCGCTCATGACATGCTTTGCTCCGTCGCCGCGCCCATCGACATCGATCTGGGGTGCTGTCCAACAGGCCGATCAGCTTGGCCCCGGGATTTGGTCGGTGATGACCGCCAGCCACGGCGGCATCATTCTGTCCGATCAGAGGCAGGCCGCCATGCCGCCGGCGCTACTGCTCGAGGGCGGCTCCTACGAGGAAGACTGCGACTGGGCGCTCCCGATCCTTGCCTTCGCCAGCGAGCTTGAACGCCAGCGCTCCTGCTCCGCGGGCTTTCTGCAGCTTGCCCGCGATACCGCCAAATCTTGGCACACGGACCGCTTCGGTGCCTTCACCGGCGAGGCCGTCGAGGAGAATGCGTCCACGATCCTGCGGACGCGCAAGGCCTACATCGCCGCGATCGGCGAATTCTGCGTGACCAGCGCCTGGGGCGATTGGGCCGAATGGGTGCCGGACGGCAAAGTCGGCGTGATTGCCCGGCAAGTCGAGCGCGTCGATCACCTTGGCCGGCCAACCTATGGCGAAGCGGAAGTCTGCGCGCTCATCGCCAAGGACCTCTACGCCGCGCGCGGCGAGGTCACGGCGCTGCGCGATACGGCGCACGAGGTCATCCCGATACCTGAGGCCCTGCGGCCCAAGCGAGTCGGATGAAGAGCGGGCCGAAGACCGCCCGGCTCTGGTCACGCATCAATCCGCCGATCTGAAGGGAAGGGGGGAGGGGAAGGGCGAACCAGTGTGACGAAGGACCCCTTGCCATGAACCCGACAATCATCCGTCCCAGCGTCAGCCCGAAGACGATCACCAAAGTCACGCGCCTCTTTAACGGCACCATCGGCGATATCCTCGGCGAGCTCCTCCAGAACAGTCGCCGCGCTGGCGCGTCCCGGATCGATATCGCCTGCTGCGCGGATCAGGACGGAGCGCGCCTGACCCTTGTCGATGATGGGTCCGGGGTAGCCGATCCCCAGACCATGATTGCGCTGGGGGATTCGGGCTGGAGCCAGCACATCCATGAGGCCGAAGACCCGGCAGGCATGGGTGTCTTCAGCCTGGCGGGAAAGGATACCCGGATCAGCACGCGTCATGCCGATGCCCACACCGGATGGTCGGCCCATGTCCCAGCGGATGGCTGGACCGGCGCGAAGGACATTGCCGTGGTGCCCCTTGCTCGCCCGGTTGGGACGACCATCACCTTCCTGATGCCCGGGGTGAGCGAGCAGACGACCGAGCGGATTCTACGCGAGGTCGCGAAGTTCTACCCGCTGCCGGTGTTCTTCAATGGCGCGCAAGTGCCGCGCGAGGACTTTCTAGCAAAGGCGATCTACATCGCCGAGTGGAACGGCAGCCAGATCGGCGTGTTCGAGGGGCGCGAATACCACCAGGACCCGACGACGAACTTCCATGGCATGGTGCTCACCCGCAAGCTTGCCAGCGTCTCGGAGAGCCTTGGCGGCAAGACCTACCATGCCCGGCTCGATATCGGGGCCACCCCGGGTCTTGCCCTTGTGCTCCCGGCGCGCAAGGAATTCGTCGAGAACGCCGCCTTTGCGGCGCTGCAGGCAGCGTGCAAGCGCACGATCTATGCCGCGCTGGCGCACAAAGGCCGGCACCGGCTTTCCTTCGAGAACTGGAAAGAAGCGCGCGATCTGGGGGTTGCCCTGCCCGAGGCCGACCCTTGGCTACCCCGCTGGCATGCGGCCATCGCGGAGAGCGACAACGTCAATGTCGAATATGAGGAGGTCGCAGCAGGTGCGGACGCGATCCTTGTCGCGGATCTCGAGCCCGATATCGGGCAGGGACTGGAGCGCGCGCTGCGCGAGCACCCCTTGCGCCCGCACCTCGTCGAGAACCATCCCGCATACGCAGGCTATGGCTGGTATGACGCGCTGCATCAGCTCGGCAACGTGCGATTCTATGTTGCAGCCGGAGAGCGGGACCACGTCATCGCCGAGAACGGCAGCTTCCCGCCGCTCGATGACCATGTGCGTGCCGAGACGATCGAACTGAGGTTCTGTGTCTTTCACCGCGCCACCGAAACCGAGCGCGAGGAACGGATCCCGGCAGATGTCGCTTTCGTCGTAAACGAAGATGGCTGGTACAGCGGCATCGACCAGATCCGCATCGCCTACGTTCCGGGTGATGACCTGACCCCCGAAACGCTGGTCGATCTGATCGAGAACGTCTGCTTCTGCGCGAGTGACGACAGTGAGGCCGATTCCTGGGACACCCAGCACGAGCACTTCTTGCGCGATGCGCGCGAGCTCGCTGCCCGGGTGCTGCTCGGCGAAGACGAGGCCATCGCGGCGCGTATCCGCGACACGCTCGCCGGCATCCTGTGGGTCATTCCCAAGGACCGGCAGGTTGCCATTACCGTCGCCCCCGGGACCGCGATCGATGTTCAGCTGTCCGCTTGTCAGCCTGCCGGCTGAGGCTCGCGAAGCCGTCCGGTTGCCCGCTGATCGCCCCTTTGATCGGGAGGAGACCTCCAATGCATGACACATCCGACCGCTCTTGCGCGCGGCAGCGTGCCGAGCGCATCGCGCTGCTCAATGATGCCGCGCGCCAGGGCCGTGACCGAACGGCCCGCATCGTCATGACCTCCGGGCTTCTTGCAGAATTCGGCGGCGACACCGTGGCAGACAGCATGATGGCCCAGGCTCGGTTGATGGCCGCTCTGCGCCATTGCACCTTCGCCCCGGATTCGCCCGAGCGAGACTTTGCAAGCATGGATGTCGATGGCATCAAGGTGCTGATGAAAGTCGATTATTTCGATACCGAACTGGCGTTCGGGTCAGAGGATCCGGCCAATCCAGCGATGACACGGCGCGTCATCACGCTGATACGGCCAGCAGACTACTGATCATTGTGAGGCGCGGACATGTCACTGCGCCGCGGGGCATCGGCCCGGTAAATGGTGGGGAGGTAACGAGCGCATGAGCAGGCACAAAGTACCGCTTCGTGACGGGATTGCAGCGGCAAGCGCCTATGTCGGATGGGACCGACCGCTTCAGACCTATTTCGCGCAGGTTCTGAGCGCCCCCGACGAAGACGGGGAGGAGATCGAACTCGTATGGGTCGGAACCGCCTTCGGCGAGCTTCCCCGCGCGGTTGACGCAATCCGCGTGCTCGAACCCTATTGCCATATCGAAGCAAGCCTTGCCGCACAGCTCGAGATCGACAGGATGGCCTGCCTCGCCACACGCGATGGCCCCAATCAGCTTGAAGCCAAGGCCTTCATGGCGCGCCTCAGCCAGATCAAGGACGGGTCCGCGCCCGAAGCTTAGGTCGGTACAGACCGCGCAGGGTTCGAAGCAGGGCAGGTTCAGCTCCAAACCACCTATCGAGACTCCTCAGCCCTCCGGGCTGGACAGGACGACGCGCGCCTGCGGTGGCTGGCGCACGGGCCGGGCCAAGGGCCCGGAGGAGAGGGGGGGATGGGAGAAGGTGTTCCGGACAAGGGGTTCGGACAGCATCAGGAGAATTTGACATGAACATCGGCACCCTCAAGGCCAACGCAGAAGGCGTTCACATCGGCCGCATCACCACCCTGACCTTCAGCGCGACCGTCGCCCTGCGCGCCTTCGAATCCACCAACGAGCGGGCACCCAAGTTCGACCTCATGGCGCTCTCGGCGGACCGCCGCAGCTGGGTCAAGATCGGCGCGCTCTGGGAATACTCGTCGAACGAGACCGGCGAGTGCTTCCTGTCGGGCCAGATCGACGACCCCAGCCTCTCGGCGCCGATCCCGGTCGCGATGTTCCAGCAGAACGATGGCAGCTTCAATGTCGCCTGGCGCCGCTCGAAGCCCAAGGCCTCGCTCGACGGCTTCGGCAGCGAGAGCGAAGGTGCTCTGCCGCCGCTCACCGCCACCGGTGACGAACCGGCCAGCGACCGCGGCGTTGACAGCGGCGCTGCCAGCGGCGACGGTCTGGGCGAGAGCACCGCTCCGGCACCCAAGGGCAAGACGCGCGTGAGCGTCGACGCCTGACCGGGACAAGCCCCCCCGTGACCGGTGCCGCGACCCGCGCCGGTCACATCGGGAAGGCCCGTCTGCGCATTTGTCGCGGGCGGGCCTTTTCTTTTGCCCGCTGCTGTCGGGCTCGGCAGAACTGCTGAAGGAACTCGGCCAGCAAGAGGGAAGGGGGAGGTGCCGTTCGAGCAAAGGAGGCTTGAATGGCAAAAACAATCTGGGCTCTCGATCTTGAAGGCGCGCCCACAAACGAAGACTGCGCGCAGATCGGCCACACCCCGAACTTCGACCTCGTGAATACTGCCGAAGCCACGCTCTACAGGGCTGCGCTGATCGCGGTGGCCGGGCCTCCGCTCGCCGGAATCACCCTGCGGATCAAGGCCAACGCTCATGATTTCGGAACCTACCGGACAGTCGAGGCGAGCATCGACAATGACCAGGACGACGGCAGCCATGCCAGCTATCTCGAGACCCTCGAGACCGGCATCGCCTTCTGGCATCAGGCCGGGTTTGCACCGCCTGAATTCGGCAAGCTGACGGCCAGCGATCAGCTTGCAGGTTTCGTCGTGGAAGCCGTAGCAAGCGCGCTGCGGATCACACGGCCGAGCAGCACCGGCGCATTCTTCCCGGCGTCCTCCGGGCCGCTCCACCGGAACCTCACCGCAGCCTTTCCGGAGGCGGCGCAGCGCGCCTTCTCCGAAGGGGGTGTGACATGCTGACCGATAGCGAGCGCTTCGCCTTCAGCGCCTGGCGGATCCATGCGTTCGCCTCGACGGGCAATGCCTATGACGCCGTGCAAACCGAAGAGACTATCGCTGCTGGCGATACTCTGCTCATTCTCGATGAAAGGGTTGTCGGTGTCGCGATGACCTGGCCCTTTGCTATCACCGCAGAACCAGGCAAGCTTCACGCGGTCAGTGAGCCCGGTCCGGGCGAAACCCTTGGACACATTGAAAAGGCGCTCGATGTTCCGGACGGGTCAATCGCGCGAGCCTGCCGCCTCGCACGGACTCTGGACTTTGCGATTGATGCGGGCCTCGTCCCCTTGTTGCCGGAGCTGCCGGTAACAGAGGTGGACAGCTAGCGCAGCTGGGGTCGCCACAGAAAACTTGCTATTTTGGCAATAATTGCTATTTTGGTGCCAAGAGGAGATACCACCATGCCAGCGGCGGCGAACGAGCACCCTAGGGTTCCCCTGACCCGGTTTCACAACAACACCGGCGAGTTCCTCGATCTCGCAACCAAACAGCCGGTCGTCCTGACCAGCCATGGCCGCGAGCGGCATGTGATCGCAGATAGCGACTATTTCCGCCATCTCGAAGAGGCGGCACGCGGTGTGATCGCCGGCCACATGAATATCGAAGCTGTCGCTTCGTCCGACATGACCGAAGCCGATCGCAAGGCTTTCGCCAATGCACGGCCCTCGGAAAGCGAACTCGCCAATGACCGCTGGGAAGACTGACCGCCCCGCCGCAGGCCATATCCTCCGATACGTCTATCTCTTCGAGGAAGAGCAGAGACGGGGCCGCGACGAAGGTGTCAAGGAACGCTTTGTCGTCGTCGTGGGTGTCGAGGGCTCACGCTATCTGGTCGCCGCGATCACGACCAAGGGTGAGGGGCGCAAGAACGCCATCGTGATCCCCGATGAGATTGCGCGCACAGCTGGCCTTGCTCCCGGTAGCGCCATCGTCATTTCGGAATTCAACCGGTTCACCTGGCCCGGGTTCGACATCAGACCCCTGATGAAGCAGCCCGGATACATTGCCGGACGACTCCCACCGCGGTTCACGGCAAAGATCATCGATGCCATAGCAGCCTGGAGATCAGCTCCCGTCGATCGGGATTGATTGGCGCAACGTGCAGACAGGCAGCCCCCTTGGGGCCTTGTCCGATTGTGCATCAGCGCCAGGCCAGTGGTGCCAACCTTGCGGATCGGCACCCCAGATAGCCAAGGTCAGGTGTTCCGGACTACTGCCGCAAAGGGACTATTCGCTCACCGAAATCAGCGAAAACGGACAATCAGTCCTGCGATCATCCTTGATAGCAGCAAGCCGAGACGCGGCGAGGTTGATGTCCAGGCACGCAATCAGCCCCTGTGCCAACAGCACGTCCGCCGTCCAGTGCCCATGCCTCTCTGGTCGAGCTTAGGGCCAACCTGCAGAAATGCGAGCCGTGTTGCCCGGCAAGCCGGGCTGCCCGCACCACCTCGATTTCCGAGGTTTCCCGCGCGCGAAGGCGCGCGGTGTCCCAGCTCTCCCGCCGAGGCTCGATAAGGGCACCGGCGGACGAGCCGTCGGCACCAAGGAGGCTCTTGCAATGAACATCGTCAACCTCGTCGGCCGTCTCGCCAAGGATCCCGTTGCCCGCGATCGCAGCGACACCCGCATCACCGAACTCATCCTCGTGACCGAACGTCCCGTCATCCGCGATGGGAAGGTCCAGAAGGACCCCGAAACCGGCTACCCGGTCAAGGATGCCGAATTCCACAAAATCACCGTCTTCAACGGCATGGGGCTCCCGCTGCGCCAGCACAAGGCCAAGGGCGACCAGCTCGCCGTGACGGGTCGCATCCACTACTCGCGCTGGCAGGACGCCGAAGGCAATGACCGCTACGGCTGCGAGATCATCGCCGAGAATGTTGAGTTCCTGTGATCGTCGGGACGGCGGCGCTTCGGTGCCGCCCTTCGCCGCGTTATTGATGGTGCGCACCCGAGTGCGGAGCGCAGGCCGGTTAGTTGCCGGTGGGATTTATCCTGGCACCACGATGACCACAGCTGCAGCGCAAGTGCCGGGCTACCATGTCCAGTTTGAGGGGGATCGACCTGGTGAAGCACTGATCGCGCAGCCGGGCCGCCGGCATGATGACTACACGCCTGCAGCGGCCGCACTCGATCTGCGCATTGAGGCCATGACGAACAAGATCGGCGACAGAATCGAGGCGTTTGGTTCCCATACGTCACCGAGAACATATAAAGAACTTTATCGTCAAGGGATGCCGAAGGCAAGGTTGGCGTCTGCCGGCCTATGGCCGGCATCGCGCTCTATTCCTCCGGGCTGCCGGCAGCACACAAGCCTTGCCCGTGTACTGCGTCTGCGACCGGCGTCACCGAGTCCCTGCCGGGTCTCGGCCCATCCGGGTGACATGGGGTAACAGCGGGCTGCGCTGTTTCGGTCGATTCGGTTAGATCAAGCCCTCAAACTTGGAGGGTACGATATGCAGTTCGTCGGATTAGACGTTTCCGTTGATGAAACGAGTGTTTGTGTTGTCGATGCGGCCGGCACGGTCATGCGCGAACTCAAGGTCAGAACTGACCCTGTCGCAATAGGGCGAGCTGTTTCTCAGCACGCGCCAGAAGCGGAGCGCATCGGGCTGGAGGCGGGCGGATCGAGCAGTTGGCTCTGTCGGGAGCTGAAGCTGCAGGGCCTGCCGGTAATGCATATGGAAGCCCGGCATGCGCATCGTGCGCTGTCGATGCGGATCAACAAGACCGACCGCAATGATGCCCGTGGCCTTGCCGAGCTGATGAGGGTTGGCTGGTTCAAACCGGCCCATGCGAAATCGGTCGACGCACACCGTATCCGATCGCTTCTTCTCGCCCGGAAGCGGCTTATCGACATGCGGCGGGATCTGACAAACCAAGCTCGCAATATCATGAAGACAACGGGGACCATGCTTGGGAGCACGGCGGGTCGCGGGTTCGTCGCCAAGGCGACTGCCGCATGCGATGCCGATGCGAACCTGGCTTCGATGTGCAGGCCATTGTTGGAAGTGGCTCGCACAATGGCTTTGCAAATCAGGGCCTATGATCGGACGCTGCTCGCAATGGCGCGGCATCATCAAACGGCGCGGCGCATGATGACCGTTCCAGGCGTCGGCAGCCTCACGGCGCTGGCGTTCATCAGTGCGATCGATGACCCGCTCCGCTTCAAACGATCGACTGATGTCGGGGCGTATCTTGGCTTGACACCCAGGCGGCATCAATCCGGGGAAATGGACTGGAGCGGCCGGATATCAAAGCTCGGCGATGGTTTGGCGCGAACCTACCTGTTCGAGGCTGCGTCTGTGCTGGTCGGGCGGATCGCCCGCTGGTCGTCGCTACAGGAGTGGGGAGCCCGTCTCACCAAACGGGTCGGATCGAAGAAGGCCCGCGTGGCTGTCGCGCGGAAGATCGCGATAATCCTGCACTGCATCTGGGTCGATGGCACGGAGTTCGAATGGGGCACACCAATCGAGGCGTAAAGACAAGATATCGAGTTCCGCTCGGCTGAGCGGTTCGTCCGGCCGGGACGATGGGGCCGGTGACCTCGTAGCGATCGTTGCGGCTTGGACCGCGCGGGTAACGCTGAGGCATCGCACCGACGGAGCCCATGGTGAGGCGGCATACCGACCTCGGAAAGAACGACGCGCCCGGCGACGATTTTGCGACGGCTGATGCCCGGAACTCGATGCCCTCTTGACGAGAGGCGCTGTTAAAGAACGATAGCTGGCGCTTCAAAAACCGCAGCTGACCGCCACCTTCGCCGCCTTCAAAAATCTATCTTGCGCTGCGTGCGCCTCCGGGCGGGCTACGCCCGCCCTCCGCCGCACGCAGCGCAAGGCTCACCTCGACAAACCCCTATCATATCCGCAAGGGGGTCCTTCTTCGACGCCGATCGGGGGTCCCGTTTGAACGCCGTTTGACATTTTAGAGTAACCACGTACAGGAGAACGACCATGCGAACGATTCTTGCTCCAATCCAAGGCTATCAATCCGACGAGGCAGTGCTCGATTCGGCACTCGACCTGGCCGGCAAATTTGGCTCGCATGTCACC
>Ga0222678_1000477_pt1 | contig 17954 bp, 16 predicted proteins | sample AntAcemetagen937_FD_179801 | JGI IMG/M metagenome (GOLD analysis project Ga0222678, IMG submission 179801) | Saline water microbial communities from Ace Lake, Antarctica - #937 | ecosystem: Environmental > Aquatic > Non-marine Saline and Alkaline > Saline | place: Antarctica: Ace Lake... | reverse complement strand
ATTTTAGCTTTGGCCCCCCTGAAACCGTGTGTGATGGCGTTGTTTACCTGAATTGTGTTGCAGGCCTCAACGCAACGACCGCAAAGGATGCACCGCGAAAAATCTCTGACGATTAATGGACTTGCCATCTCCATGGGATACTCGGTCTGGGCCCTTACAAAACCGGTGGTATCCACCTGATATTTATATGCGTAGGCCTGTAGATTGCAGGCGCTGTGGGCAGGGCAGAGGTCTGCTCTCTGGTCATAGCTCTCAACATGCTGCTGGAATGAGGTCCAGTCCTGAGACCTGTTGGTGGCGATAGCGCAGTTATGGTTTCCTGACTGAAGAAGTAATGCGATTATTGTTTTTCTCGCCTCTATGACCGAGGATGAGTGGGTGTGAACAACCATTTTGGGGGCTGCCGGGGTAGCACATGCCGGCAGGAGCGATCGTGCGCCTTCAACCTCCACCACACATATCCTGCATGCCCCTGTTGGCCGGGTTCCTTTCATATAACATAGTGTGGGGATAAAAATCCCGTTTCGTCTTGCTACTTCAACGATTGTTTCATCATTTTCAAATTCTAATTGACGTCCGTCAATGGTAATTATGTTCTCAGCCATTTTTCCTCTCCGGGTTTCGATTTAAGACCCGTCATTTCGTAAACGCAATGTGGTTATTAGTTATTGGTTATCAGTTCTCTTTCTATTCAACGATTAACGAATAAACTAATAACGAACAACAAAGGGATCTGTTCCCCATGATCCTATTTCTGCTTTCTGTAACAGATCAGACCGCATTTTAGACACCGTTCAGATTCTTTTTTAGCAGAATCTGCATCCAAACCGGGGAATTCATCAGGAAAGATCCAGGCCGTCTTGCTGTCGCCTTCCACATCCATGATGTCAGGACGTTCTCGATCCGATAAAGCCACATCATGAACTTCTGTTACGTTCAGGATCGAATCCGCTTCACATACAAGATCATGTATGGGTGTGATCGAATCGTCGGTAAAATGTTGATGAATTGCCCTGGTGAGCCTTCTGCCCGAGAGAAGTGACTTTACCACTGCGGAAGAATCGCTTATCCGGCCCGGCTCGGGTGGAGTACATATGCCGTCTTTGCCTCCCGGAAAGGTGCGGAAGGCCTCGAGGGTTTCCCATGTGACTTCTTCTGCTTCGGATTCCGACTGGTCTTCGGAGCGTATAAACAGAAATTCAGGAAGACGTCCTGCTGGAATCAAAAGGGTATCTGCACGGATAGTCTCCCTTTCATTAGCGATTTCGCCAATCGGATGCGCATTTTCAAGGGCTACCCTTATAAGCCGCCTGGAGATACCCTTAAGGGCTGTTACCACGGTTGAGGTCCTGACAAATATCCCTTCAGCTGCCAGACCTTTGACATCCTGAAGCTCAACAGGCAGCTCGTGGACCCGGAGTTTGGAGGCAATGGTTACCTTTTGTGCCCCTATACTCCTGCACCTGCGGGCTAAATCGAGGCCTTCAACTTCATCGTTAATGATGACCACTCTTCGGCCCGGATCGGTGTTTTTCCCGTCAGACAGGGAACGGAGAAAGTCCAGCATGGTAAATACGCCCGGCACCGATGTATCATAACCGCTCGGAGCCGGTTGCAGTATCTGCCTGCTGTCAAAACCGCCCTTGGTCAGTGCTATTGCATCAAAACCTTCCTGAAACAATGAATTCAGGTCAAAATGCTGGCCCATCACTATATTATTTTTTGCTTCTACACCGGTTTCAAGTATCCCATCTATTTCGTGATCCAGGACCTTGCGCGGGAGCCTGTCTTCAGCAATGACATATCTGAGTATCCCTCCTAATTGAGGTTTTGCCTCAAAGATGGTGGGGTTATACCCGAGGCGTGCGAGATAATAGCTCAGCGTCAGTCCTTCGGCGCCCCCACCTACAACCGCAATCTTTTCACCGCTGCCAGGGGCCTTGTAGGGAGTGATATGTTTTCCGGTTTCCATCTCATAATCTGCCACAAACCGCTTCAGTGGATTTATGGCGACTGCCTCGTCTATAAGGTTGCGCCGGCACGCAAGCTCGCACGGGGCCGGGCAGATGTATCCGCATATGAGGGGTAGGGGGCATTTCTCCTTTATGATGGCAAGGGCGGCTTCGTAGTTGTGGTTGCGGATCTCCTGAATGAACCCGGGTATGTTTATCCCTGTTGGACAGCTCCTTTGACAGGGAGCGGTACACTCATCAGTAACATACTCGCCGATGATTCGATCAGATGTGGAAGTGAGGGTTATGATATGCTTGGGACATACACGTTCGCATGTGCCACACCCTGTACAGAGTTCGGTGTCTACTACAGGGAGATTATCAGGCCCCATGGAGAGCGCTCCAAAAGGACATGCATTCACGCAGGTGCCTAAACCGAGACACCCGATGGTACATATCTTGGAGCCGCCGTCAAGCAGGGCCGCTGCCCGGCAGTCGTGGATTCCCTGATACAGGTATTTGACATCTGCGTCCTGATAGCCGTAGCTGCACCCGGGAGCGGCAATTTCCGGCTCTTTCAGAGTTATCGTCACGCCCATTAGTGCAGCTATTTCAGCTGCGACATCGGGGCCACCTGCCACGCAGGATGAGGCCGAAGACTTTCCTGTCACGATGGCCACTGCATTGGAGCTGCATCCGGGCAATCCGCATCCACCGCAATTGGCCCCGGGTAATGCATCTTCTACGGCCTCGATCTTGGGATCGACATAGACATAGAATATCTTTGAGGCCAAGGCTAAGACTACGCCTATGACCACACCTAATCCCCCCAGTACCAAAAAACCACTTACCATGCCGGTCCTCCGAGCTTGGTTAATTTGTCATTTGTCATTCGATCGTTATTCAATTGTTTTTTTAAGAGTCAATAGTCAATAGTCAATAGTCAATAGTCAATTCTTACACCATCCCCTTGAATGCAAAGAAGGCAAGGGAAAGCATCCCGGCTGTGACAAGGCCTATGGAAGTATCCTGAAGAGGTTTTGGGACTCTTGCCAAGATTATTCGTTCACGAATTCCGGCAAAAAGGACCAGTGCCAATCCGAAACCTACCGCGTAGCTGAAAGATGCTACCAAGGTCTGGGTGAAGCTGTATTCCTCCATAATGTTGATAAGACATACACCCATAACTGCACAATTGGTGGTGATCAGGGGGAGGAATATACCGAGACCGGCATAGAGGCCCGGTATGCTTTTTCTTAGGAACATCTCGACGAACTGGACAAGAGATGCAATTACCAGAATAAATGAGAGGGTCCTCAGGTATTCGAGACCAAAGGCCTTTAAGAGATATATGTCGACAATCCATGTGATTGCTCCGGCCATGACCAATACAAAAATAACCGCCATTGCCATACCGACTGCGGTCTCCATTTTTTTGGAAACCCCCAAGAAAGGACAGTTCCCGAGATACTGCATCAACAGAATATTGTTGACAAAGATACAGGCTACTATCAGCAAAATATAATCGGTCATTTAGTTTCTCCTATTTCTTCCCTAACATGTTCATAATGCACAGCATAAGCCCTAAACAGACAAAGGCTCCCGGCGCCTGCACCATAAATGCAAAAGGCTCAAAGGTCGGGCCAAACACCGGGATATCGTAAAAAGTGCCATTTCCAAGGACCTCCCGCACTATGGCAAGTGCGGTAAGGGAGAGTGTGTAACCCAGCCCTATGCCGAGGCCGTCGGCAAGGGAGGCAACTACACCGTTCTTGGCGGCAAAGGCCTCTGCACGGCCCAGGACAATACAGTTGACTACGATGAGGGGGATAAATATGCCGAGTTTCAAAAAGAGAGGGTAGGCAAAGGCCTGCATAACCAGTTCTACAACGGTTACAAAGGTGGCAATGACCACGATGAAACAGGCGATCCTGACCTTCTTGGGTATTATATTCCTGAGTAAAGAGATGAGGATGTTGGAACAGATGAGCACGAATGTGGTTGCTATACCCATTCCGATACCGTTTTCCACAGTCTTGGTCACCGCCAATATTGGGCATAGACCGAGAACGAGGCGAAACGGAGGGATTTCAGCCCAAAGCCCTTTTGTGAATTCCTGAACAGCTGTTTTAGCCATAATCGATTAGCCCCTTAGCCCTGTTTCTCTTTTACTTTTTCAATTATCGTTGGTTTAAGTCTCTTGTAGATCTCTCCGGCCTCAACAACCGCCCCGCATACGCCGCGTGACGATATGGTCGCTCCGCTCAGCGCGTCAATCTGTCCGCCGTCAGTCTTGATCTTAAAAGGATCTAATATGGACAATCCCTTGAACTGGGTGGCAAAGTCAGGATCGGTCTTGGCCCTTGAACCGACGCCAGGGGTTTCGCTATGGGTCGTGACTGCCACCCCGATTATCTCGTCGTTTTCCAAGTTCACCCCCACAATAACACCCAATTCGCCGCCAAACCCCTTTCCAAAGGTTTCAAAAGCAACGGTGTTGCGTTTGCCCTCAAATTCCCCAACAAAGAGGTTCATCTCTTTGGCCTCATCAACGATCTTTAACCGATCAATAAGGGGATCGTTTGAGCATCCTTCCATGATGTTTTTTATGGTGGGGCCTTTGACGAATTTAAGCTGTTGGTATTCGATCCTCTCCCTGGTTACGTTCTGAATTGCGGCCAGAACACCCCCCGAAAGGCAGCTAAAGACAACAACTGCTATGAAAAGCTTTAACATTTCACGCATGCTTAATCCCCTTTCCCAGAGGCTTTGGTCTGATCTTGTCGAGAAGCGGGTTTGCGACATTCATTATGAGGATGGCAAAAACGGTCCCATCCACAAACGCGCCGATGTTACGGATAAGAACCGTGAGAAAACCGGCGCATGCCCCATATATCAACATAGGGACAAAGTTCACCGGTGATGATGAATCTTCAGTGGCAAGGAAGAAGGCGCCTATCAGGGTGTATCCGGTCAAGAGATGAAACAGCGGGCCTGCATATTTTTCAGAGTCGGATATGTTAAAAAGAAAGGCGGTCAGAAAGACTCCGGCTAAGAACGAGATCGATATCTCCCAGCGGATCATCCCACGAAGGATCAGGTAGATCCCTCCAATAATAAGACCGAGGCCGAAGGTGGATCCTATTGCGCCTGCATACTGGCCCATAAGGAGATCGCCAACAGAGTAGTTGGAGACCACTGAAGTTCCGAGATGCTTGAGCGCGGCCAATGGATATACCATATAAAATCCAAGATCGTAATTCACCAAGGTCTCATCGAAATCCAAAAGGCCTTTCCATGAGAGCGTTATTATCGCTATGGAGACCAATGTGGGGTTGAGCGGGTTGCAGCCAATACCGCCGTATATCTGTTTTCCCACCACAACAGCAAGGAAAGTGCCTATCACCACAGTCCACCAGGGAGTCGTCGCAGGGAGCAGCATTGATAGAAGAAGACCGATAACAGCGGCGTTGCCGTCTCCGATGCTGACCGGGCGTTTCATCACGGTGTTCATGATAAGTTCCCAGATCATGGCCATGGAGACAGAGAGTGCCACAACACCGAGGGCAGGGGGGCCGTACTGATATATCCCCATTATTACCGCGGGAAGGGCAGCCAACATAATGTTATAACTCTTAGCTGAGAGGCTGCTCATGTTGTGCCAGTAAGGGGCATGGGAACTGACAAAAAGTTTCTGGCTATCCATTCGATTCCTCCAGGCTTCCTGTTAAAGGAAGTTCATGTTTTCCAAGCATGATATAGTGGAATATGGGAATTCGCATCACACATACATAGCTACAAAGGCCGCATTCTACACAGGAAAGGAGGTCATATTCTTGAGCCGCCTCTTCATACAGCCCGTTTTCAAGGAGTCTTATGAGCATATTGACAGGTAATTTGGCAGGGCAGGCCCTGACGCATTCCCCACAGTTGATACATGGGTCTTTGCCTACCGGAATCACCTGGTCCTTGTGCTGCACCATAATGGCATCCGTATCAGTTAGTATCGGCATATCCACTGAGTAGATGCCCCGGCCTGACATGGGTCCACCAAAAACCAGACGGTCTCCCTCAGATACGTCGATATTCAGGGTGTTGAGAATATCGCTTACGGGAGTCCCTATCCTGGCCCTGATGGCGGTGAGTCTGTTATCTTTGTCAATGACAGTTACCACCTTGGTGACAGGCATTTTTCCCTCTACGACGGCAGTCCTCAAGGCCACAACAGCCTCAGCGCTGATAAAACCGATTCCCAGATCTTCGAAGCTTTGTGATGGGGAGACTGGATTGCCGAGTATCTCTTTAATCAGCAACTCAGGGGTTGCATCTGGATAGAGAGGTTCAATGACCTTGACCTCAGCGCCACTCTTATTCGCCTCCGGAATCAGGGAAGGGGGTACGACAAAGATGACTCTTTTAACACCCGTGATTTTTTTTAGAAATTCAATCCCTTCGGCTAAATTCTCAGCCTCGGTTTTCACAATTATCTGGTTTGTGGCAATCAGCAGGTCTTGATCTAAACCGTTAATGATGATCGTGTTCAGGGGGTTGTCTATTTTGATAAGAGAGGACAGATCAGAGATTCCAGGGAGGCACGACAAAAAGGGAAGGGCGTTTTCAGGGGCGGCATCTTTTTCAGTCTTTTCGAATTCATTATCCCACAGATCCTTTGATTTTGCCTCAATGGAAACCGAAATAAAGGACTGACCGGCATATCCTGTGGTAAGTGATATGTCGATGATCGTACCTGTTGCTGTTGAGGTCAGACATTCTTTCCCGGTTTTACGGAGATTCAGTCTCTGTCCTGTTCTGACCTCGTCACCAATTGAGAGGACAAGGTCATCCAGTTCACCCTTAGGTGACTTGTGCATTAGGGTAATCCTGGGTGAGGGAGGAATTTCTTTGACATCTTTTCCCTCAATATTCTTAATCCCTGAATATTTTAACTTGGGTTTTGCCAAACCGAAAAACGGTTTCTTTATCATTTCTGCCTCCTGGCCTCAATCCCATCCACAGATTACGCAGATTACACGGATTCTCCAAACGCCCCATCCAGCCATCCTAAAGCATCCAGTCATCCCTTCAATTCCTTAATACCTCAATTCTTCAATCCCTAAATTCATTACATTGCATGGCACTCTGCACAATTAACCGGCCCTCCACCCTCTTCATGACAGGTTTTGCACTGTTTATGAAAGGCATCTGGTCTTTTTGGGGCATCGTCACTATCATCTGTATGGCATTCCCCGCATGTAGTGGGTTTGTCTCCTTCGTTTTCAAGAGCATGATGACAGTCGGTGCACTCAATGCCATATCCAGATTCGGACATATGTTCTTTATGGTCAAACAGGACATTCCCTCCGGTATTCTTAAACATGATCCTTAAGGGTTGTTCAGGCGCCTTTTTTGCAAAGGCCGCGTAACAGATTACACCCACCACAAGGAGTATTGCTGTGAGGCAATAAGCGATCATTCGTTCTATTTTAACTTCCATTATCCTGTTTCCTCAGTGCGTTATGGTCTAATAGCATATTCCTGCAATCCCATTGGGACATATAGCATGTGAAAAAATCACACGTGGGCATCTTTTACAGAAAAAAAGAGGTGTTTGTCAAGCAGGTATTAAACCGCATCCATTTTTTTTGCATAGGTCCATGGATTGACACGACCACTAATGTCTGTTAGAAAGTACCCGTAAAACCTTTCCCCTTTTGATACCATAATCTAAGATGAAACAGTTAGTTGCTTCCATTGACTTGGGTAGTCACACCGCAAGACTTCTGATTGCCCAGCAGTCAGGTCCCTCAGGGGGTTTGAGACCTTTGGTTAGGAAAAGGGCTTATATCCGTCTTGCTGAAGGCTTTGAGCGCGGAGGGAAAAGAATAATCGGCACTGATGCTTCTGCACGTGTCTTGGAGGTAATACAGGGGTTTTCAAGTTTGATCGCTGATTTCAACGTCCGGCAGGTATATGGGGTAGCTACAGGTATAATCAGAGATGCGATAAATCGAGACCAATTTCTTGACTATATTTACGAAAAGACCAATATTCGAATAGTGCTTATATCAGGTGAAAGAGAGGCCTTGCTAAGTGGCAAAGGAGCCCTGAGCGCCTTAAATATGAAAGGAAACCCCTTTCTCGTTTTTGATCTCGGCGGAGGAACCACGGAGTTCTTTTATGAAAACAGGGGGAAGGCAGAGGCAAAGTCAGTTCCCTTAGGCGCGGCGGCCCTGACAAGGGAATTTATTCGATCTGATCCCCCGGATGAGACCGAGTTAGATGCCATTTCAAAAGAGATAGATCAGCACCTCAAAAGTGCGCATATGGAATTGGCAAAGGAACATGTTGTCATAGGAACCGGGGGGACTGTCACGACCCTTGCTTCCATGCTTCACCGGATTCCATCCGATGACATCAGCCCGGAAAGGGTCAATGGGTTGACGCTGACACTCCCTCAGATTGCTACATGCTTTGAAGAGATGCGTAATCTGAACATTGAGGAAAGGATGGGGCTACCCGGTCTGGATCCGGAACGGGTAAATGTGATTGTGGCCGGAGCTCTTGTGGTTATAGAGATCATGAAGTATCTTGGAGCCTTCGAGCTAATTGTCAGTATGTCTGACCTGTTAGAGGGGCTTTTGATTGATGATTGATGATTTTCGATTGATGATTGACGGTCTCGTAAAAAGTCTCCAAGGCCGTCACTCGTGCGAAAGACGTGATCCCTGGTTTCCCGCGTTCGCGGGAATGACGAAAACGGGCCATCGCTGACTTTTTACATGACCATGATGATTGAATATTGAATATTTGTGGAAATGCTGAGTTTTCATCAAGGTGTCTTCAACCTGTAACACGCAACTCGTAACACGCAACTCGTAACATGGCCTTCATCTTAACCATTACACAAAATTTGTAAGGAGAGCGAAATGACTAAAAAGGATATGCGATTTGGCTATACATTTGATGACATCATTCTGGTTCCGGCACGGTCTTCGGTACTGCCGGGCGAGGTGGATGTAAGGACAAAATTGTCACGGAATATCAGTCTGAATATCCCTGTTGTCAGCGCTGCAATGGACACTGTAACTGAGTCCAAAACTGCTATTACCGTTGCAAGGCAGGGGGGGATCGGGTTTGTCCACAAGAATATGAGTATAGAACGACAGGCCTTGGAGGTGGAAAAGGTAAAGAAATCTGAGAGTGGGATGATAGTGGATCCCATCACTATAGAGCCGGAGAGAAAGATCCATGAAGTTATTGATATCATGGAAAAATACAATATTTCGGGTGTGCCTGTAGTGAAGGGCGAAAATTTGGTGGGTATCATTACTAACAGGGATCTGAGGTTTGAGACCAACCTTGACCAAAAAGTCGAATCGGTCATGACTAAGGATGACCTTGCTACGGCAAAGATAGGCATCACCTTAGAAGAATCCAAGGCTATCCTGCACAAGAGACGTATCGAAAAACTCTTGGTGGTTGACGATAAAGGGAGGCTCGAAGGGCTTATTACAATAAAGGATATTGAAAAGATTAAAAAATTTCCAAACGCATGCAAAGATGATCTCGGCCGATTAAGGGTGGGAGCTGCGGTGGGCGTTGGGCCCGATATGAAGGAACGAATTGAGGGTCTTATAAAGGCCTCGGTGGATGTGGTGGTCATGGATACTGCACACGGTCATTCGGAAATGGTGCTTAAGAGTGTGGAAAGTGCCAAAGGAGACTTTCCCGATATCGAGTTGATTGCCGGTAATGTGGCCACTGCCGAGGGAACCCAGGCCCTTATCGATGCAGGTGCGGATGCCGTGAAGGTAGGTGTAGGTCCCGGTTCAATCTGTACGACTCGTGTGGTGGCCGGTGTTGGTGTGCCCCAGATGACGGCTATTTTGGAATGTGCTGCTCAGGCAAAGAAATCTGCAGTTCCTGTTATGGGGGATGGGGGGATCAAATTCTCCGGTGATATTACAAAGGCGTTGGCCGGGGGCGCGGCCTCCATAATGATTGGAAGCCTGTTTGCGGGGACCGAGGAAAGTCCCGGCGAGACAATACTGTTTCAAGGGCGAACCTACAAGGTCTATAGGGGGATGGGCTCGTTGGAAGCTATGAAAGAAGGGAGCAGGGATAGGTATTTTCAAGAAAAAATAGACTTAGAGAAGAAGCTGGTCCCTGAAGGCATTGTGGGCAGGGTGCCCTATCGCGGTCCTCTGTCGGAGACAATTTACCAACTCGTGGGCGGGTTGAGGGCGGGGATGGGCTATCTCGGATGCCCCAATATAGAAGAACTCCAAACCGATCCCCAGTTTATACAGATCACAGCAGCCGGCCTCCAGGAAAGCCATGTACATGACGTAATAATCACAAAGGAAGCACCGAACTACCGTATAGAGTAGCCCCTTGCCATTGAATATTGAATATTGAATATTATAAAAGCAGGACATTTGAATAATCTGTGGTAATCTGAGTAATCTGCGGATGGGATTCTTGACTGATGATTGAAAAACCCGCAACCCGCAACCCCTTGGGATTGACTATTGAATATTGAATATTGAAAAATCGGAAAAGAACTGTTCTTTAACTCGTAATCCATCTGGATTGTTGATTCATAATTGACGATTGTCGATTGAAAAACCCGCAACCCGCAACTCGCAACCCGTAACCAATGACAAATGAAAGGCCGGAGGCCGCGTATGACTGCTAATCTTTATGATCAAAAAATACTCATCTTAGATTTTGGATCTCAGTACACCCAGCTTATTGCCAGGAGGGTCAGGGAGGCCAAGGTTTATTGTGAAATTCATCCCTTCAATATGAGCCTGCAAAAGATAAAGGAATTTTCCTCGAATGGCGTAATCCTCTCAGGGGGGCCTTCCAGTATATATGATGAGGATGCGCCTTTTGCTGAAAAGGGATTAATTGACCTGGATGCGCCTATTCTCGGGATATGCTATGGTATGCAATTTCTCACACATCTCTTAGGCGGAGTGGTCGCTAAATCTAATGACCGTGAGTACGGGAATGTCCGGATCAGGATTGAAGATGAAAGGGATCTTTTCTATGGGCTTGGAAGAGGGGAGGAGAGAACCGTATGGATGAGCCATGGGGATCGTATTGATCATATGCCGGAAGGGTTTGAGATCCTGGCAGGGAGTAAGAACAGCCCTGTGGCAGCCATGGCCGATGTGGAAAGGAGGCGTTTTGGTGTTCAGTTCCACCCTGAAGTGGCCCACACGCCGGATGGATCCAGGATTATAGGCAACTTCCTTTTCAAGATATGCGGGTGTGAGCCGTCGTGGAATATGGCGTCCTTTGTCCGCAAAACTGTCAAGGCCTTGAAAAAGGATATTGGTGAAGAGAGGGTTATCTGTGGACTTTCAGGGGGAGTGGATTCATCCGTGACGGCGGTTTTGCTCTATGAGGCCATTGGAGAAAAACTCTCATGTATTCTTGTGGACAACGGACTCCTGAGGAGGGATGAGGCGCGGGAGGTCATGGAGATATTTCAAGGGCATTACGGCATGGACCTTCATCTGGTAGATGCATCCGAACATTTCCTGAGACATTTAGACGGGGTCACCGACCCGGAAAAAAAGAGGAAGATAATAGGCAACGAGTTTATCCGGATTTTTGAGGAGAAGGCCAAGGAATTGGGAAGCGCAAAATACCTGGCTCAAGGCACCCTCTATCCGGATGTGATTGAGAGCGTATCGTTCAAGGGTCCTTCTGCCACCATCAAGAGCCACCACAATGTGGGGGGGTTGCCCGATGTCATGAACTTGGATCTGATTGAGCCTCTCCGGGAACTCTTTAAAGATGAAGTACGAGAGGTGGGCGTGGAACTCGGTCTTCCACGGGAATTGGTGATGCGTCAGCCATTTCCCGGGCCCGGACTCGCGGTAAGGATCTTGGGAGAGATTACGGAGGAGAGGCTTGAGATATTGAGGGCAGCTGATGCCATCATGATCGAGGAGATCAAGATGGCAGGGCTATACGAAAAGGTCTGGCAGTCCTTCGCGGTTCTTTTACCTGTCAGGACGGTCGGTGTGATGGGAGATGAAAGGACATACGAAAATGTGATTGCGATCAGGAGTGTGGACAGTCTCGATGCCATGACAGCAGACTGGTCAAAGATCCCCTACGAGGTATTAGGAAGGATTTCCAACAGGATCATAAACAGTGTCAAGGGCGTTAACCGTGTTGTTTATGATATATCCTCCAAACCGCCAAGTACCATTGAATGGGAGTAGGGCTGCGGGAAAACTTGTCCTAAAATTAACAATTTGGACCTACCGCAGCAAGGCATAACCCTCTTTTCATTCAGCCCTTGTTATTCAATCCTTTTTTTCCCTGCTGTCTGCAAAGCCCTATTCGAGACTATTTGCATAAGATTATCCGCGATTTTGGTATAAGGAGGAACAAACATCTCTTGCAGAAAAAAATTGGGATTTTTCTCAATGATGGGGTTTGATTCCGCAAGAGAAGAGACTGCTACCATAGACAAACCGCCGGCGACTCTACTCTGAACTTTTTTTCCAATGAAGTAATTGGCAAATATCTCCGCAGCCTCTAATTTTTTACCTTCCAAACCTTTTGCAAAGCAAATAGTATCCAACCATAGCATATAGCCTTTCTTGAATTCTAAAAACTTCCATTTACCCCCCTTATTATTTTCTCTCATGATTTCCGGTCCCCAACTGGTGACTATCAGCAACTCGTCTCTAAATTCCGGGGTCTTTACCCAAAAATGTCCTGCCTGCATATACAGCTCGTTGGTTTTCCTCTGAATCTCACCCTCAGAATTACATAGATGAAGAGCTTCGCCTCTTTTTCCCGATAGAATTAGCTCATTAATATAAAAGGGTTGTTTATCCAAGGCCATTAATACCAAACCGATATTATACCAGGGCTGGGCAATATTTAAGGAAATCTTCCCCCTCCATTCGTTATCCCAGAGATCTTTTACCGATTTAGGAACTTCATGTTCTTTGACTCTTTTCATATCAGCATAAAAACCGTACGTTCCGCCACCCCACGGTATGTAAAGGGGGTTATGGTTCTTATCAAGACCCATGGGAATAGATCCTACAGTTGGCAACAGATACTTGTAGTTTGTTAATCTGGGAGAATTCACATTAATATGTTGCAAGAGTTTTGAAGTTTTTTCACCTTGCATCTTTATAAAAAACAGGGTTAAAAACATGATGTCGCATTTCTTTTCCCTGATCAATCTGAACATCTGTTCAGCCCCTTCCGCATAGGGAGAAATGAGTTCTATGCGGTGAGGGTATCCTCTTTTCGTCAGAATTCTATTTACTTCTTTTACCTCTTCCGGCAGGACATAACCTTCCCATGTTAAAACCCTGAGAATATTTGCTGAATATAGATTGGAATAGCACATGAATAACGCTAAAAAAATAATAAAAACACAAAGCTTTTTTCTCATAATCAAAATTTCTTTCTTTCCGTCACGACTTTCTCACCAGTCCCACTGAAAACGCCAGCAGGAACTGGGCGGTGTAGTAGAGCGGTAACCCGATGATACGGTTGTAGAACTGCTCCGTGACGAATCGCTGATGCGCCACAAAGATGTCGGAGACATAGAAAAGGACTGCGCCAATCAGTATGAACCACGCGCCGGTCCTACGAACCCCGGGATTGCGAAAAGCAGCCCATGCAGCGGCTACCATCACTGAGATCACCACAATATAAAATGTGACCGGCACCAACATTTTTCCCAGATGCGGCAGAAGCCACCAGTAGACGAATCCACTGATCGCGATGATCAGGATGTTCACGGGGTTGATCCAGTCCGCGCTACGGGCAAGGATGGCGAATGCCAGGATATAGAGGATATGACCCGCGAGAAAGGCCACAAGTCCGACTCTGAAAGCAGTCAGCCCGGGTAAGCCGAGACATACATCTCCCACAAGCCCGAGAATCAGCCCTGTAAGGACCAACTTGAAGTACTTGGGCATGACCCTGGGCTGTAACAGGGCGGCTACCACGAATAGGATAGAGAGTGGTGTCTTGAACCCCAACGACAACCAGTTGGCCCCAGTGCCCTCTGCCCACAAAAGACCCAGCAGAAGTCCGGCTGCGACAACAAGCAGAATGTATCTAAACATGTTCCCTCCTTAGCAGTAGTCCGATTCCCCTTTTTCACTAACTTGGCGTTTTGGCATCAGGTTTTCATGAGATTTTTTTTAGCCGGTTTAGATTCTTCCAGAACCCGCTGTGAACTTCGGAAACCATGGCCACTGCCCTGTCAACTCTTTTTTGCTCAGCAGGGGAGAGGATATTTTTATGGGCGCTTGTCGAAAGGCCAGCAAGTTCCCTCAAAACTGCTTTCACTCCTTCACTGAGTCCCGTTAGATTATAGCCCCCCTCAAGCGTAATGACGACCTTTCCATTACAGCATGCGTTAGCGATATCCATCACGGACCGGGTTAGCGCGGCAAAACCATTCGGAGTTACAAGCATTCCTCCTAAGGGATCGTCTTTATAAATATCGAAACCCGCCGACACCAAGATGAGATCCGGTTCAAACTCGAGGGCGATCGGTTCCAATATCTTTTTAAACACGCCAATGTATTCCGCGTCCCCATGCCCAGGTGAGAGAGGGACATTTACGGTGAATCCCTTAGCTTTTCCTCTCCCTATCTGCTTGAAAGCGCCGCTGCCCGGATAGTAGGGATATTGATGGGTTGAAAAGTAGAGGATTGTGGGATTTTCTTCAAATGTATGCTGAGTCCCGTTGCCATGATGAAGATCCCAGTCCACCACAAGGATTCGTTCAGTGCCATGAAATTCCTGGGCAAATCTGGCCCCTATGGCCACATTGTTAAAGAGGCAGAAACCCATTGCCTGGTTGCTCTCAGCGTGATGGCCAGGCGGTCTTACTAATGCAAAGGCATTTTGCAGCTTTTTCGATACTACCGCGGAAATAGCTTCACACAACCCACCTGCAGCAAGAAGGGCGGCTTCGCAGGAGCCTTCAGAGACTGAAGTGTCTGGATCAAGAGAAGTGTATCCTTTTCCCTCTGTAGCCATAATCATATCTACATACTTGGGAGAATGCACCAGCAAGAGCTCATCTCTCTCAGATCTTCTCACCGGAATATCCTGAAACAGGTCTGACATGTCAGCCCCTTCAAGCATGGAATAGATTGCTTCTAAACGTTCGGGACTCTCCGGATGAAAGGCCCCTGGTTTGTGATCCAAGTATCTTCTGTCCTTAACAATACCTGTCTTAAGCATTTTAGCTCCTCTTTAACTTACTGGCGGAAATAGATCTGGTCATAAATCTTGAATCTCTTCCTTGACGGATATCACTACCTTGTAGAGTGCCGTGATTATGAGTGTCCCCAAGGAATAAATGCCGAGGGAGATTGTTAGCTCTACCCATGATGGAGGGTACTCCATGATTCGTCCGAAGACATTGGGGATAAAGGCAGCAGGCACGAGGACATAGCCCTTGTCGATCCAGAGGCCTATGAGGGCGATGATGCAGGCCGCTACAAGGACCGGTCGGTTGCTTCTGACGCCGGGAATTACCAGGAGACCAATGGCGACAAGTATGGCGATGTTCATACACCAGTACCAGGGCGCTAAGGCGCAATTGCCATTAATGCCTAAGAAGAGATACTTGAATGTCTCGGTGTATTCCGGAATATGAGCGTAGAACACAGTGAAGTACTCCACCCCCAAAAAGAATACATCAATAATCAGGGCATAGAGCATGATGGTCACTAGCTTTTGTATGGCCTTTTCTGTGACTTCAAAGCGGGTGAGGGTTTTGATTACAGTACAGAGAATTATCAGAAGGGCAGGGCCGGCGGCAAAGGCGGTGACCAAAAAACGGGGAGCCATAATGGCCGTCATCCAGAACCCCCGGCCGGGCGTGCCGGCGTAGATAAAGGCCGTGACAGTGTGCATGACCACTGCCCAGGGCATGGAAAGATAAATCAGCCCCTTCACCCACCATTGCAGGGGCACTTCCCTTTTCTCAGCCCCAATAGCTGTCCAGCCGATGATAAGGTTGAGCACCATGAAGCCGGGGAGGAAAACGGTGTCATAAAAGAGCATGGAGTGGGGAGTTGGGTTCAGGGGCACATTGAGGATCCGCATCGGCATACCAACGTCGGAAAAGATGAAGAGCAGACTCATAAGCAGGGTGCCTACAGCCAGGAACTGGGCAAAGGCCGTAATCCGTCCAAAGGCCTTGAAATCGTGCAAATAGAGCGGCAGGACCACTATAAGTACCGAGGCGGCGACCCCCACTAAAAAAGTGAACTGAGAGATATAGAACCCCCATGAGACATCCCGGCTCATGCCGGTAACCCACATCCCCTGCTGCAACTGGTACAGGTAGGCTATGAACCCGATACCGATACACGCCACTAAGGCAAGGACCCATACCCAGTAACCTTTTCCACCATGAAAAACCTTTTCGAGCATATCAGCCTTCTGTTAATCCCCAGTAATGAAGAACTCCATCCAACTATCCCATTTTATCCATCCCATAAGCGCCAAGCTTATTCAAGAGATGAACGTCCAACATCGAACATCGAACGTCCAACATCGAATGAAAAAACCAATGTCGAACTTTGAATTCCCATTTCCTCTTATTTTCACCCGTTTTGATCCCCTTAACGAAAATCTTAATGAATTCTTATATTTATCCTAAAGTATTATCTGATCTAATAGTTCAGGTTTTTCAACTCTGTTTCTTCATCTTTTCACATTCAAAATTCGATGTTGGACGTTCATCTTTTAATCCGGCCATCCATCTTGCATCCTGCATCCCTAAATTCACGTAATATAAAAAACCGACGGACCTGTGCCCAAATCCGGTTTGCGCCTGATGTGTGGCTTCTCTGACAAGAGCTTGCGAACAGCGGATGTCGGATCTTCCAGGTCTCCGAATGTCAATACGCCCTCCTTGCAGGCCTCAACGCAGGCCGGCATCCGGCCTACCTCTAAGAGTTCCTGACAGAAATTGCATTTTTCAACCACTCCCCTGCGCCGGGTAGGGTATTCAGGGTTGATCTTTTTGATGAAGGGCCGGGGGTCTCGAAAATTGAAGCTGCGAGAACCGTAGGGGCAAGCGGCCATGCAAAATCTGCAACCGATACAGCGGTGGTAATCGATCATGACTATCCCGTCCTTCTCCCTCTTGAAGGTGGCCTGGGTAGGACAGACCCTGACACAGGGCGGATCGTCGCAGTGGTTGCACATGAGAAAGAATTCTTTCTCACGGACCCTCTTAGAGAGAAACCTGTGAGACCGTTCGGGAAATGCGTTTTCATAGGGCTCAAGAAAAAGCCACTTCACCTCGTGTTCGGCCTTGAGGATATAGGGAACATTATGGATTTTATGGCAGGCGGTCAGACAATCATCTGCACAGTCGTCTCTGCACTTGTTCATATCAACCACCATGGCCCATCTCCTGGCCTTCAGAGCCTTTGGGCCGGGCGACATCTGTCCCATCTTAAGCCCAAATCCAACAGAAGGACAGGCCATGACGGACAGGGCTGACGTTGCAGCCGCTTTCAGGAATTTCCGCCGGTTCAATGTCACGATCTTTCCCCTTTACGATTCAAACGAATCACTTCTGACCTCCCGCCGGGGCGTAGGCTATTCTGGGCCGGAGGCTGAACTCCGACCTCCGATTTCTGACCTTTTACAACCTCGGATGGGGCAAAATGACAGTCCCAGCAGGGAGGCACAACATCGTTATAGTCATGGCATTGATTACAAAACCGGTTTCTGGACGTATGACATCCCATGCAGGTCTTGTGCAGGTTCATCTCAAATTTCTCTCCCTTTGTGGAGGTGTATATGAGCAGGTCATCCCTCACTACCGCAATCCGCCATGCGTCTAGCGTGAGTTTACTATAAAACCATATTTTTTCAAAGAGATTAAAGCCGTAACCCATTGTTTTCTCAGAGGTTGCGGCTTTTTTTATCCTCAGATTTAGTGTATACACTGATTAAAAGGAATTT
>Ga0222678_1000465_pt1 | contig 18269 bp, 15 predicted proteins | sample AntAcemetagen937_FD_179801 | JGI IMG/M metagenome (GOLD analysis project Ga0222678, IMG submission 179801) | Saline water microbial communities from Ace Lake, Antarctica - #937 | ecosystem: Environmental > Aquatic > Non-marine Saline and Alkaline > Saline | place: Antarctica: Ace Lake... | reverse complement strand
GCAAAAAAAGCAACACCTTCGATAAGTGCGGCAGAAATAATCATATTTGAACGAATGTCATTTCCTGCTTCAGGTTGACGTGCTATTGATTCAACAGCTCCGCGTCCAATTTGACCGATTCCAACACCAGCACCTATTGCGGCAATACTTGCACCTAAAGCAGCACCCATTTTTGCAATTGGGGTCAGATCTTGTGCTACCTGTAATAAAACTGCTAATAATTCCATAATTTAATTTATTTAAAGGTTAATATTAGTTTAAGATTATTTGTTATTTCTTATGTGAATCTTCTAATGCCATTCCAAAGTACAGGGCTGAAAGAAGTGTAAATACGTATGCCTGAATAAATGCTACCAATAGTTCGAGTAAACTCATAAAAATAGAAAATGCTATTGAAACTACTGATACTCCATAACCCAGTACTGGGTTCATTTGACCAAAGATAAATATCAGACTTACGAAACCTAATATGATAATATGTCCGGCTGTGATGTTTGCAAACAAACGAACCATTAATACAAAAGGTTTTGTTATTAATCCCATTATTTCAACTATTGGCATAAGAGGTATTGGTACTTTAAGCCACCATGGAACGCCGGGTGTGTTAACAATATGTTTCCAATAATTTATGTTTCCACTAAATGATGTAATTGCAAAAGTAAATATTGCTAATACTCCTGTAATTGCTATGTTACCTGTAATGTTTGCTCCTCCTGGAAAAAATGGAACCAGTCCCAAAAGATTATTAATAAATATAAAGAAAAATATTGTTAAAAGGTATGGAAGATATTTTTCATATTTCTTTTCGCCAATTGCTGCTTTTGCAATATCGTCTCTGATAAAAAGAATTAATGGTTCAACAAATGATTGAAGTCCTTTAGGGGCTTTTCCTTTTCTTTTGATATATGTTCGGGCAACAGAAATAAATATCCAGCAGATAAGTGCAAAACTTATAAATAGTGCAAATACATTTTTTGTAATTGAAATATCGAATGGAAGCTTTGAGTTAATTTCACCTGCTTCATTTATTTTTACAATTTTGCCTTTGTAGTCTCCGTCCGACATTAATTTATATCCTTTATAAGAATCGTGTCCGTGATGAAATTTACTTGACCAAAAACTTACAAATTTACCTTCATCGATTAAAATTATTGGCAAAGGAATTGAAACATGAGTATGCTTATAAGTTAAAATGTGCCATTCGTGTGAGTCGATAATGTGTTCTATAATTTCTTTTCCGGCATTATATTCTGCTTCTTCAACTTCATTTTCCCAACTTTCTGAATGTTTAGTATTCTCGGTTTCATGAGAGTTCTTTATGTGTTGTGCGTTAACAGTTTGTATTTGGAAAAAACACAAAAGCAATGCGGATAATAAAACCCTGAAAATGTTTATCTTGAAATAATTGATAGTATTTCCCATTTACTTTGAATAAAATTTATCAAGCTGCAATTTTACAAAAAAATAATGAATTACTAAATAGTTTCTTAACTCAATTTATAATTTTTCTATAATATTTAAAAAGAAATTGCATTTAGCTTAATTATTTCTTATTTTCACAGAATAATCTAAAACTTTGTTTGAGTAATCGAAAAATTAATTAACTTACTTCTATTCAAAAAGAAAGGTATAAATTATGAAAAAAGGTATTTTAGTATTATTTGCAGTTTTATCCATTGGATTTTTTGGATGTAAAGAGAGTGAAAAACAAGAACAAATAATTAGTCTTGAAGAAGAAAAAGTACAAATTGAAAATATTCTTGACCAATATGTTATTGCCAACGAAAACAAAGATTTAAGTATAATTGAAAAAATTTGGGCAAACGAAGATGATATTGTTTTGATTGGAACTGATAGCGATGAAAAGCTAATCGGCTGGAAACAAATAAAAAAAGCAATTCAACATCAGTTTAAATCATTTGAAGATGTTTATATCTCGGTTTCTGATCAAAAAATATTTATTAATAAATCTGCTAATACAGCATGGTTTTCTGCAATGCTTAGTTATAATTTTATCTATAAAGGAGAAGCAAAAAGTTTCGAAGGTATAAGATTTACAGGAGTCCTTGAAAAATCTGATGATTGGGAAATTGTTCAAGGTCACTTATCAATTCCTGCTGAAGTAGATATTGAACAAGAAAAAAAAGTTAAATAAACCAAAAATTTCCAATACCAAACTAAAAGACCGGGCGATTTTCCATCGTTCGGTCTTGATTGTTAATACAAACAATTTTTATAAATTAAAAAAGTTTTTTTTTTAGTTCAACTTTTATTATGGTATTTTTCATATAAAAAAATTATAATTTAAATTTGCAAAAAAAACAAAAAGAGCATGCTTGTTCAGATTGGAAAAAAGCTAAAGAACTGGGTACAACAATAAATGATGAGGTTTTAGAAAAATATTGTAAATAAAAAATTTGTATTAAGAAATCAGGACAATATTTGTAATAATCAGATTAAAAATCTATAATATTATTCTAAGGTACTGGAAACTGTTGTTAAAGGATAATCACCGGTTTTTGAATTTTCTTTTATTACTTCGCCATTATAGAAAGTTGTAAGTTGTACTGTGGCATTTCTGCTGTTTGCCTGAGCCGAAAAATAATAATAATCACCGGTTTTTACTTTGAATGAATTAGTCCAGCCGCTTTTTACTTCAGGATTTTGGATGGGTTTTTTATTTTTTATTTTATAAGTAATATTAAAAGTAGCAGCAGTTCCTTTTAATTCAACTTTGATAGTTTCCGGAGGGAACTTTTTTTTAAATAGTGAAACGAAAAAATTAAAAATATTTGCCATATTGTTTTTTTTTCAAATGTAAATAAATATTTGAAATAAAAAAAACAAATTAGAATTTAATTAATAAGGGGAAATTTACGCTCATTTACCTCTATATCTTTATTTTCAATAAATTATTACGATTTTGGATTTATTAGAAAAATATTTTTTTGTAGTAATTTTATTCAGCTAAAATCAAGACTTTATTTTTTAAAACTTCAATTACACCTCCATTGATTTCAAAAAATTGACTGTTTTTATTTTTGTCAGTAATTTTAATTTCTCCCTTTTTTAAAACAGAAATTAATGGAGCATGGTTATTAAGGATTTCAAAAGACCCATCGATTCCGGGTATTTGAATTAAATTTACATCTCCTTCAAAAATTGTTTTATCTGGTGTAATTATTTCGATTCGCATTTTATTAAATAAATTATTTTCCTTATTTATTTTCTTCCAGTATTTTTTTACCTTTTTCAATTGCTTCATCAATTGTACCAACAAGGTTAAAGGCAGCTTCAGGATATTCATCAACTTCGCCATCAAGAATCATGTTAAATCCTTTAATAGTATCTTCAATAGAAACAATAGTTCCTTTTAATCCTGTAAATTGTTCGGCAACATGGAAAGGTTGAGAAAGGAAACGTTGTACACGTCTTGCTCTGTGAACAACAATTTTATCTTCTTCTGATAATTCTTCCATTCCAAGAATTGCAATAATATCCTGAAGTTCTTTATATCTCTGAAGAATTTCTTTTACCTTTTGAGATGTTTTATAATGTTCTTCTCCAACAATTTTAGGAGAAAGAATTCTTGATGTTGAATCTAATGGATCTACAGCAGGATAAATTCCAAGTTCTGCAATTTTTCGACTTAAAACTGTAGTAGCATCAAGGTGAGCAAAAGTTGTAGCAGGAGCAGGGTCAGTTAAGTCATCTGCAGGCACATAAACCGCCTGAACTGATGTAATTGATCCTTTTTTTGTTGATGTAATTCTTTCTTGCATTATCCCCATTTCAGTTGCCAGAGTTGGTTGATAACCTACTGCTGATGGCATTCTTCCGAGTAATGCAGATAGTTCTGATCCGGCTTGAGTAAAACGGAAAATATTATCCATAAAAAAAAGAATATCATTTCCGCCGGATTTTTCATCACCATCGCGGAAATATTCTGCAAGTGTCAATCCTGATAATGCAACACGTGCACGTGCTCCCGGAGGTTCATTCATCTGACCAAAAGTTAAAGCAGCCTGAGATTTTATCACCTCATTCATATCAACTTTTGAAAGATCCCAGCCTCCTTCTTTCATGCTTTTGTTGAATTCCTCACCATATTTAATAACGCCTGATTCGACCATTTCTCTTAAAAGATCGTTTCCTTCACGTGTTCTTTCTCCTACGCCTGCGAATACAGATAAACCGGAATATGCTTTTACAATATTATTAATAAGCTCCATAATAATTACGGTTTTTCCAACACCGGCACCTCCAAACAATCCAATTTTACCACCTCTTGCATAAGGTTCAATTAAATCGATTACTTTGATTCCTGTAAAAAGTACCTCGGCTTGTGTAGTAAGATTTTCAAATTTTGGAGGATCTCTATGTATAGGTAGTGTGTTTGTTTTGTCAACTTCACCAAGTCCATCAATAGGATCACCAATAACATTGAAAAGCCGTCCACGGATTTGATCTCCTACAGGCATTGAAATAGGTTTCCCTGTTGATATTACTTCCATGCCACGTCGTAATCCATCAGTCGAATCCATTGAAACTGTTCTTACTGTGTTTTCTCCAATATCTTGCTGACATTCAAGAATTATTGAAAGACCGTTATCGTTTTTTACTTCAAGTGCATCATAAATATGAGGTAAATTACTATCCTGTTCAAATGATACATCTATTACAGGCCCAATAATTTGTGCAATTTTCCCTTTTGTTTGATTTGCCATAATTTGAAAAAATAATTTGCACAAAGATATAATTTTGAATGAAATAATAAGAAATATTTAATCGAATTTTTTTAAATAGAAAAACAAATAAAGGTTTTCATAAAAAAGAAAATAATGGAAAAACGGGAAAACAATAGAAATTAATTCATACAAACTTTTTCTGTTTATAGGAATAAAATTGCCTGATATTATCTTGTTATGCCTTACCCTAAGAAAACGACGTACAAGTAATGACAAATCAGCAGAAAAGATAAATGACTTAATAATTGTGGAAAAGTTTTGTGGACAATATTTGTCCAAATGATAAAAGTTTATTAATTTTGGACAAAATTCGTCCTGAATGGAAAAAGAAAAGATTCATACAAATTTTGGAGAACATCTCAGAACTTTGAGAGAAACTACCGGATTAACTTTACGAGAAGTTGCATCAACAATAAACATTGATTCCTCACTTCTTGCAAAAATTGAGAGAAACCAAAGACCCCCCACAAGACAGTTAATTAAAAACTTAGCTTCTTTTTTCAATATTAATGAAAGAAAATTGTTAACTGAGTTTTTGAGTGACCAAATTGCTTATAAAATTCTGAACGAAGAAGGCGACTTAAATATTTTAAAGGTTGCTGAAGAAAAAGTGTCTTACTTAAAAACTTTGCACAATGGGAATGACTATGACAAGAAATAAAGAATTACCAACGTTTTTTGGTGAAGTAATATTAAAAGGAGAACGTATTGAAAATGAATTTGAAAACAATGTTTCTCCAAAAATCTTTTACCAACACCCAAATGGGGAACTTTGGCAAGGAGATAGTATTGAATGGTTAAAAACACTACCTGATGAAAGTGTTGATTTAGTTTTTGCCGACCCTCCTTATAATATAAAAAAAGCTGATTGGGACACGTTTGAAAGTCAAGAAGAATATATCAAGTTTTCAATGAAATGGATTGAACAAGCAGCAAGAACTCTTAAACCAACCGGAACACTTTTTATTTGTGGCTTTTCTGAAATTCTTGCAGACTTAAAACACCCTGCATCACGACTTTTTAAATCTTGCCGTTGGATTATTTGGAATTATAAAAACAAAGCTAACCTAGGTAAAGATTGGGGAAGAAGTCATGAAAGTATTTTGCATTTTCGTAAAACGAAAAACTTTACTTTCAATATTGACGAAATCCGTATTCCTTATAGCGAGCATACTTTAAAGTATCCAAGCCATCCACAAGCTGAGTCAAGTAATTTTGGTAATGGTAAAAAGAAAAATCACATATGGGAGCCAAATCCACTTGGTGCAAAACCAAAAGATGTTATAGAAATTCCGCAAGACCTTATTGAAGTTCCGACAACCTGCAATGGAATGCATGAGAAAACTCCACATCCAACACAAAAGCCAGAAGAACTTTTACGAAAGTTAATTCTTGTTACATCAAACATTGGCGATACAATTATTGACCCTTTTTGTGGTTCAGGAACTACTCCAGTTTGTTCAGAACAGCTTAAACGCAAATGGATGTCTTGTGACCTTTCACCTGAATATTTAGATTGGGCAGCAAACCGCATTGAACTTGTGGAAGAATGGAACATTGAAAAGTGGATTAAATATGATTTTGATAACCAAAGAAGAAGGAACTCTATAAGATGAATTTGAAGCAACTCGTAAATAAAGCTAAAGACAAAAGCAATTTTTCTGACTTAAAGGCATTCATAAAATTTTGTGATGAATATCTTAATTACGTCGCAGATAACTTACAGGCAATAATCGTTTCGCAAAACGAAAATCATTATTGCTTTTACCAATATAAAAAGGAAGGTGATTTTCAAATTTCCAGACCTATTAACTCAAACCTAATGTATGATGCAAATGGTTTTTCAAATGCATCAAAAGAATTTTTAAAAATCCTCAAAAGTATTAAGACGATTGACAAAAATGATGAAGCAATTAGAAATATTTTAAACAATGCGACATATACCATTCAACAATCTATTGGCTCTGCATTAGACGGATTACCAGCAGGACAATCAAATACAGCAAGAAAACTAAATGGAGACTTATTTGAACATTTTATTCGTCTAATCATTAGTGAAATCGGTATTGTTTGCAAATCTGGAACAATTCAAGTTCCGGTGATTGTGGATAATGAACCAACATTCAATATGAAATATCAACATGACCTTATAATTGAAAAAGATAGTGATGTTAAAGTCATTGGTTCAATTAAAACTTCGAGCAAAGACAGAATTGATAAGATTTTTATTGACAAGTTTCTATACAATAAACTTACAGAGAAAGCAACTCCACATATTGCAATATTTCTGAATGACGTTCAAAGGAAAAATTGGAAAAAGGAAAATAAATATGGTATAAGTGCAACTTTTCTTCCGGGTCATTTTAAAGGGTACACGGTTAAAATAAATCCTCTTGATGGAGTGTATTACTGCGACATTAGACCAAATATGAAAACAGAAAATATTTTAAAAGACCATATAAAAACTTTTGATAACTTACTGATTGAAGACATTTGGAAATTTTTATAAGCCGAAACAAAAAAGGGCGAAGGCATAACAATGTATAAAAATAATAGCCGAAATAGCAGTAATTTCAAGGGTTGTAGCCCGTTTCCCCCGAAAGCTTTCGGGGTCTTGTAAATTGACAGGAAAGTGCTACGCAATCGTCTACTATTCTTATACGAGCCGGTTGAACGAATCTCAATAGCGCAAAATATCGGGATAAATAAATTTAATACTCCGTTATTCTGCATCGTACTAAAAGAAATTCCTATTTGATATCTCTATAGCTATTCTGAGAGCTAGTTCATTTTGTAAAGACTTTTCTTTGAAAAAATAATAAAATAAAAACCCCGATAGTTATTGCAGAATCTGCAATATTAAATACAGGACGAAAGAAGATAAATCTTTCGGAACCCCAGAACGGAAGCCAGCTTGGGAATGTTCCCTTTAAAACAGGAAAATAAAACATATCAACTACTTTTCCATGAAGAAATGTACCGTAAACCCCATCATCAGGCATAAATGATGCTACTTGATGAAAATTGCTTTCACTAAATATTAATCCGTAAAAAGCACTGTCAATAATATTTCCAAGAGCTCCGGCAAATATCAGAGATAAACTAATTAAAAGCCCCGTACTATGCTTTTTCTGAGAAATTTTATAAATATAAATGCCAATTGCTATTATGGCGAGTATTCTGAAAATGCTGAGAAAAAGTTTACCAAATTCGCCGGCAAATTGAAACCCAAATGCCATTCCGTAATTTTCAGTGAAATGCAAAATAAACCAATCACCCATCACATTGGTTTCCTGACCAAGATGCATTGTAGTTTTTATCCAAAACTTTAATGCCTGATCGATAAATAAAACCAGAAATATTATTATGAAAGATTTTTTCAAAATATCTTTTTGATAAAGAAATTAATAATAAACAATATTAATCGTATTGTTTGTTTTTTGCAGCAATGCTCAATGTAGCATGAGGTACACTTCTTAGTCTTTCTTTAGAAATAAGATTTCCGGTAGCTCTACAAATTCCATAAGAACCATTTTCAATTCTAATTAGAGCATTTTCGAGATTTTGAATAAATTTTTGCTGACGAGCAGCTAATTTACTATTCTCTTCTTTTGAAAGAACCTGATATCCTTCTTCTAAAACTTTAAAGGTTGGAGAAGTATCATTGGTTCCATGCTCATTATTATTTGTATAAGCATCGGTTAACATTTTTAGATCTCGTTGTGCTTTTTCAAGTTTTACCTGAATTAATTCTTTAAATTCCTGTAACTCGTCGCTTGAGTATTTTGTTTTTTTTGTTTTAGTAGCTTTCATACTTCATATTATTATATAGAAACTAAATAGTTGAGCAAATGTATTAACTTGTCTTTTTTATATTTATTGTGATTTGAAGATCACTATTTAAATTAATAATTACTGATTCCTCGCTTTTAATTTTATCAATAAATTCCAGATTATCTGTTAAAGTTTCCGAACAAATATAAGAAATATTATTGTTAACTGCATCAATAATTGCATTATTTTTTTCGATTTGCAAAGCTATAGTATCAGTAACCTCATAACCATTGTCTTTCCTGAGGTTTTGGATTCTGTTAATTATCTCTCTGGCAATTCCTTCTTTTTCCAACTCTTTTGTAATTGTTATATCCAGAGCAACTGTTAAGTTATCCATATTTGATACAACCCATCCGGGAATATCCTCAGTTATTATTTCAACGTCTTCAATTGTTATCTCTATTTTTTCGTTTGCCAAAGATAATTCATATTTTTTAGTTGATTCGAATATACTGATATCTTCCTGATTAAAGTTGCTTATTGCCTGAGAAATTTGTTTCATCAACTTGCCATATTTCGGCCCTAATGTTTTAAAATTAGGTTTGATTTTTTTAACCAAAATGCTAGATGAATCGGAAATATATTCAATTTCTTTTACATTAACTTCTGATAAAATAAGATCTTCAACTGCTTCTATTTGCTTTTGGAAATCCTTATCAAGAACAGGAATCATAATTTTATTAAGTGGTTGACGAACTCTATTTTTAGTTTTCTTTCTCAGGGATAAAACCATAGAAGAAATTTTCTGCGAAAGCTGCATTCTTGCTTCCAAATCTTTATCAATCTGTTCTTCTTTAACTTTTGGGAAATTTGTATGATGAATAGATTCCACATCATGTTTTTTTGTAATTTTATTAAGATCAAGAAATAAATTTTCAGTAAAGAAAGGAGCAATTGGTGAAGATAATTGTGCAATTACCTCAAGGCATTTATAAAGTGTTTGGTATGCAGAAATTTTATCATCAGTATAATCACCTTTCCAGAACCTTCTTCGTGATAAACGAACGTACCAATTACTTAAATAACTATCAACAAAATTCTGAATAGCTCTTCCTGCTTTTGAAGGTTCATAATCATCATAATATCCGTCAACATGTTTGATAAGAGTATTTAATTCTGATAAAATCCAACGATCGAGTTCAGGGCGTTTTTCAAATGCAATATCGTTTTCAGAATAATCGAAACCATCTATGTTGGCATAAAGAGCAAAAAACGCATAAGTATTATAAAGTGTTCCGAAGAATTTCCTTTGAACTTCACCAATTCCTGCAGTGTTAAATTTAAGGTTTTCCCAAGGTTGTGAATTTGTCATCATGTACCACCTAAGTGCATCAGGTCCGTATTGGCTGATAATTTTAAATGGATCGGCAGCATTTCCAAGTCGTTTCGACATTTTGTTTCCTTCTTTATCTAGAACTAAACCATTAGAAACACATGTTTTGTAAGACACAGAATCGAAAAGCATAACAGCTATTGCGTGCATTGTAAAAAACCATCCTCTTGTTTGATCAACACCTTCGGCGATAAGGTCGGCGGGGAAATTGGCTTTAAACTCTTCTTTGTTTTCAAAAGGATAATGCATTTGTGCATAAGGCATTGCTCCCGAATCAAACCAAACATCAATTAAATCAGGTTCACGGAACATCTTTTCTCCTGAAGGGGAAACAAGAATAATCTTGTCGATGTAAGGACGATGGAGATCAAAAGTTTTATAGTTTTCTGTTGAATTATCTCCGGGAATATAATTTTCGAGAGGATTTGTTTTCATAAATCCCTTCTCGATTGATTTCTCAATTTCTTTTTTCAGGTCGGCAACGGAGCCAATACAAATTTGTTCTTTACGATCTTTGCTTACCCAAATCGGCAGGCCAACACCCCAAAAACGCGACCTTGATAAATTCCAGTCAACAAGGTTTTCGAGCCAGTTACCAAAACGACCAATACCGGTAGAAGCAGGTTTCCAGTTAATGGTTTTGTTTAATTCGATCATTCTGTCTTTAAAAGCAGTTGTTTTAATAAACCACGAATCCAACGGGTAATAAAGAATAGGTTTATCAGTTCGCCAGCAGTGAGGATAAGAGTGAACGTATTTTTCGGTTTTAAAGGCTTTATTTTCCTGTTTTAATTTGACGATGATATCTATATCCAAAGTTTCTTTTTTGCCTGGATCATTATTGGGATCGAATTCATTTTTCACATATCTGCCAGCAAATTCGCCCATTTCTTTGGTGCATTTTCCTTGTTTATTTACAAGAGTCAGCGAACCAATTCCATTTTGTTTTGCCACTCTTTGGTCGTCAGCACCAAAGCTTGGAGCAAGATGAACAATGCCTGTACCTTCGTCGGTTGTAACAAAATCGCCAATCAAAACTTTAAAAGCATCACCGTCTTTTGGTTGTGCAAAAGCTAATAATTGTTCGTAAGAGATTCCTTTTAGATCTTTCCCAATATAATCCCCACCAATCCGGAAAGGAATATTTTTTTGTCCTGCTTCATAATCTTCCAATTTCAATTCAGCATTTTTTTCAGGAAAATATTTTCCGATTAGTTCTTTACCAAGAATTACCGAAATTGGTTTTGAAGTATATGGATTAAATGTTTTTACTTTTGTGTAATTGATTTTTTTCCCAACACCGAGAGCAGTATTCGAAGCAAGAGTCCAAGGAGTAGTAGTCCAGGCGATAAATCTCACATCTTCATTATCATCATCAAATAAAAAATTTGATTTTTCGTTTTTAACAACTTTAAATTGAGCAACCACAGTGCTGTCTTTTACATCGCGGTAGCAACCCGGAAGATTTAATTCGTGAGAGCTAAGTCCTGTTCCGGCAGCAGGTGAATATGGCTGAATAGTATATCCTTTGTATAGCAAACCTTTATCGTTCAACTTGTTTAAAAGATACCAAACAGATTCAATATATTTATTATCGAAAGTGATATAAGGATTGTCGAGATCGACCCAGTAACCCATGTTTTTGGTAAGATCATCCCATATGTCTTTGTGTTTCATTACTTCTTTGCGACAAGCATTGTTGTAATCTTCAACAGAAATACTTTTTCCAATATCTTCTTTTGTTATACCGAGTGTTTTTTCGGTGGCAATTTCAATTGGTAAACCATGAGTATCCCAACCGGCTTTACGTTTTACCTGAAATCCTTTAAGTGTTTTATACCTGCAAAATAAGTCTTTTATTGTTCGGGAAATCACATGATGAATACCTGGCATTCCGTTTGCTGAAGGAGGACCTTCATAAAAAACGTATGGTTTGTGTCCTTCACGGATAACCACACTTTTTTCAAATATTTTATGGTCTTCCCAATATTTTTCAATATCCTCTCCTATACTTGCTAAGTTTAGGTTTTTATATTCCCGATATTTTGCTTTCATTAAATATATTATGTATTTTAAAAATTGGGTGCAAAAGTAATAAATAATTTATGAATTAATTATTTGGAAATTAAGGAATATGACAAATAATTCGTTTTTGTCATTTTTTCATTGAATTACGCTAATTGAAATTCATATTATTCGCTCAATTCGATGATAAACTTTTCCAACTTGTTCATTTAGGAGAATTTGTCGTATATCCTTGTATTTATAGTTATTTCGAATGTTGAAATCTATTAATTTATTTTTTCTTCTTTGTACTTTTGCCTTAACACAAAAGTACCAAAAAGTCAAGACTGCTGAAAATTTTCTACAAAAAATACAGAATAGGTTTTCTCGTGCATCCCCAGCCGTCCCTATATAATGTTCTTTATTGTTTCACTAAGTTTTATCAATAAATTACACCAGCCTCCTAACCTTAACCAAAAAAACTTTTTAGTATTTTCACCCTTGATTGAAATGACTGCTATTTATTTTGATGTACAAGGAATAATTTTTATCTTTGGAGAAAAAAAAGATGAAAAAAGATATCAAAGGAAATGCCCCGGCGGGAGCGGTTTATGGTTTAGGTTTTATTGGAGCTGCAATTTATTTTATTTCTAGTGCTTGCACTTTTTGGATGGGTGTGATTGGATTCCTGAAAGCAATTGTTTGGCCTGTCTTTTTGGTCTATGAGGCGTTTAAGAATTTGGGGGCATAGAATAAATGGTTTTGCCAGGTGTTTAATAGAACCTTAAATAATACAGTAATATTTTCTAAACCTCAAAAACATCATTAATCTGTTTTTTAACAAAACATACTATTATACTTATGTTGTGCTTCATTATGGCAACAAACTATATAAAGAGAATTCAAATATTACACGCTTAAATTAATACATTTACTTTTTACTGACTGTTTGTAGTACTATCTGCAAAGTCTATAAATCTAATTTACCCTTATAATATCTATTAAAACTAATATTACCCTTGGGAAACTATTTTTACCCAAAAAAATGATTGATAAATAAAATTCAAATTAATTAAACTTAATTTATACCTAATAGCGTAAAATAAACTATATTTACCCCCGAAAAACTAAAATTACTCCAGTAAATAGAAGAAAAATGAAAAAAGTAGGGTTTACATGGCTTCAGGAAAAATTAGATATCAAAGGCTTTCGATTAACGCATGAGTCTTACATCGGAACAACAGATAAAACAGAATTAAGTTCAACAAATACTGTTGTACGAACATTCAAATCAAAATATGATGTAAGCATTGAAAACCCAATGTCTCATTTAGAATTTGCACTAAAATATGATGATTTAAACCTTGCATTCATCAAGGAAGTTTTCACCTCTATTAAACATCAAACAATAGTAGATTACATCAAAGCAAAACAAAATCGAAAATTCCCGAGAATAATTGGATTTCTATATGAGTTTACAGGGGGTAAATCAATAGATATTAAAGTCACTACCACTAATTACGAAGATATATTAGACTCCTCTAAATATGTCACGGGAAATATTAAAAAAATATCCAAATGGAAAGTAAACGATAATCTTCTGGGGTCAAAAAAATTCTGCCCAATAATCAGAAGAACTAATGAACTTAGCGAGTTACTTGACTGGAATATTGAAGAGGCAATTGAAAATCTAAAACACGAATATTCTCTAGAAATTTTTAATAGAGCTAGCTATTACCTGTATAAAAAAGAATCAAAATCATCTAGTGAAATAGAGAAGGAAGAGCCATCTCAAGACAGAATGGAAAAGTTCATAGCTTTACTAGAAGAAGCAGGACAAAAACACTTTGAAGAATCACTATCTGAAGAAGAATTGGTCCGATTACAAAACACTATTGTTGACCCAAGATATGCTGATGGAGGTTTTAGGGACTTTCAAAATTATGTCGGTCAAACAATGAGAGATTATACACAACAAATACAATACGTATGTCCACCACCACAATTTGTAAAATCTCTTATGCAAGGAATAGTTGACATAAATAAAAAAAACACATCAACTGAAACGATTATAAAAGCCACAATGGTATCATTTGGTTACGTATATATTCATCCATTTGAAGATGGTAATGGAAGGATTCATCGCTTTCTAATTCATGATATTCTAGTCCGTGACGGCATTGTTGCGAGCAGTACAATACTTCCAGTTTCTGCTCAAATACTTGCCCATATGGATAAATATGATACTATTTTAGAGTTACTTTCAAAGTTGATTGAGCGAAAAGTAAAATATGACATTAATGATTCTGGAGAAATGACGGTTAATAACGCATCCGAAATAGAAGCATTATACCGATTTCCAGACCTAACTAATCACGCTGTATTTTTGGCAAGAGCTATACAATCTACGGTTAATAAAGATATACCAGAAGAACTACTTTTTCTTCAATGCTATGATGAACTTAAGGGTGATATTCAGAGTATAGTCGATATGCCAGATAATAAAGTTGATCGCATGATTTTATTCCTTCATCAGAATAAAGGAAAACTTGCAAGTCGTAAACGAAAATTTTACAAAGAACTGAGTGATAATGAAATCGAGCAAATGGAGCAGGCCTATACTCAAGTATTTGAAAGAAAATAAAACGATATACAAATTAGGACTTGAACTTGATTATTTCAATCCTTTAATCAATAATTTCTTTTCCCATATTAACAAAATCTTTGTATATTTAAAAAATTGAATAATTTGACTGTATTGATTTTAATTTTGTTTTTTTTACTTTGTGAAAATTAAATAAACATTATAATTCAATATTTGTATATGATACTCTGGAATCATCGTTTATTTAGGATGTTTTTGCAACTTATCTTTTCTTTTTTTAGTTTTTTACTTGACTTTTAACTATTTATATATTATTTTTATATTTAGAAATTTAGTGACTCTTTTTTGAAAAATATTTTATTTTCTGAATATTAACCAAATAAGTAACGATATGAAAACTAAAAAATTTACTTTTAAACCTACCCTGACTATTTTATTTTGTATTCTTTTATTTGCCGGGAGCGTGGAAGCGCAGGAATTAACTGCGGGCTCCAAAGATCGTGCTACGGCTGCGGCAACTACTTCATCTACATTTGAGGATTTAGAGTCAATAACCTTAGGGAATCTAACAGGTGCAAAAGCTGTAATGGTTATATCAAATATTGAAATGCAGACAGGGCTTGACGCTACTAAAAATGTTACCGGATACTTTGAATTAAAAGAAGGTTCGACTTCATCACCTGAAATAACAAGATACGTAGTTGGAAAAGCTTATAGTGATTATGGTTTAGCGGCAGTTTGCAATATTTTTGAGTATGGAACTGCTTTTACAGGTTCCAAAACTTTTGCATTACGACATCGAAGATTGGTTAACGGTGCTTCAAAATATTTAGCCAGTAAAGCCAATATGGTTGCTATTGTAATTGATGATGCAAATGTAACTTTACCGTATAGTGTTGAAACTTCAACAAATGCAGATGAAACAACATCTTCATCAACCTATGCTCAGATTTCAGGCGTAGTAACTTCTGCATATACACTTTCTGTGGGTGATGCTGTTTATTTAAGTACAGCTTTTTCAACAAAAGATGGAGGAGAAGCAGGTTATGCAATAAGAGTTTCTTCAGATGCTGGCGGTAGTTGGACTACTCTTTCAGAAATAGCAAGAACAAATACAGATGAATTAGGAGCGGCTACAATTACTTATTTGTTTGTGGCTACTTCAGCCGAAAATTATCTTTTTGAGGTTGCCCATAAAGCAAGCTCTGGCACGCTAACAACAAGTAATATAACTTTTATTGCGGTTGGACTAAAAGACGACAATGGAAATGTTTATCCTCATTTTAAAAGCACCGCACTTTCAGGAGGTCCAATTACAACTACAACGCCAACAGAAATTGCAGGGGGGCCTACACCAACTTCTCAAAATGCTTCAAATTCAATATTTGCACATACAACATTTAATCTTTCAAATGGGTCAGGAACCGATTTGAATACGGCAGGAATAAAACTTGGGTTTACAAATTCTACTTTTACTCCAATAACATTTAATAGATATATAGAAGCTTCGGCAACAGGGAGTGGTGGACTTGTTGGTCTTGCTTCTGAGATAAAATATAATGCTGTACCGCAAATTTCGTTATATCACAACAGTGATGGAACACAAAGCTTAACTACAGATAATGTTAATATTGTTGGGTTCCAATTAAAAAGCACACCTAAAATATGTGCACTGGGGGGAGACTTGATGACAGCAGGAAGTTGGGATCCAAGTGGTGTTCCAGATGCAAAAGATAATTTAGTAATTATAGGTGTTTCAACAAATAATACTGGAGCCCTCGTATGTTATGATTTGTGCATCGCACCAACAGGTTCTTTAAATTTATCCGGAGGTACTTTAACGCCGGGTGGTATTTTTTCAATTGAATCGGATGCAACAAACTCGGGATCATTTATAAACACTACTGCAGTGGCTACAAATATTACTTATAACCGTTATATGACCGGAGGCGATAAATGGCATTTAATTTCTTCCCCGGTTGTTGGTCAGGATATAGGTGATTTGCTTACAAACACTAATAACGGAATTGCTTATAGTATCCCTAATTCTAATTATGCAATGGCCGATTATGACGAAGCCTCAGGTCATTTCAATGCTTTTTTTGAGTCAACTGTTGCAGGTGATTTTATAGAGGCAAAGGGCTATGAAGTATTACGCTCGTCCTCAGGGGAAGTTTCTTTTACTGGCACCATAAATACTGCTGATGAAACTATTGCAATTACCCGTGGAGGAAATGGCTGGAATCTAATTGGGAATCCCTATCCTTCGGCTATATGTGTTAACACCGATGCTGATGGGACAAATAATTTGATTACTGTAAATACAGCTCAATTAGATGAAATTTTCACAATCTATTTCTGGGATGCTGCTTCTTCAGCTTATGTTGCAGTTAGTAATGCATCTGCTGCTGATTATGTTCCGCCCGGACAAGGCTTTTTTGTGAAATCTAAAATAGGTGGGGGCATAATTAGTATCACCGAAGCTATGCAAAGCCATCAACCATCTGCTGATTTTAAATCGACTAACTCTGTTTGGCCAAGAATTAATTTATTGGTTGAAACTTCAGAAACTAAAAGGAGTACACAAATTGCATTTAATTCAGAAATGACAAATGGCTTAGATGTAGGTTATGATGCAGGGATCTTCAAAAGCGGTTCTTTATCACTTTATAGCCGTTTGCTTGAAGACAATGGGGTTGATTTTGCCATACAATGCTTACCCGAAGAATACGATGAATTAGTAATCCCAATTGGTTTGGATGCATTAGCAGGAACAAATTTAGTTTTTAGTGCTGAAATTAATAACATACCTGAAAATTTCACTTTCTTGCTGGAAGATACTCAAACGGGTATTATTACCGAATTAGGTCAAAATTCTTATACAATTGAATTAGATGCAGCCAGTAATGGAATAGGTAGATTCTATCTGCATGCCAATAGAAATAATGTAGGTATTGATAATTTGTATTTACATCCTGAAGAAACATTTAAGATTATTTCAAACTCACAATCTGGAAATATACAGGTTCTCGGAACAATTAATCAGGCAACAAAAGCAATAATTTATGATATGAGGGGCAGACTAATTACCTCAGTTCAATTGAGCCGAAATAATGAAAATATTATTCCATTTAACAATGCTCAAAATGGTATTTATATTATCAGGTTTCAATCGAACGATAGAGTTGTTAGTAAGAAATTCAATTGGTGATAGGGACGACGTCCCTGCAAGCCTTGACTATTTTAACTAGGTATTATAAAAAATTTAAATATATTTTGATTATGAAAGAGGATAAAAAAAGCTTAAATCAGATAAAAGATAATAAAGAAGATAAAATTACTCGTAAAGAAGCTTTAAAAAAAGTGGGCAAATATGCTGCATTTACTGCAGCAGCAACCATGCTAATTTTAACTCCAAAGGCAGCCCAAGCCGATTCGCCTAGTTCTCCTGATGAACCTGGAGGAGGATGGTAAGCCTATGCTTAAGAATCATCTTTTTAAGGAGATTAATGGGAAATATATAGTTTGGTTTGAAGCAACCAATAAATATTTTCAGATGGAGGAAGCAGCTTTTACAGTTTTTAGTCAGCTTCAAAAAGGTGAGAATATTGAATCGATAATAAATTTCTGTTCCTTAAAATATGAACTTCCTGCAATTGAAGGGAAAAAATTTATTAAAGAAATCCAGGAAATTCTAGATAACGAGATATACAATTCAAAAACACTTATTACGAAAAAAGATCAT
>Ga0222678_1000460_pt1 | contig 18449 bp, 11 predicted proteins | sample AntAcemetagen937_FD_179801 | JGI IMG/M metagenome (GOLD analysis project Ga0222678, IMG submission 179801) | Saline water microbial communities from Ace Lake, Antarctica - #937 | ecosystem: Environmental > Aquatic > Non-marine Saline and Alkaline > Saline | place: Antarctica: Ace Lake... | reverse complement strand
TATCGTCGAGTCAAATGTGAAGTTTTCCTATATAAAGTGCGCGTTGGATTTTCCGTGCAAAAAGGCTAACTTACGTCTGGCACTCTTGCATGGATTTGGCGGATGTACTATGCTGGGCTTATGCACGAAACCCTCTCCGACGACCGGATGAGATGGAAAACTGACTGCCCCATATCTTGTGGTCGTGAGAACGGCAGTCTAAATTCACAGACCTGGCAACATTCGTCGATAGGTAAAGTTATCTCAACGTTTTGACATGGGCGAAAGTTTGGGATATTCTCATTATACTTGTTCGTCAGGAGTTTACAACCAATGTAGGAACTTGTTGCTTAGTATTGATGTCCTGAACCCGTAGAGATTGCCTACGACCTTCAGGGTTCGCATGTAGTTCTGATGGGATCTCTCGGCCGACTTTCCGAATCCAGTTGCGCCGTAAGCACGGGCCGAGGAAGTCTATTATTCACCCGGACGTAACCGGTCACTTTCATGGCTATAGACGTTTTCAAGCTCTTCCGGTCAGCAACAATGAAAATTCTAAAACCCTATAATAGCTATTTAATTTCGGAGTGTTATGCAGCTAATTCACAAACAATCTCCTTACATAAACGACGCAGAACTTCTACATAAAGATTTCGATTATTTCAAAAAAACAGTAAAGAGGGGGTTTCACACCAGCCACACCCAGAACCAGCGTTACCTCGGAATTGCAGTCAGCACAGAAAACATGGTATAGAAGTATAGAAAATATGTGGATGTAAAGCCAAATAAGGAGGGTGCCTTATGACGATTCTCTTTGCCTATATAGCCGACAACCAAGCCGCTATTGCCAGCGACGGGAACATCGTTCGCAACTCAGACGATACAATCATAAACAACAAAACAGACAAAACCTTCTCGCTATATAACGCAAAGATTGTCGGAGCCTTCTCCAACAATATGGGCATAGACCATAAGCGCTACGGCAAAGAGGTCAGTATCGGAACGATTATAGGAGAAATCACAAAAGGTATTCAGGAGCCAGACGACCTGGGACTTTTTGTAAATACGCTAATAAACCTCTACGAAGAATTGTTAAACAGTGCTGATACAAAGCTACCATCTATTACTGAAAGAACCTCAAATATTTTGTTAGCTGGAAGTAGGAATTTCGATAATAAAGATTACGAAATCCATTGGGTACATTTTGGGTACAGCGAAGAAAGACAGATAATTCGCAAGAAAAACTGTTACTGTGTAAGCGGGAATGGGGCCTGGTACGTTGCCCCACCAGAAGACGAAAAACCTCAAATTACTAGAGCAATACAGTGCTTTTTCAGTCATATTCCTCCTAATCTGACACCAAGTCAGCTCGCCCGAAAAGCCATCCAGATAGGTATCAAAAGCAGTACAATTATGAAGGCAAACGAAAAATTCTTAGGTGGAGAGATATTTGTAAGAACAACATCATATTGAGAGACTATAATGAATACGCAGCATCCACGTTAGCAAGCAAAAACTTAAGGAGCCGGATTATGGAGTTGTACTCGTACAAATTAACAAATGATTCGGGATTTGCCCCTAATCCATTCTTCGGGGTTCTGACTCTTGCTACCTGTAAACCAGGCATCAGGAGAGGGAAAGACCAAGGTGATTGGATTGCGGGATTTACATCAATAAAACTGTGCAAGAAAGGATTGTGCAAGGAGCGAGTTGGTGAGGAGAGGCTTATTTTTTTAATGGAGGTGACCGAGAGAATACCTCAATTTGAGTATTACGGTAACAAGAGGTTTAAGATGAAAATCCCCAACCTTAGAAGAAAGGACTTTGTATATAAAGCAGGGGATAATATCTATAGACCACAAAAGAAAAATCCTAAACACCCCAATGATTTTGAACAAAAGAAAAACCCAAATCATTGGGATTTCGTTAACGACTCAGAAAACAGAAAGCAGAGAAAACATGATTTGTCAGGACAGAATGTCCTTATCTCAACAAATTTTTACTACTTTGGAAGGTGCGCAATTCAGATTCCAAACAAAATACGTCCTGCCGTGCCTAAATATCAAACGAATTATGGTGAAAGAACATATGATACCCAGCTCGCCATTGGTTTTATAGACTTCATAGTGAATAACTGTAGAAAGGGTATCCTTTGCGCTCCTCACAAGTGGCCCGAAAATGACATCAGTTGGAACTGTTGATGAAGATCATACTCAGCAGAAAGGGATTTGATACCAGTTCTGGCGGGGTGCCCAGCCCCATTTTTCCTGACGGCACAATGCTTTCGCTGCCCATACCTGATAAACAATCTACAATTCAGTACAAAACCCTTAACTGGGAAGAATTCAATGTTGGTGACATCGTTTCAAGTTTAACTAAAAAAAAGATCAAACCACAGCATAACGCACATGTAGATCCGGACCTCAACTCTCACACATTACCTCGTAGAAAAGAATGGAAACCGCTCTTTGGGCAAGTCGCTGCTGCCCAAGGCCATCTACGCTTACAGCATGTTGCTCCAGGCGATGTGTTCATTTTTTTTGGCCTTTTTAGAAAGGTCCATCTTACAGATGTAGGGCCCCGGTACAACAATGGTGCCTTGCCAAGGCATGTGATATGGGGCTGGTTGCAGATAGAAAAGATCGTCGAGGTGGATAGAGCGGATAAAAACATCCGTAAGTGGGCCACATACCATCCGCATTTCCACCGCAGACCTGACGTAACCAATACAATATACGCCGGGAAAGACCAATTAGAAATTCCAGGACATGGAGATCTCTCAATCAGCGGGGCAGGTGTATTCAGGCATTTTTCTAAGAGCTTGCAGTTAACGCAACAAATATCTGAGAAAGTAAGTGTCTGGGAACTTCCTGGTTGGTTCTATCCGTCTGATGGAAAACCCGCACTGACCTATCATTCTGATCCAAAAAGATGGAAGAAGAATAAATCTACAGTAATTCTTCAAACAGTAAGTAGGGGGCAAGAATTTATATTAGACTGCGCACATTACCCAGAATCTGTAAACTGGTTGATTTGTTTACTAAGAAATGAGAAGTGAAAAGTATCAGCTCAATATTCGGCAGATAAAACAACCATCAAAGGCAACTGACCTTAGGAAGCAGGTTATGAAAAGGAGCTCTTCGTTAATAACATATTTGGCAATATTGTTGATATGTTTATCTTGTTGTGGGTCAAGCCTAAGTAAACCAAAAGTGCAGGATGACGGGATAGAACCAAAAATTGCACATCCCAGACCAAAACAATCAGCAACTACTCAACAAAATGGGGCAAGGGAAGAGAGCCATGTGTTAAATGACAAGGACAAACAGGGTAAAGGGAAATTTACATCCAAGGACCTGACCCAAGAACGACAAACCCTGTCCACTCCCCGATTAGCAGGCACAAGGCAAGAACAATCTATCCCTAAACCCTTGTCTATTAGCAAACGCGGGATCGCTGTTGTTGCGAAGGCAACTGGGCGTAAATTGCAAAGGATTCAATTATACGACTACTCTGCCGCCGTGATCATCGGGATTGACCGGTATGATAATTTGGGCGCATCAGAGCAGCTCAGCTATGCGGTAAAGGACGCGAAAGGGATGGAAAAGGTGTTGCGTGATGGCTTCCGTTTCGACGAAATAATCACTCTCTATAATGAGCAGGCCACTCGCGATAAGATCATGCAGGTCCTTTACGGATTTCGTTCTCTGAGCCCTGATGCAGGAGTCCTGGTCTATTTTGCCGGTCACGGGATCACTATTCCCGCCACGTTTGGTGGAAAGGACTTAGGCTATCTTGTTCCATATGACGGGTCTCTTGATTCATCGGAGATGTACAAGAATATCTCTATGCAGCAGGTCAAATCCGATATCTGCGTGTCAATCTCAGCCAAACACGTCTTTTTTATTTTTGACGCATGCTTTGCTGGCCTCATGTTAGACACACGGGCAACCCTGATTAAGCCGAGCCGGGATTTTTCATACCTCAAGGCGATTACGGATGAGCAGGTGCGGCAGGTGCTGACCGCAGGGGGAAAAGGCGAAACAATTCTGGATGGTGGACCTGGCGGGCATTCTGTATTTAGCGGTCGCCTCATCCAAGCCCTGGAAAACGCCGAAGATTACATCACTGCGCGCGAGTTGGGGCAATACCTGAAAAAACAGGTCTATGCAGACGCAGCCGCACGCGGTCATACTCAACGCCCTGTTGACGGCGAGATCTACGGAACCGGTGATTTTGTCTTTGTGCCTGATCTCGAAAAGAAGGGTGGGGAAATAAGCGCCGAAGTGGATGCTCTTGAGGCGGAGATCGCCAGGCTAGAAATATTGAAAGGGGAAGCCGCCAAGGCCCAGGACCAATTCAGGAAGCGTGAAATAGAGCGCCTGCAGCTCATTAAGGAGGCAGAGCTCAAACAGACCCAGATCCGCAAGAGACAAAAGGAAAAGACAGTAAAACGCCAGCGCCAGGCCGTGCTTGAAGTAGAGCAGCTTGAAAAGGATAGAAAACAGCGTGAAACCGAAAACGAACGGCGGCTTGCCGTGCTCCGCACACAGACAAAGAAGATGCGGCAGGGCTTGAGCCAAGGCCTGACCGGAGGCACAACCATCGAATCCGCCATTGCCGAACTAAAAAGGATCAAGAAACAACGGGATAAGATGGACTTCGATTTTTCAACTGAGCTTAGAAAACAAGCCCAAAATTTAGCCGGGTTCTATGACAAGAAGATGGCCCGCATAATGGATATTCCACCATGGGATAAAGAGTTTGAAACCAAAGAGGACTATCGGGCCAGAGTGGCTGAGGCCGAACGTAAGGCCACGCCCGTGCAACAGGCCAAGGAACAAAGATTGGCCTCTTTGCGGCATGAAATGGAGACATCACGCGACAACCAGATAAGTCCTCTGGACAACCAGATGAAAACACTGCGGGTAAAGCGCTTTATGGTTCCTGCTTCCCGAGTGTCTTTCAAGTTTGTGAGATATTACCTGAAGCTTCAAATAATGTTCGGCATCCTGGCCACAGATGGTAAAAGAGAGCAATTTCTTGTAAAGATAGCGCCACCCAAGGCCCGTCAATACAAACGCCATCCTGAGCTATTGGTGCCTGAAGTTCTGATGAAAGCCACACTGGAAGGCGCAAAGTTCGATAAGGTCATTTTCAATGGCCCTGGAAAAAACGAGGCCTACACGTCCATACCTTTTTTGAATATTTCTGACGATGGGCGTTTTGTGACTTTTGCATCAGGCGATGAGATTGACACAACGAATGGATTTAAGATTGTTGGGCATGAATGTCCATATGTGGCATATGCTAACGGAATTATCGGTGACACCAACACTGGGCTTGAATGGAAAGTCGGTCCTGACAAAGATACCACTTGGATCGAAGCGACGTCTTGGGTAAAAAGCCTAAGTCTTGACGGTGGCGGCTGGAGTATGCCAACTACGGATGAGTTGAGAACCCTTTACAAAAATGGGGCCAGTTCGCCCAATATGTCGCATCTCTTCAAAACGACTGGCTGGTGGGTATGGACAGATGAGACTGCAGGTTCGACGGGTGCTTGGCTCCTCGACTTTGACAGGGGTTACAGGCGCTGGGGTAGGCGCGACAATTCCTACTACGGCAGACGGGCCTTTGCGGTGCGTTTCCGAAAAGGTGGGTGATCATCTGACTTTCTGATTGTTTGGCAGCTTAGGGGCAAAGTGGGATCTTACTGTTTCCATGAGGGATTGGGGAGAAAACCCTCACTTTTACACATAACTATCATCTTGTCATAATCACCAAATGCCGCAAGCCAGTCTTGAGGGTCGAAATCGCTGTGAGACTACGGAGCGTTAGATTAGAGAACTGGAATTGATGTGGGAAATATACTAATGGAGAGCTTGTAGGATGACCGACAAAGCATCGAAAAAAGTAATTTGACAAGTCTCACAGTTCTTGCTACTAAAAAGTCGGAGGAATGTTATATGGAAACTTCAGAAGTCAGAATGGCTCGAAAGAGCCGCCACCTGTCATCGTAAGAGAGGCAACAAATTTCCCTGAGCCACTAATAGTTGATGCCTATGTAAAAAGTCCTTTTTATATGGACTTATGGGTTCAGGAGTTTAGGAATGTTGAATTATTATAAACGGTTAGGGCTAAGGGCATTACTCAACATCCTGAACTTTTAGACCTTTTACGACACCATCAATAGTTAAAGGAGAAAAGAAATGACAATATCTGATAAAAAAGGTTGGTGTACATTCTTTGTGGCTTTGGTCTTTTCAGTGACATGTTTTTGTGTCCATGAGGCGTATGGTGGTAATGCATGGTACAAGACCAGTTGGGGGATGTCGCCTGACGAAGTAAGGAAGGTGATGGGAAAACAGATGGAAGTTCTTTCCGATGGGACTTTGATGCTTCGTGGCTATGACATTTTGGGCAAACAGTACGATGTGGCCTTCGCTTTTGGCGAGAAAAAGGGGTTATGTTATGTAGTTCTCAATTGTAGGAGTAGTCAATACGGTTGTTTTTTGCAACTAGAAAAGGCCCTCAAGGCTAAATATGGGCAACCGAAGATTACTAAATCTGAAAAAGAGAGAGCGTATTATAAAGAGGAAACAACATATGAATGGTATACGAAAGATACACATATAACCATGGAGTACGCTGAACTTCAGGATCCTGCTTCAAAGGAATGGAAGATTAACAAATTTTGCTGGGCTAAATATGAATCAAGAAATGTGGATGAAAAATTCTGACTTGAATTTCTACGGGACAGGGGGAAGATGACGCCCAGGTGTACTATTGACCAACTCATGCCAAGGTCAGCCCGCATAGATATGCATTGTTTGGTTTAAAGGAAGAAATGAAGTGGCCTTTTGGGCTAAAAAAGAACTCTGAATGGTCGGCACAACCGTGGGCCGCTGGTTGAAACCTGTTCAGTCAACCGCCCCTGAGCAGTTCACAGGGTAAACAAACTATGGATGGCCTGTGTTCATCCATTAAGAGAGATTGACCGTCCCCAACCCCTTTCCGATATGCTCACAGCTTAACAGCAACTCTATGGTACGCACTTCAAAATAATGACACAGGATTTTTGTGCTCTCCATGGGCTCAAAGGCTCATCTGAGCATGTTTTAATTTGCCATTTCGGTCATGATCTAATGCCACTACATCCTGTGGTTCCCGCCCTTTGCGGTCTGTTAATCAAAAAGTGAGGGCTTCCTATATTATACTGGAATTTGAAATTTTTAGGAAAAACGGAAGGTTACGTCTGGCACTCTTGAATGGATTTGGTGGATGTGCTATGCTGGACTTATGCACGTTATGTTGTCAGTTAGTTTATGTTGTGTGTATTTGATTCATCTAATTCATATTTAAAATTGAAATATCCATATATTGTGCTTGGGAAAATGATGCCACTGATTAGTCCAGAAGATATCCATCATGGCCGGATTTAAAGCACATTTAGCAGGCGGAATAGCTTCGGGGACCGGCATATCACTGATTGGCTTTTATCTCAGAGGTTTAAGCCTAACTCAGGCGGGGGCAGTCTTTGTGGTAGGTTCCGTGGGAGGATTGCTGCCTGATCTTGACAGTGATACAGGGAAACCTTTGTCTTTTCTGTTTCACCTTGTCTCTGTTTTGATACCCAGTGTGCTGCTTATCAAGGCAATCCAGATCGGTGGAGACTCTCCCGAATTCCTGATCTGTTATTTTACCATATCATACCTTTTTATCAATTACGTCGTTTGCTCTATCATTAAGAAAATCACTGTGCATAGGGGAATGATGCACAGTATCCCCTTTGCCCTTGTGTGCGGGGGGATCGGCTATCTACTTTTTCTATCCTCGGGCAAGCAGGTCGCAATAATGGCCGGAACGACAGTTTTTTCGGGCTGTTTTGTTCATCTTGTGTTGGATGAACTCAGTTCCTTTAAACTCAAATTTGGCTTTATCCCAATCCCAAAGAAATCCAGTGGCTCAGCTTTCAAACTTAAATCAGAGTCACTTGGCGCGACACTCTTTATTTATCTGATTTTTATTCTTGTTGGCATAGCGATTTTTTATTGAGCCGGGAGTAGTCCAACCTTTAGTTTCTCTTTGTGGCAAGAGATGACCATAACTTTGCAGAACAGTAGCCCTCAGGGATTTCCTACCTATCCGGTCATTACTGCCCCCTGTCAGCAACGATATCTCAAAAGTCACCCTTGTGCCTCTTGACCAAATCGTCATATTAATTTTCAGCAGTAAACCTGTCTAACTGTTTTCGGTATTCTTTTTATCATTAGCGGTTTTAGACAGGATATCAATGGTCCTTTTGAATAAATCGCTGCATTCTGTATTTGCTGCAGAGATTCCCTCTAACGATACTTTTAAAGCATCCAGTGCAAAATCGGGGGCTTCGGACAGGTCATATTTTCTTCTGATGTCTTCAAGTTTTTTAAACACATAGTCAGCTTCGCCATACGCCTCCGAAGCTACTATCCTTTCAAGTATCCCAGACAGTGCAAAACAGATATTTCCTATATGGTTCTGATCTTCTGCATTTGCAAGGCTCTTTTCGTATAATTTCTTTGCCTCTTTGAAGAGGGCTGACTGATCGCCCTCTGACTTCTTTGCTTCTTCGATCTTTATGGCGCCGAGCATGCTGGTCATCCTGCAAATCCCCTGTTTGTCACCTGCTCTTTCGGAAATCTCTAAATTGATTTCATATGCCTTCTTGGCATTGTTTAATTCCCCCTGTTCCTTATAGCAATCTCCGAGCCCGCCATGGGCTATTCCGATACCTTTTTGGTCGTTTATTTCGGACGACTGATTAATCTCTATAGCCATTTTAAAGTGCCTGATTGCCTCTACAAGATTTCTTACCCCTGAAAGAAATACAAAACCAGTATTGTTTGCTGCCTCTGACTTAACTTTCAAAATTTCAATTTTGTCAGCTTTGGATAAACTTGTGTCCTCTAATATGCTGGTTGTTTCATCAATAATCTGTAAGTGGGCGGCCTTGCACTTTTCCTTTTCTTCAGGGGGTAATGACGCAGTATGGTAAAAGTTTGCCCTCGCTTTTTGAATGACAGTGGCCTTGTCATTTTTCATTATTTCATCGGATTTACGGCTTGCATCTTCAGATTGCCCGCTGCGGTAGTGATTTAACGCCTCAATCAGCCGTATCTCAATCTCTGCCCAGTCTTTGTCAAAATCTTTATCCAATCCGGATGATTCAAGAATCTTGAAGGCTTTACCGGCAAATTCGGCAACTTTTCCGCTATCAGATTGTTCATCCAGCAGGCACTTGGCGTAAGAGATATAAAGGTCTAACATTTTTTCCGGTGCAACTTTTGCCTGGTCTTTTTCAATTATTTCAATGGAATTATTGTAGTAGTTGACAGCTGTACTAAACATGCCACGGGAATAGGTTCTTTCAGCGGCTAAGCGATTGTAATCTACTGTCTTATCCGGATAAACATCTCTAACGGCATTGCTGTGTGAGGCCAGTGAAATAATGTCCCTGTAAGTTGCAGAATTGATTGCACTTTTATCTTTGTCGATTCCGATTTCCCTCTCCTTTAAGGAAATAAATCGTTTGTGATACTCCCTTACCTGCTGAGAAATTGAGTCACCCTCTCTTGGTGTCCACTTCAATCCCCTAAAAATACCAACCGTCCGCTTTTCAACAAATTCATAGATGTCGTCTTCTTCAATCACATCCCTTATGATATTTCTCTCTTCCGGTTCTTTAAACAGCCTTAGCAATTCCAACCGGTCTATGGAAAATATGTCAGCAACAATCGAGAACCTGAAATATCTGCCTATAACGGCACAGCACTGCAGTATAGATATAATCCTGGGATCCAATCCGGAAAGTATTTCCTCAACCAAGCGTTTGAAATCATCCGGGGGCGGAAGTTTCTTGAGATTTGCGTCTTTGGACAGGACATATCTGTCTGCGAAAGCCTCTAACATCCCCATATCAATTGCCGTTTCGATGGCTTGAAGGATATGTAGTGGGCGTTGAATCCCCACGCCCCGAAAGTGCCCTGTAAATGACTGCTTGGTTTTGAACTCAAATCTTAGGTTTTCAAGGATGCCTTCCACAACCCCTTCATTATCGAGCAGTCCTTGGTTTATATCATCATTGACATTTATTACCCCATTTTTTTGTAATTCCTTGGTTATTAAGTCCTTGACCTTATTATGACCATGGGGTGAATCAGGTCTTTGTGTAAAAATAAAACTGACCTGGTTGTCCTTAAATTCGTCGAGGGCATCAAACAGAAGCTTCAGCAATTCGAAGGTTTCAGCATCCATCCACTGGACATCGTCTATGATAAATACAACTTTTCCCTTTTTCCCATCCATTTTTTTAGATAAATCGGTGAGCGCCTCAGCCACAACATTCGCCATTTCTTTCGCGTTTGTCTTTACAGCCTGTTTCTCATCTCGCGCGTCAAGCAGGGTTTCCAGCGCCCCCATCCCTGCAGCACTTATGACGGTTCTGAGCCCCAGACTCTCCAAACCGACCTTCAGCTTTTCGGCTTTCTCAGTCGGGTTGGCGAACCTGCCCACACCGAGGAGGTCGCTCAAGGCTTGGGAAAAAGGCTCATAAGGGACAACATCAGCATCCTGGCTAAATTCGTCGCAGTCGCCGAATAGGGTTTTGGTCCTGAATTGATTCTCCTTATATTGTTTCTCAATTTGTCCGGCTATTTCCTTTGCTGTCCGGGTTTTGCCACAACCGATATGTGCTTCTATAAAGACAACCTCAATCTGTGGGTCATCGTTTCCGGTGACCCACTTTTGGACCTTTTCAAACTCTTCCTCCCAGGGTTTGCAAAAAAACTCCGGTTCCTTTATCGTGTGTCTCAGCCAAGCAAGGCCTGTTACTTCTCCTCCATCGTCAGCCTTCTCAGCTTTGCCCACAAGTTTCCCTTTCAATTTGACAGTACTGGTGGGAACAAGTGCCGCAATGACACTGAAAATCAGGCAGCCTGCTGAGGCCGCTAAAAGTAGTCTGAAGTCCCATATAAGCACAAAAAGCATATAGATGATGAGTCCGATTAAGAGAAGTATATATTCAATCCCTGACATTTTATCGTTTGCAATTGCATGTCTGGAATAGGCTATTCCCACTCTCAGGGCAACAATGCCACTAACCATAATCGCCGGAATTGCTATCAACAGGGGTTGCATACAGCCCATTCTGACAGCGGCTGTATATGCAAGGAATGTGAAAGAACCGAGATAGGCGCCGAATACTAAAGAAGAGATTGTTTCAGGATTGTTCAGGATGTTACTTGCTCGATTTACTTTCGATGCGCCTATGTATACCAACAAAAGAGGTAACAAACCGAGAATCAGGGTAAAAGCAGCTATCCACCAGATCCCCAAGGGCGACATTATTAATGTTCCGCCGTCTATGTCCATCATAGAAATTCCCCTAAATGCCATTCCAACTACAATCAGAGAAAATAAGGCAGCGATAGAGGCTAACCATACAGGCGGCAATCTTTCAGAGGACTTCTTAGGCATATTATTATAGTAGTTAAAAAGCAGGGTAACAGGGAAACCCATGAGTATTAAGAGCAATAACAGGCTCGAATAGGGAGACGGGGATTCACAAAACCCGTCGGCATAACAGTGGTAGCTCTTTTTTCCGGTGGCGCTGTTCCAATAATTATAGGCCGCCCCCCAATAAAATATTCCGTCTATTTCATCTTTTTTGAACAACCTAAGAACACCTATGTTCTCGACGGAGAACCTGTCGCATGTTTTTTTAATGACTTTTTTGGGAATAGGATCATGATTCAGGGAATTCACTTCAGCCCTTGTTAAAAAAGCAGAAAGCTCGTATCTCGGTGCAGCATAGTAAGAGGTGTGGCTGTTAATATATCCACGTGCAACCTCTTCAGCCATAGAATTGGCCCCTTCAGCAACAATTAAGATGAAAAGCTGTGATATCTTGGCGGGCTTCTTGATAATTTTTAAGATGCTCACCACACTACGTTCTATTGCTATATCATCCGCGTCGTCATACATCTCGATTACTGATTCATGACCGGTGAGCATGGAAAAAAGCGGTGAGAAATTGCCTAACAATTCCGATGCATCGGAGAGTTGGGTCCCAGCTTCTGAAATTGCGGTAGCGGCTTGATATTTCAATTGTCTGACTTCGGAGGTTTCTTCCAAACCTTTCAATAGCTTCCTGGCTCTTTTTGCATAAAGGAGAGTTTTCCTCACATCAACTAGATCATTGTCTCTCGCGCGGGATAACCAGTAATAGGTGTCAGCATGTTTTAATAGTTCCCTTGCTGACTCCATTTTGTTTGGTTTGGCAGGCGTTGCAAAACAGACCGCGGACAGTGCAAGAAACGCAAATATGTGAATAACAATCTTTATCATTGGTATCCCCTCCATGCCGTTCGTTACATTTAAACATGGTGCTGCATAAATAAGCCCAGGGTATTTCTTTCTTTAAGGCCCTTACACGTGCAAGTCTTCATCAAAATAGTCCAAAATTTCATCGACAGACAATTCATCGTATTCCCTATCAGGAAATACCACGCTCCAGATGCGGGTATTAAAAATTGCATTCATAATATCATCTTCAGATAGCATACTTCCTCCACGGGGCGTATCGATGATCGTGTAGTTATGCATGGAAGATCTTCCATCATACCACGGATTTTCCCGATGAAATCCCGGCCTTTTGTTCCCGACAATATCTTCAATCTCAGCATTATCAAGGCATCTTTTCATCTCCAAATAGTCTAAGTACAGACCCAGCCCCTTGAGTGTGAGATTCGAGGTTGGATCAACAGCTATAATTGCCCTGGTATTTTCAGATGGCAGGAACGCCACTGTCATGATGAAACCTTTATAATCCGGCGAATGATCAGCATCTCCCCTGGCCCAGTACTTCCATAGAATGCTTTGGGGAAACCTTGTAGTTAGACAGTCAACCGCTAAAAATCGTGAAAACCGTTTCTCCGGTAACGATATCTGATATATTTCAGATCTCTTTGTTAGGTCTTCGGTATAGACGGCAAAGTCGTTATTTATCAGAGAAATATGTTCCTGAAAGTTTGATAGCCTCTCCCAATCAAACTTGACAATCGTTTTCCCTTCTGAAAGCATATTCAATAGGGAATCAAACAATTTGAATGTTACTTTCAGGGTCTCAAAGTCTTTATGTTCTGGCATTATCGATGAATCGCGACGAATGTTTTCGGATATTGCCAGTACCAGTGAAAAGGGCTCGATGATATGATCCTTGTTTAGCTTTTTCCTACCGGAATCCACCTCAAGTATATAATCTGCGAATTCGAACGCAAACGCAGGCAGGGAGTGTTCTCTGATGTATTTTTCCGTCAAATAGACTGAACCTAAGGCATCGAAATCAGGGGATGAATGGGTAACAATCCAATATTCCTCCGATTCTTTGAGATGCCTTCCTATCCACTTATCGGCGCTGTTTGCGATCATAGACGCAACGCATTGATCTTCAGTGCCGGGTTGATGATGGTCAATTATTCCGTCTCCAAGGGAATTACCGACATCCAGGACAAACGTAACCCCGTATGGCACGGATGAGACTTCCAGGTTTTGATACCCCTGTATCGTCAATTTATCAGCTTCGCGTCTGACGACTGAACCTGCCTGGATAAATATATAGTTGAACATTAGGTTCTCTGTATCCATGTTCGATAAAGACGCCCTCTTTATAGGCAATTAGCGACCCGCGACAGTGTTGGGTCATTGCCGATGATTCAGATTGAATGTATCGAAATAAATCCTATGTGTCAATAAACCAACCTCCTGTCCCACTGTAAATTTGTTCTAACCTGGAAATCCTCTCAAAATCAGTATTTGAAAGCAGACTTAATCGGAACATGCTGAAATGACAAGGGTTTTTATTCCTCTATACTCAAATAACCGGATTTTGACTTAATGCCCTTAATCTAAAGGGTTTTATCTGGAGAACAAATTTATCCTGCCTCCTGTCCTAACCACATTAAAGAGACAGAAAGTCTCCGATTCAAACGAATAGCCGAATATAGAAAGAGGGTAGGGATTTCGAGATCCATATCGACATTGATCAATGACGAAGCACAAATAACTTGACAAAATAGTATTTCTTGGGTCAATTTAAGAATCTTTCGGACCAAACCACATGAAAGCCGTTCGAGATCTTAAAGAAATGTCTTTAATGATGCTCATTTTAGCGGGTGGGAAATTGTGGACACCATGACGAACCAGGCTGCAGAACAAATTGGTCTCCGTGTCAACGGAAATGCCGGAGCTTTTTGGTAACCCAATAAGTTTCTTTCGGTGTGAAATGGTGGCATTTAAGGAGCCTTCTTCGCTTGTGATTCGTTCATAGGACATTCCCTCGGACTCTGCCGCAAGCCAAAACCGAATGGGGGTCAACCAATTTCACATCAACCAAGAAGAAAAATCGAAATCCAGAAGAATTGAAGAATATAGGGAGGGAGTGATGCTGGAAACATTTGGAGAGAGATTAGCTGAAATTGACAGGGAAGAGTACGAAAAACATAATTATGAAACGGCAATCCGAAATTGTGGAATTTTGATAGAAGGTGTGGTGGCATTAATTTTTGGTTCGTTCCATACCAAACTGACAAACATTGAAGAACTAAAACTGTTCTTGGAATTTGAAGAAAAAAAGGGTGAGGAATTTCAGAGATTCTTGCAGGGGCCGACCATTGGGCGTGGAATGGATTATTTCAAAGAATTATGTTATAGATTTCCCAAACACCCGTGGATGAAGGAGGGAATCAAGAGTGACCTGAATACTGTAAATATCCTTCGAAATAAGTTTTCGCATTCACCCTCTTACCCCCCCCCAACGGACGCGGAAGCTGTAAAAGTTATGAAAGTATCGGAAAAAATCCTAAAAGAACTTGGCTTAGAAAATCAGGAAGAACAGTCAACCGGATTCCCACTTCATTTATTCTTAATTTTCAGTTCAATTCAGGAACAATTTGAGTCTGCTATAGAACAAAATGAGTTTAAACAAATCATCAAAGATAGCGAGAAATTGATTCCAGAAATACTAAATGTAGTCTTAGACCACCAGTATCCTAAGCTGAAAATCGAACAAAAAAAAGATCTCCTCAATAAAAGAGCTGCGGGAGAACAGCCTGAAACTCATTTACTTACCATAACTCAGTATGCAGAATTATTTGACAAAATACAAATGTATGATCGTTTTGAAAATGGCGAGGATTTAAGAGAAACCTTGAATGAAATTGCCAATCAGGAGGTTGCTGTTTATTCAAGGCGTAAAACAAGTCCGTATACACATGTGCTAAAAAGCTTGTATGAATTTCTCTTGATACCTGACAAAGAGAAAATATTAAAATTTGCTGATAGTGTTAAAAAATTCTATTTGAAAGACAATCAAATCAGCAAAGACGACAGAACTAAATTGGAAGGAATTGCTGAGCATTTCCAAATTTTAGAAAAAGATAGAGAGAAAATCATGAAAGCCGTTACTGATGCCATGGCTGATTTGATTAACTTTCAGACTCTTCATCCTTCCCAGTCTTCCGCAAAAGAAAAAACCACCACAGAAATCCAACTTATTGACCTAATCAAAGCAGGGGCACGCAAAAAGGTAGTGGGAAAGATGGCAGCAACCTTGGGGTATTCGGAAGATGTTGATGCGCTCTATTTAAAGTATGGTGGTGGCGTCCAAGAAGAAAAGCTACTTAACGCGTTGCGTATCGCTTTCCATGACGGCATTATAACCGACACAGAAAGAGACAGGATTAACACCATCGCAATGCAAGAGGATATCCCAATGTCTCGCTTTCTTGAATTAGAACAGGTGGTTAAGGATGAGATGGCCGTCAAAGTCGAAGAGATCAAAGAAGCTGAGGATATCAAAGACTTAGCAACTAACGATGAGCCGGATTCTTTAAGCGACGAAGATCTTGAGCACAAAGCGCCCCAGGACTGGCCGGAAATCGCTTTTGACTTTTTACAAAAAGTGCAGACTTCCGTTGAATTAAATCTACCCTTCAATCCAGAAGATAGCAGTGATAACTCGGATATTGAAGACGATTTGAATATCTGGTGGTATTGCCATCCAAAGCAGTTTTTTGCAGTGTCTCTTGTAAACAAGCATACACCGAATGTAGACATTGAATGGGGCCTTTACAGTGAACATGAGAAAAGAGACCCTCTATTCAGAGAGATTGCAAAGGATATTCAGGAGCAGGGTGTTATTCCGGATGGTGACGAGGAAGATGAATCTGAATCCGGAAAAGATCTCTATAATTTCCTGCCCGAAAAGGAGCTTTACGTTATCGCATACCGTAGGGTCAAGATTTCTGAACTTTCAAATTTTGACCTTGTCGATGAGATTTCAAATGAGTTTATAGACTTTTCCCAAAAGGTTTGGCCCGTGATCAAGAGGCACTATTAACCCTTTTGTCAGAGAACTTTTTCGTAAGGAGGATAACAGCCCCAAGTCTTAACGCAGAGGCGAATAAGCAGGTAAATGCATTTGGGGTGTATCGGTTTTGGACGAGTCTATGACGATGTTTCCGGCTCAGGATTGTCTTGTCAGTTTCATGATTAGGGCAGCGGCAACGTCCTTATCTAAGGCGTTTAAACGAAACACCTCTTTTCTTGCTTTGCCTGACCTGTTTATCTGAATCCCATCATAGCCGATGTCGATCCCGATAATCTTCTTAAAGGTAAAATCCCTGGAAATAACATCACCTATAAAGGCCAAGCGTCGGTTGGTTATTACCAATCCACCAAGGTCGATTTTTTTCATTGAACCGTAGCTCACCCTTTTGGCGGCATAAATTCTTGGATTCAGGAAAAGCTTCCTCGGGAGAATATCACCAAGCCCAAATGACGTGCCCACATAGGCCGTTTTTGTTACATTCTCGTACAGTTCGCATTCTTCGCAGAAATAGCAGATTTCCCCGCGTTTTGGTATGTAGTAGGAAGGCGGTTCGATTCCTTCAATGGTTCCATCAAGAATCGCGCTCACCTTGTTCACCTTAGACATAAATTCGTTTGCATAATCAATTTGGGAGTCATCGACTGATAATGCTTTCGAGAAATGGTTAAGCAACGCAACTTCATTGGCGTCGACCACTAAGTCCTCAGCTATTTCATAGAGGAAGTTCAGAAAAACTGACTGATGTATTTCGCTGATGACTTCATCGGGGATTTCATACTGTTGGGCCATTGATCGGAGCTTGTTGGTTTCTTCGTCTGACAAATCAAGATTTTTGAGCGCCTGTAGCAATTCTGCTATATAAAGCTCCTGGCCCTGCTCTTGATTTACGGACTGCCGTTCAGATGACCTCAGACTTATGTAGAACGCTATCACAAAAGGAATACAGAGAACAATCCCTATCCCCATAGGATACCACGTTTCAAGTACGCATATCTTATCAATTATGTAATCAATATTATTATTATAGCCGGTGAAAATGGATATTATGAACATGGTGCTTCCCGCAGCCAAGATAAGAATCGCAAAAAGCATTAAAATAAAGCAGTGCTTTTTTTGAGGGGTTTGACTGGGAACGAATTTGTACTTATTATAAAGTAAGTACCCAACAATAAGTGGGATTGAATAAAGTATCGCCAGGATCACAAGCAGCGCAATCAGAACGAGAATGCCACCGCCACCACCTCCGCTTGACTTTTTTCGTCGTCTCGCCATAATGCCCCTTCCCCAAAATAGATAATATATATCGTTTTTTCTGTGGGAGCTTAGAAGAAAAGCACTTGTGTGTCAAGGTTCATTTTTTATGATGTTTCGGCTATGATGTTATGAAAGTGGTTTATTTGGCGGAAAATCAGTTGCAATATGGGCTTATACCTTGAAACAGTTTCGTCTTTCTACGCCACTACATCTTGTGGTCGCTCCCCTGATGGGCTATCGTTACATGATGCTAACTTTCCTATATTATAGTTGACTTTGGACCCACCCCAGAAACGCTTAAGAGTACATCTGGTAGTTGTAACCATGCTTATCCGGTTGACACATACAGATCGAAGAGGCAGCCTCCCATCCTGCACAACCAGTAACGGTGCGAGATTGGTTGCCCACAGATTAAACGGCAGCTGGGGCTGTCCCGATACGAGATAGACCGCCAGATGCTCCACAGCCTGCGGGTTGCTATGGTCAGGCCGAACTGAAGCAAGGAGCAAGATAGACGACGGTGAAGACGCCAACCTACAACGCTACCCGTAGAGTTGGAACGAGGCCTACGTCGGTGGCTGAACGTGCGTATGTGTCAACCGGATAAGCATGGTTGTAACCTGTTGCGTGTCTGAAGAATTGCTCTTTTTTTGATTTTCATCCCTTTTTTGTTCTTTATCTCTAATCCCCAAAAGAATCAAATGCCTCCCCCATAAAAGTCCCGCGCATCGCGGGAAACACAGAACATGGGGGTGTGGATTAGATTCAAGAAAATCATTCCGCCGGCGGG
>Ga0222678_1000459_pt1 | contig 18463 bp, 18 predicted proteins | sample AntAcemetagen937_FD_179801 | JGI IMG/M metagenome (GOLD analysis project Ga0222678, IMG submission 179801) | Saline water microbial communities from Ace Lake, Antarctica - #937 | ecosystem: Environmental > Aquatic > Non-marine Saline and Alkaline > Saline | place: Antarctica: Ace Lake... | reverse complement strand
TCGGGATTGCTCTGATCAGCGTAAAGGAAAATATCGACACCGAAACCGCCGGCGGCCGGATGGTATTAAATATCCTGGGCTGTATCTCACAATGGGAACGCGAAGCGATCGGGGAGCGGACCGCCGAGGCTCTCCAGCGGAAGCGGGAGCAGGGTGAGAAGACCGGGGGAACTGTTCCCTACGGCTATGACTTGGCCCCAGATGGTGTCCACCTGGTAGAGAACCCGAAAGAACAAAAGGCAATTGCTTTAATGGCCAACCTGAGAGCCCAGGGTTATACTTACCAGGCGATCGCCGATGAATTAAAAGCAAGAAGCTATAAGACCAAAAGCGGCCGGGATACCTGGAGTGTTAAGGTTGTGAGTTCGATCTTACGGCGTAAAAAAGCAGCTTAATTATTTACCCTTCGGTCGAAGGGTAAATTTGCGGCTTCAGAAAAGGCAATAAAATGAATAATAAACCGATCAGTGAAACTGAAGAAATGAAGGAGCTGGGAGAGATGATCGAAAAGAGAGAACTGGATCCGGAGCGGACCGCAGACTACGCGCAGGGCAAGGCCGGCCGGAATAACGATCAGACCGGAGGAGAGATCTTAACGCCCAAACAGATGGCCGATCGGCTGAAGATCAGCCAGGGGCAGCTCCGCAAACTCTATCGCTCCGGAAAGATTCCGGTCATGCGGGCCGGTTATCGGACGCTCCGGTTCAATGTTGGGGAAGTTTACAATGCTCTGGAAGATTTAAAACCGGATGATTGGAAGGGGAAAAAAGACGAATAACAGCCAGCCCATACCACTAAAATAAAATTAAAATGGCTTAGAATGGAAATGAGCGGCCCGGTTTAAACTGAATTATCGGATCCGGCTGTTTCCCGAACGAAAATGAAGTTTGGAAGGAAAATCAGGGCATTAGCAGCGCTCAGAGATAGACTCAGGAGTTAAGAGAGAGAGCAGAAATTCACAGAGCCGATGAGAAAGAAGCAACTGACAGAAGTGAAAAAAATGATGGACCTGGCTACCGCCTAGGTACTCTGCGAATACGGAAAATTCAAAAGCGTCGTTGAGGCCTTGGACTGGATGGAAGCTTGGCGCCGGAAGAAAAAATCAGCCGGCCGGCGGGAGGAAATTCTATCCCTCCGGGAAAACTGGATTCTAAAAAACCCAAAACCATTAATTTTAGTGCCATGCTAACGAATAGAACGAAGGTAATAAATAATGCCGACTGATAATCTCACAATTAAACAAGCAGCCCGTCTCCTGGGGGTCCACCATATCACAGTCCGGAGGTGGATTAAGACCGGGAAGATCAAAGCAACCTGGGAATATGAAGGAGATCAAGGAAGGCGGCTAATCTCCCGCGACCAGGTGATTGAATTGTTGGAAAAACAGGGCAAAACCACCCCGGAAAGTGGACAATTAGAGCAGGTAAAGGAGGCGCAGGTTGCCTTAAGCATAAACAAGGTGAATGTTTACCTTAAACATTTGTTTAGGGTAGAACGGGAAAGCCGGTCAATAGAGCTAAAAAATGCTATAGCCTCATTATCGGTTAAATTGTTTATTGCCATAGGGTTAGTGTTGATTGCGGGTATAGCAATAGCCTTAAGCATTGCATATATAGCAGGGGTTAAGCAGGAGGCGAATCAAAAGGTCTTAAAAGGCGAAATGCATAAGGGTTTTGCATACCTTCAAGAAGGCCAGAAAAGCAACCAGGAGAGTCTTAAGATAACCCTGACGGAAGAACTGGCGACAGCCGGCGAACAAATCCGGAATCTGGCTGCCGCGGACCAGGAAGCAAGGAAAGAATTACTGGAAGTTGCCCGGGCCGGAGACCGGGCAACAAAAGCAGAGATCCAGACTCTCCGGGAGAGCATAAAAGCTCAAAGCGCAGGGATCCTGGCACTGGCCAAACAGATGAAGGCAATCAACTCTAGGCTGGAGAAGATGGAACAGGAACCGGCACAGGAAGAGAAGAAGCCGACACCCGCCCCGGTCGCCACGGTCCCCCCGGCTCCGGAGGTAAAACCCGGAAAAGAAGAGAGCAGCGGATTCCTGGGGATATTCTAATCAACGCTAAGGAGGGAAGTATGAGAGCAGTCAGCATATTGGCGGCACTAATAACAATCTTTGCGGGGGTGAGTATAAGTTGGGGTGAAGAAGGGGTAGTGGCTTATGGCCGAACTGTTGAACGTGGTGGGCTTCGGTATGAAGTGAACTCTGAGAAACCGTTCACTGGGAAGACAGTTGGATACTGGTCCAACGGGAAGAAGCGGATAGAGGCAGGTTACCGTGATGGCAAGGTAGAAGGGAAAATGGTCACATGGTACAAGAACGGACAGAGGGAGTTCCAGAGTGATTACCCCGCCGGCAAGGAGCAAGGGAAAGCTGTCAGCTGGTACGAGAACGGGCAGAATCAGATAGAGGCAGAGTACAGTGATGGCCAACTAAATGGGAAGTGGATCAGCTGGTACGAGAACGGGCAGAAAAAGTTGGAGGCAGAGTACAGTGATGGCCAACTGAATGGGAAGGTGACCAGCTGGTCCGAGAACGGACAGAAGACGTTTGAGACAAAGTACCGGAATGGCAAAACGAATGGGAAACTGGTCAGTTGGTATGAGAACGGGCAGAAACAGAAGGAGAGCGAGTCTAGTGATGGCCAACTGAATGGGAAGCTGGTCATGTGGTATGAGAATGGGAAGAAGCAGACTGAGGCAGAGTACCGGAATGGGAAGGAGAACGGCAAGAGGACTTCTTGGTACGAGAACGGACAAAAAAAAGAGGAGAGCGAGTCTAGTGATGGCCAACTGAATGGGAAGCTGCTTGGATGGTATGATAGTGGTCAGAAGAAGCGGGAGGCAGAGTATAGTAACGGTCAGCTGCATGGAAAGTGGATTGATTGGTATGAGGATGGAAAGAAAGAGCTGGAAGGGGAATATTGTCATGGAAGGAGAAGCATTATAAGATTCTGGGATGAGGATGGGACTCTCACTTCAAGCATTGGCCACCAGCAAGGGATCAAGCCATGACCGAGAAGATAAACAGGGTTGAAGAGATATTGAGGAAACGCGAAAAGGCCAGCGGGGCGAAGTATGAACAGATGGAACGGTTTGACGGCAAGATCACCCTGGAGCAGTTTGACTACCTGAAGAAGACCGCCCGGCAGGTAATGAGAACCCGGAAGATCACCGGGGCCGGGTGACAGCAAACAGGAAATGATAAGAACCGTCTCCAGAGCAGACTCCAGCCGGCAACCTGAAGGTGGGGCACAATATATGCCACCCTCACGGGGAACACACCGCCACCGGGCCGCTACTGGCCAGGAATGGCAGAATACCCGGATCTAGGTACTGGGACCGCCATGAATAAACAAAGTGAGGCTATACGCTACATTGGACAAATAGTCAATTAACAAGGAGGAGCTATGAAGAGAAAAATGATGAGAATTGGCAAGGTGTGGTTATTATCTATAGTTTTCATCCTGGCGACTGCGATGACTTTGCAGGCCAGTGACCCCAGTGATTTTACTTATACAATATATTCTGGGGAGGTCAACATCACCGGCTATGTCGGTGCCGGGGGTGACGTGACCATTCCGGATACTATTGAAGGATTCCCTGTCACCACGATCGGAGCCGGGGCGTTCAACGGTGTCTACAGCCTGACCAGCGTCACGATTCCCGACAGCGTCACCACGATCGGAGACTCTGCGTTCGGGGATTGCACCAGCCTGACCAGCATCAATATCCCCGACAGCGTCATCACGATCGGAGACTCTGTGTTCTGGGGTTGCGGAAGCCTGACCAGCGTCACCATCCCCGATAGCGTCACCACGATCGGAGGAAATGCGTTCTCCTGGTGCACCAGCCTGACCAGTGTCACCATCGGAAACAGCGTCACCAGCATCGCGGACCGTGTTTTTTTCAATTGCCCCAGCCTGACCAGCATCATCATCCCCAACAGCGTCATCACGATCGGAATCGAGGCGTTCAATGAGTGCAGCAGCCTGACCAGCATCAACATCCCCGACAGCGTCACCACGATCGGAGACTGGGCGTTCGGGTATTGCACCAGCCTGACCAGTGTCACCATCCCCGACAGCGTCATCACGATCGGAGGAAATGCGTTCTCCTATTGCACCAGCCTGACCAGCATCAATATCCCCAACAGCGTCACCACGATCGAAACCGAAGCGTTCTACTATTGCACCAGCCTGACCAGTGTCAATATCCCCGACAGCGTCATCACGATCGGAGACTCTGCGTTCTGGGGTTGCGGAAGCCTGACCAGTGTCACCATCCCCGACAGCGTCATCACGATCGGAGGAAATGCGTTCTACTGGTGCACCACCCTGCCCAGCGTCAACATCCCCGACAGCGTCACCACGATCGGAGACTGGGCGTTCGCAGGTTGCACCAGCCTGACCAGCATCAATATCCCCGACAGCGTCATCACGATCGGAGATTATGCGTTCTGGGGTTGCGGAAGCCTGACCAGCGTCACCATCGGCAACAGCGTCACCACGATCGGAGCCGGGGCGTTCTCTTCTTGCTCCAGCCTGACGGGTGTGTATTTCAAAGGTGACGCTCCCCCATCTTTGGGCTCAGAAGTGTTCGAAGGTTCTCTAAATGTGATCGTCTGTCGACTAGCCGGATCTACGGGCTGGCCGGTGGTAGGCGAATTGTGGTGCGACCGTCCAACGGCTCTCTGGAGTGGGGTAATACCGACGCCCACCCCCCCACCAGCACCAACACCAACTCCAACAAATCTTGATTTTACTTATACAATCGATTCTGGGGAGGTCACCATCACCCACTATGTCGGTGCTGGCGGTGATGTGATCATTCCGGATACTATTGAAGGGTTTCCTGTCGTCACGATCGGAGAATCTGCGTTCAGAAGTTGCGCTATGACCAGCGTCACCATCCCCGACGGTGTCACCACGATCGGAGATTATGCGTTCGATGGTTGCACTAGCCTGACCAGCGTCACCATCGGCAACAGCGTTACCACGATCGGAACCCAGGCGTTCGGGTGGTGTACCAGCCTGACCAGCGTCACCATCCCCGACAGCGTAATCACGATCGGACGAGAGGCGTTCTCAGGTTGCGACACCCTGACCAGCGTCACCATCGGCAACAGCGTCACCACGATCGGATACTATGTGTTCAATCGTTGCACCAGCCTGACCAGCATCACCATCCCCAACAGCGTCATCACGATCGGAGATTATGCGTTCAGGGATTGCACCAGCCTGACCAGCGTCACCATCGGCAACAGCGTTACCACGATCGGAAACTCTATGTGCTCGGGTTGCACCAGCCTGACCAGCGTCACCATCGGCAACAGCGTTACCTGGATCGGGGGCTTTGCTTTTCGGGATTGCACAATCTTGACCAGCGTCACCATCCCCAACAGCGTCACCACGATCGGATCCTATGCGTTCTACAAATGCACCAGCCTGACCAGTGTCTCCATCGGAAACAGCGTCATCACGATCGGAATGGATGTGTTCAATCGTTGCACCAGCCTGACCAGCATCACCATCCCCAACAGCGTCACCTGGATCGGAGACGGGGCGTTCAACAATTGCGACAGCCTGACGGGTGTGTATTTCAAAGGTGACGCTCCCTCATATGGGTCAGAAGTGTTCACAAACTCTGTAAATGTGATCGTCTATCGACTGGCCGGATCTACGGGCTGGCCGGCGGTAGGAGAATTGTGGTGCGACCGTCCAACGGCTCTCTGGAGTGGGGTAACACCGACGCCCCCCCCACCAGCACTTGAAGCAAAAATTGGAGTTTATAGACCAAGTTCTGGTTTGTGGGCGATAAGAGATACAACAAGAACTTATTTTGGTGGCTCTAATGATACTCCGGTCTATAGTGATTTCGATGGAGACGGAGTAAAAGACATTGCTGTTTTTAGGCCAGATTCCGGGTTATGGGCAATCCAAAATATCACCAGGGTATACTTCGGCTCCTCCGCGGACGAGGCAACACCCGGAGACTACGATGGTGACGGGAGTTGTGATCTGGGTATCTTCAGGGCCAGCAGCGGGCTCTGGGCGGTCAGAGGGATTACCAGGGCCTACTTCGGGGGAAGCGGGGATGTCCCGGTGCCGGGAGACTACGACGGGGACCACTCGGATGATCTCGGGGTATACCGGGAAGGTTCAGGACTCTGGGCAGTCAGAGGAGTCAGCCGGGTATACTTCGGAGGTTCCACGGATGATCCGGTCCCGGGTGATTATAACAGCTCGGGTTACTGGAGCCCCGGCATCTTCCGTAGTTCATCGGGATTGTGGGCTATAAAGGGAGTAACGAGGAGTTATTTCGGTTCCTCATCTGATTTGCCGGTCCCGGCTGACTATGCTGGAAGTGGTATGGATAATATCGGTATCTTCCGGCAAACCTCCGGACTCTGGGCCATTAGTGGGATAACACGTGCTTATTTTGGTGGAAGTTCCGATATTCCGGTTACCAGATAAAATATAATATTTAACCGTAAAAACAGGAGAGAACATTATAGCGTTTAATATCGAACCAAACACGGCATACACCCTCAAAGAGATCGAGACAAGTCTCTAAATAAGGCATTGAGAGTGCAGAACTACCCGGGTTTCACGGCTTCCTGATTCTATCTTGCCCTTTTTCGTCCAGATGTTACAATTCCTTCATATTCAGGCCCTATAGGCCCTCCAGAACGCATAAACCTAAACATCTGGACCACAACCCTATTAAAATGAAGTCGCGCCTTGAAGACCGCCTCAAAGACGCCGGGATCCGACATTTCGATGTCCTGATCCACGATCAATCCCGCGACTGGCTGATCAAGAACTTCCGCCGGGGATCTTCCAAGTACCCCGTCAACGTGGCCTGCTTAATGCGTAACATCATCTGGCAGGTCCGCGAGCGGATCCGCCGGGGGGAGAAACCTCCCCTTAACGAGTTGATCCGGACCTTCTGGTACATGTACATCAAGCCCACCCTCTCCAGGGCGGATGCTCTATCTCACCAGGTCAACCAATACAAGCAACTGGTCTACCAATTTGTCAACATGGTCCGGGACCTGGACTTGATGAGATATCGCGATATCGGATTCCGGGATGACAACGAATCCCATCGGAGAGTCGGGGCCAACGCCAATATAGTCCTCTTCTCCGAGAAGCTGGGACACCAGTCTTTCCTCTCCGAGATTGCCGGAAAATACCGCGTCTCAATCATTGCCCTGGGCGGTCAGCCGTCCGTCCTTAACCTGGAGTACTTCGTCGATGATTTGAAAGCCAACAGCGTCAACCTCCGGCGATCGTTCTATCTCTTCGGGATAGTTGACTATGACCCGAGCGGCTGGATTATCCGGGACGCATTTATCAACAACCTGAAATTTTACGGTATCAAGAATATCCACACCTTCGACCTGATCACTCCGGACATGCTGACGGTTGAAGAGGTCCAGCTTTCCCGGTATCGGATCCGGGCCGGCAAGACGATGAAGACCAAAAACAAAGAATGGTTGAAGGAAGTTCACAAGCGGAAATATGAGAACCAGAAATATCTGGAGGACCGGGATCGAGGGGAGCCGGTCCTCTACGGCCTGGAGGCGGAGGCCATCTCCAGCAAGCGGCTGACGGCAAAACTGGAGGAGGTCATGGTCCCCCTGATCGCTAAGTCGGAGGACCTGGTAAGGGCCTATGAATTGCGCCGGCTGAGCGAAAGGATCATGAAGTTAGCTCTCCGGAAATGGAGACTGTCGGAGAAAGCGGCAAAGAAAAAAGCAAGGAGATAATCATGCCCGGGCAACCTGATTTTATAAAGGATTCAATGATTAAGAAGTATATCCGCGATACCGAAAAGCTCCGATCGGCTGCGGAAGTAGTGGCGACGATCGATAAGCAGCTCAATGCCATAATTCAGAAGGTAATCACGGAGGCCGCCGCGATCGCGCGGGAGGCCGGACAGAAGACCATCCTCGAGGATGACATTGTCAAGGCCCTGGAGAAGCACGTCGGCCGGGAGACATTGACCTGGCAACAGACCCTTGCCCAGGTACTCCGTCAGCCGGCGGTCAACCTCCGGGATATAGCCAACGGGATAGACGAAGAGCTGAGACGGTTGAAACTATGAACCACCGCGAACTGGCCGAAGAGATCCGGAAGAACCACGGCCTCTCCTGGGCGGAATCCTCCCGGATCCTGGAGACCGTGATAGAGACAATCCGGGAGCAGCTAAAGCAGGGCCACCTGGTCCGCCTCCGGAACTTCGGAACCTTTCAGGCCCGGAAGAGTCACAGAAAAATCCGGGCGAAATTTAACGCCTCGAAGAATTTTTTTGAGCTATAACTATTTATATTCAATATGATGGAACTAACTCTGCTTAATCAATAGTTAGCCGTATAAAGGAGGATAACTATGGATGAACGACAACGGAAAAAAGACTATAAATTGTTTCTATGGACATTTTTAATTGCGTTAACATTTGGACTTATTCTGGGATTAATAGTTGGAGCTCATTCTGGAACAAACCTTATCATAAACATATTTATTTCCACTATATTTGCTTTGGTTAGCGCAGGATTTCTTACAATAATTTATAGTGTTATTTATAGTGGGGCGAGACGGGGCCAGCAGATCAGGAATATAATTGACGCAAAAGATAAAGAAATTAAACAGAGAAGAAAAATTGTCGGGATTGAAAAAAACCCTATGACAATATTGAAGGAAAGATATGCCAAGGGAGAAATATCTAAAGAACAATATGATGAAATGAAAAGTGATTTGATAGATTAACGGCTAACCAGACGCTCAAGCAGACCGGAAGGGCTAATGCTACTGTCGAACGTTTTCGTTTAACCGGAGTTTTCCGGGGTAGCATGGTTTTTTGGTCGGCCCCTTCCGGCCGCTTAGCTCTACGTTAACTGCCTAATGGAGAAACGACATGCAGGACAATGAGGATGATAAGCGCCAGAAAAGCGTGGCTTACTACAGCAGTCTCGTGAACGCATGGATCCAAACAAGAATGGAGGTGGATAAAAATCTGATTGGCATTTCCTCGATCGGAATCGGATTTATCATCACTCTCTTGACAAATACATGTGTGAGTTGTGCTGCCGAGTTGGTCGTGTATCTAGGCGCACTTTTTTCGTTTTTCTTAACGATAATTCTTTGTATTTTAATATTGCAAAGAAATTCATCCTATATTCAGAGAATCATTAACGATCCGACAGCAAAAGACGAATTACTTGATATCCTTGATTGGGCTGCCAAACTTCTGTTTATATTGGGGATAATCTTTACTTTGGTTATTGGGGTTTCAACCGGCATTAATCAACTTAACCGTTATAACAACACAAAAGGAGGCCAAGAAATGGCAAAAGAAAATTCTAAAAAATACGTTACTAAGAGCATAAAAGATTTGGCAACTGTAAAGAGCTTAAGTGGATTAGGAGCTTTAAACCCAGACCATAAGACTGACAACACTGGTTCCAAACAATCTTCAGAAAACCAATCCTCTGACAAGAAGAAGTAATACGGCAGTTAACCAGTCGCTCAAGCAGACCGTGAGCGCTCCGGATAATTTCAAACGTTCTTCAGTAAACCAACGTTACCCTGGGCAAGAACCGCGCCAGCATAGCTGTCACGCTTCTTGCGGACCCCGGCCCACGTCGGCACCTGGTCCCGCGGTTTCAGTCCGGGCGCCCCTACCTCACCCCCTACAGGCCCGGACTGAAACCGCCCCCCGGCCCTTCCCCGGTTCAATCAGATTCCCCCTACCTCACCCCCCGCACTTGACAGAAACCGCCTCCCCCTGTGGAGTCCCGCCGGTCGAAGAGCCCCGACCTCCATAAACAGATAGCGGCCGGGCCTCCTCGACCGGCTACGCTCTCCGGATAATTTCAACGTTCTTCAGTGAACCAACGTTACCCTGAGCAAGAAGCGCGCCAGCAAAGCTGTCACGCTTCTTGCGGACCCGGCCAGCGCCGGCAACCTGGTCCCGCGGTTTCAGTCCGGGTCCCCCTACCCCACCCCCTACAACCCGGACTGAAACCGCTCCCCGGCAACAGGCAGCACCACCCTCATCTCTCAACCTCGCACCTTCCTTGCACGGGCACCGGCCTGTCACGCTTCTTGCTGATGGCCTTGCTCCTTCGGAGCATCCTTCTGGTGATTAAAACCGCGATGCGGTTTTAATCACCTCCAGGAACGGCCGCAAGAACCGTGACAGGCCTCGTCTTCCTTGAAGATCGATGCTCTCTTCTCGAATCAACATTTTCCCTCATCCAGGACAACAACCAAATCGAGGATGCTCAGTGCCGCGTACCGCGGCACCTCCGCTCCACTTTATCAATTCCCTTTGCGCACCACGCCCGGTTTCAGTCCGGGCGCCCCTACCACACCCCCCACAGGCCCGGACTGAAACCGCCTCCCCCGCCCTTCTTCGTGAAGCCCCGCCGGTCGAAGGAGCTCTGCCTCCATAAACAGATAGCGGCAGAGATCCTTCGACCGGCTACGCTCTCCGGATAATTTCAAACGTCCTTCGGTAGACCAACGTCTCCCTGGCAAGAAGCGCGCCAGCAAAGCTGTCACGCTTCTTGCGGACCCGGCACCACGCCACCAGCTACCTGGTCCCGCGGTTTCAGTCCGGGTCCCCCTACCTCACCCCCTACAACCCGGACTGAAACCGCTCCCCGGCAACCGGCACCACCGCCCTCGCCTCTCCACCTCGCACCTTCCCCACGCGGGCACCGGCCTGTCATGCTTCTTGCTGATGGCCTTGCCCCTTCGGGGCATCCCTCCGGTGATTGAAACCGCGATGCGGTTTCAATCACCTTCGGGAGCGGCCGCAAGAACCACGCCAGGCCTCATCTTATCCAGTGATCGATGCGCTTTCCCCGAGTCATCGTCTAGCCCCGGCCCGGTTTCAGTCCGGGCGACCCTACCTCACCCCCTGCAGGCCCGGACTGAAACCTCCTCCCTCGCCCTCCTTCGTGAAGCCCCGCCGGTCGAAGAGCCCCGGCCTCCATAAACAGATAGCGGCCAGGCCTCCTCGACCGGCTACGCTCTCCGGTTAATTTCAAACGTCCTTCAGTAGACCAACGTTACCTGAGCAAGAAGCGCGCCAGCAAAGCTGTCACGCTTCTTGCGGCCTCGGCCAACGCCGGCAACCTGGTCCCGCGGTTTCAGTCCGGGTCCCCCTACCTCACCCCCTACAACCCGGACTGAAACCGCTCCCCGGCAACCGGCACCACCGCCCGCACCTCTCAACCTCGCATCTTCCTCGCACGAGCACCGGCCTGTCACGCTTCTTGCTAATGGCCTTGCCCCTTCGGGGCATCCTTCCGGCGATTAAAACCGCGATGCGGTTTTAATCGCCTCCAGGAGCGGCCGCAAGAACCGCGCCAGGCCTCGTCTTACCTGAAGATCGATGCTCTCTCCCCGAGTCAATATTCACCTCATCCGACAGCTCAAAAAAGCGGCCATCAGACTGCGAAAAACATGCAGACTGATGGCCGCTCCGCTGTCTTACCCGGCTGGCTCACGAGATTCAAGGGGATTCGGCGCCGCGTTCCGCGCCACCGAATCCCCTCGAAACTCGCTCGCTTTCCAGAGTCCACAAGCCCTGAGCTTGCCCCCTCCCCTCGCGAACGCAATAAAGGGCAGATGCCCTTTATTGCTTGACACCCACAAATCCGGATCCGGAGCGATCTCCGGCAAGATCCGTGCTCAAACTCCTCCAACGCCAAGAGCCAGAAGCGCAAATCTGTAAACTTTCCGGAGGGTTTGTGAGAACCAGACAGCCTCCCATTTAAACCTCCCCCCACTCCCCCTGGGCGCCGGCAGACGCGGTCGGCTCCACCTCCCCCGACTGCCGACCGCCTCCCCCCCCTCTCTCCCAAGCCACAGACAATTTCGATTCCAGATCCCATCACCGAAGGCCATGCGGAATAACCCGGCGCCGGGATAATTCCCGCCCCTATAAAACCGGGGCGGGAAATATCCCAAAACCGGCGCCTTAAAAACCGTTATTCCGCATCGCCTTCTCCCCACTCCAAGAACTCAAAAAGCCGGCGGCGGACCCCTTTAATCTCTGGTCGTCAAAGTTTCCGGGTTGCGTTTGATCCTTACTCTTCTTAAAGAAAGTCCGGGGATTCCGCAGCCTGCCCCCACAAAAACGCGGGAAACGCCTGTTAACAAGCTCTTATCGGGCAGAAAAGCCCGATAAGCAGTATGTTCAACAGGACCTTTCCCGCCCCCCTACCTGCCATTGCCTTTGTTCCCTCCCATCCGGTCGGGAGGCCCCCGCAGCAGGCCCTAACGTCGGGCCTTCTTCCTGCGGGGGCTTGGTCGCCCTTCGGGCGGCTTTGTTTGTTGATCCTCCGGAGCCACGCCCCCTACACAGAGGGGCCCGGAAAATCCGAGCAAAATAAAAAATGTTCCGGAGGCCTTGACAAGTACTATAATTATAGTATAATAGTAGAATGAAAACAGCGACTGCCCTTATTTTATTACCAATAGAGTATAATCCTGATGAGAAGAACCAGAGGCGGCAAGTGTCGATAAAGGCTTTTCAAGACACCGCTATAGAAATTACAAGAATATTTGAAAAGTATGACCTGGGCTGCACCATAGATCCATATCCAAAACACGGCGTCTGGGTAAAGTTGGGAATCTTGTACGAAGATGTAAATACAATCCTGGAGATAAATAACTTTCCCATAACTGAAAAAAAGCAGCTTATTAAATACTGTGAAGAAAAACTATTAAAGCGATTTGAACAAGAAGCTATTTTAATCAAATTCATACCAGAAGTTCAGGCTGAGGTAGTCACCATAAAAAAAGGAGATAATCATGGCTAAAAAGAAACTACAAGATCCGGTTGTTCTTTTTGCATCCATTGAGCGTAAGCAACACGATGCTCTTCGAGCGATGTCCTTTAAAGAACATCGCTCTATCGCCGACCTGACTCGGGATGCTGTCGGGTCATATATTGCAACGGGAAATAAATCGCTTGCGCGGTAATTTTCCGGACCGTCCGGAGCATCCCTCCGGCGATTAAAACCGCGATGCGGTTTTAATCGCCTCCAGGAGCGGTCGCAAGAAGCCCGCCGGGCCTCGTCTTCTTGCGAGTCAATGTTTGCCCCACACTCAACAGCTCAACGGAGCGGCCATCAGACTGCGAAAAGCACGCAGACTGATGGCCGCTCTGTTGTTTCGGCTGAGCCGGCTCCCGAGATTCGAAGGGATTAGGCCGCGCGTACCGCGCCGCCTAAAAGCACCCGGGTAATCTAACCTGCACCCCCCTTCTATAATTCAGCCGGATACCTCTGCCAATTCAACACGATCTTTCTCCAATCTCGGACATTCGACAACTTGGTAAACTAAGTAAACCAAGTTTTTTAAATAAGTTAGTAAACTAAGTTTACTAACTTATTTAAACCCCCTACCATCAATTAAGAAATTCATAATAAACGAGTAGCCTCGTAACCACGGTCCCCTCCCGTGGCGATTCTGAGGCACTGACTCCGCCAGTGCCTCATGTCGCCGCAACCCTCCAGGTTACCCCACACGAATCAATACAATTGCCTTCCCGCAGTTGCGGGAAGGCAATTGATCTATAAAAATCAAGGAGTTGGTAAACTAAGTAAACTTAGTTTACTAACTTCTTAAACCCCCGAATTTAAACAGCCTCAAGGTCAGGGATGGCGGGGACGCCATCCTATCCGCAAGGAGGGAGCCCTCAGAACAATTGTCGTTGTTCTTCTACAATGCGATAACCTGTCGGGCTCTCCTGGAGAGTAATGCCTTTTTTGTCCCGGGCCCATTCCGTGAAATCATTATATTCCGGGATTACCACTTCGATAAAGTAGGACTTTAGATAAGTGAGCTTCGGCTCACCGTTTTCTTTGTATGGTTTTATAAACTCATTGGAAGGAAAATTGTCATCGACCCAGGTTTTAAATGCTTTCTTCTGCGCCTCTGTATAGTTCTTAACGAGTTCCTCCAGTTTACGGTTCTTTTCCTTCTCAAAAGTCGTCTCCAGGGCTCTCACCAGCACTGCATCCTGCTTGGCCTGCTCTTCCCGATCAGCTTTTTCTCTGGCGGTCTTCTTTTCCAGTAGAAAAGTAAGTCCCGCCTTGTCCTGGAGCTTCTTTGCGATGAAGCCGCCCGGGTTGCGAATCTCTTTCCCGGCAGAACGCATCTCCCTCAATGCGACATCCAGGCCGGCTTCAACAAGTTCAATTCCATCTCTCTTGATAATTCTATCCGGATTTGCCGTGTATCCCGCCAGGCGTAATCTATCTCGAAGAATTCCCTCCGGTGTTTGTTTGCCGGCCGGCAGGTAAAACGATTCATCAGGCACCCTGTTGATATTCTGATGGATCAGGAAGAGGATGGCATTAATTTTGCGACCTTTTTTAATTTCCTCAAACTCAAAATAGATATCGGTATTGTCCCGGAGTTCCTGCTGAGCGGGATGAAGGATTCGTTCTTTAAAATGGTTATATTGAGTGTACTGGTTTGATGGGATCTGAAAGATATCCTTGAGTTCTTGTATGGTGAATTTTTTTCTCCCGAAGCGCTGATAGCTTTTAAGCAATTCATAGATCCGTATGCTATAGATACTTCTTAAGCGGGCGATGTGTTTGAGGAAATAATTGGTGAACTGTCCTTTGAGTTGAAGTAAAAATGGTTTCATGTTGGGATCGAAACAAAGTTTGACAGAACCGCTTCCTTTCTGATATTCCGCCGATGACAAGAAACTCACCTGCACAATACCATTGGGCTCTTTTGGAAGAGTTAAAACCCGGGTCATCAGTCTCTTTGTGAGTTGTTTTGTCTGTTCATAGATATGATGACCGGTTATTCCGATAAAGTCAGCAAGGCTTGATATTACAATCTCGTATTCCTGGAAGTCCTTATCGTCTCGGCGGATCTTCGATGCAAGCAGACACACAAGCCGTTTCTCGGCGAGATTCATCTTATAGGAAGCTTCAATTAGTTTATTTGACTGACTGACTACAACCTTATTTTTTTTCATGTAGCATCTCCATTATAAAAAGCAACTCTATGCTTAATGCTATACAAACTAATTGCAGTAGGATCACTTCCTACTTTCTATGATTTCATACAAATATACGCATACTCCCGCATGATGTCAAGTGTGGGATTTTATTGCTGAGTTTGCCTTTCACCCGGAATTTGTGGGATTTCACCCGGAATCTGTGGGATTTCACCCGGAATCTGTGGGATTTCACCCGGAATCTGTGGGATTTCACCCGGAATCTGTGGGATTTCAAAAATTATACTGTTGAATACCAACGACTTACAACTCCTCCAATCTTTTCAATAGTATACAATCACCACCAATACGCGCGCGAGGAAAAATGCATAAAAATGGTGGTGGTGTTTTTTATTAAAAAAACTTTGGGGTATATAGTTCACCCGGAATTTGTCGTCTTTCACTTTAAATTTAAAATTATAAACATTCGATAAATCAAGAGGCTAAGTACACCAGTGCTGTGGGGTTTCCAACCCCGATTACCGGGTTTCCTCGATCAAAGTTAAAACCCTACGGAAATTACCCCCGGTTTGCCGAATGTTCACCCGGACCTTCGCCATTATTGTTCGCATTAAAAATCAAGCATATCAGGGAATTTAGAAGGGAAGGGAGTCCAACTCGCCCCGGGGGATAACATGAGCCCAGAGTGCGTCTCAGGGCTCAATAACAACGTTTCAGGAGGAGATGCCAAGACTTCAAGGAGTCTTACCTGGAATATTGCGACAACGAGAAACTCCAACCACTGGTTGGAGAAATTAGCGGGAGTAAGAATCTGATCGAACAGTCAAACAATTGCCCGGGAACCTTAAAGGCCGGCTCCCTTCATCTGATAAAACGGCTATCTGCGAATTATCCCCATTTTCCCGATTAATCCTCCAACCCCTTATCCTTCCCCCCATACCCCCATAGCTTGCCCTCAAAAAACCGGGCAACCTAACAGACCAAATATTTCATGCTTGACAATATAACCGGATAGGTTTAGATTTATGACACAATGGTACATGAATCATTGAAGGAGACCAGAGATGAAAGAGGCTATCGGTTATATTCGAGTTTCCACCACCGAACAGGCCACCCAGGGGCTCAGCCTGGACAACCAGGCCGCCAAGATCCGGCTCCAGGCAGAACTCGCCGATTATCACCTTGCCGAAATAATAGAGGATCCCGGTTATTCTGCTAAGGACTTAAAGCGGCCGGGAATTAAAAAAGTCTTATCGATGGTAAAATCCAGAGATGTTGAGGCCGTTATCATCTACAGACTGGACCGATTAAGCCGGAGTGTTCGAGACCTGGACCGGGTAGTAAGAGCCTGTAATAAAGTCGGGATTGCTCTGATCAGCGTAAAGGAAAATATCGACACCGAAACCGCCGGCGGCCGGATGGTATTAAATATCCTGGGCTGTATCTCACAATGGGAACGCGAAGCGATCGGGGAGCGGACCGCCGAAGCTCTCCAGCGGAAACGGGAGCAGGGCGAGAAGACCGGGGGAACCGTCCCTTACGGCTACGACCTGGCCCCCGACGGTGTCCACCTGGTAGAAAACCCCAAAGAACAGAAGGCAATCGCTCTGATGGCCGATTTAAGAGCTCAGGACCATACTTACCAGGCGATCGCCGACGAATTAAAAGCCAGAAGTTACACCACTAAAAGCGGCCGGGATACCTGGAGTGTCAAGGTCGTAAGCGCCATCATCCGGCGTAAAAAAGCCGCCTGATAATTTACCCTTCGACCGAAGGGTAAATTTGCGGCTTCAGAAAAGGCAATAAAATGAATAATAACCCGATCAGTGAAACTGAAGAAATGAAGGAGCTGGGAGAGATGATCGAAAAGAGAGAACTGGATCCGGAGCGGACCGCGGACTACGCACAGGGCAAGGCCGGCCGGAATAACGATCAAACCGGAGGAGAGATCTTAACGCCTGAACAGATGGCCGATCGGCTGAAGATCAGCCGTGGTCAGCTCCGTAAACTTTATCGCTTCGGAAAGATTCCGGTCATGCGAGCCGGTTATCGGACGCTCCGGTTCAATGTCGGGGAAGTTTACAATGCCCTGGAAGATTTAAAACCGGAAGATTGGAAGGGGAAAAAAGACGAATAACAGCCAGCCCATACCACTAAAATAAAATTAAAATGGCTTAGAATGGAACTGAGAGAGCCGGTTTAAACTGAATTCTCGAATCCGGCTGTTGCCAGCACAAAAATGAAGTCTGGAAGGAAAATCAGGGCATTAACAGTGATCAGAGATAGACTCAGGGATTAAGAGAGAGAGCTGAAATTCACAGAGCCGATGGAAAGAAGCAACTGACAGAAGTGGAAAAAATGATGGACCTGGCCACCGCCCAGGTACTCTGCGAATACGGAAAATTCAAAAGCATCGTCGAGGTCCTGGACTGGATGGAAGCTTGGCGCCGGAACAAAATATCAGCCGGCTGGCGGGAGGAAATCCTATCCCTCCGGGAAAACTGGATTCTAAAAAACCCGAAACCATTAATTTTAGTGCCATGCTAGCGAATAGAACAAAGGTAATAAATAATGCCGACTGATAATCTCACAATTAAACAAGCAGCCCGTCTCCTGGGGGTCCATCATATCACAGTTAGGAGATGGATTAAGACCGGGAAGATCAAAGCAACCTGGGAATATGAAGGGGATCAAGGAAAACGGCTAATCTCCCGCGGCCAAGTGATTGAATTACTGGAAAAACAGGGGAAAACCACCCCGGAAAGTGGACAATTAGATCAGGTAGAGAAGGACCAGGTTGCCTTAAGCATAAACAAGGTGAATGTTTACCTTAAGCATTTGTTTAAGGTAGAGCGGGAAAGCCGGTCAATAGAGCTTAGAAATGCTATAGCCTCATTATCGGTTAAGTTGTTTATTGCCATAGGGATAGTGTTGATTGCAGGTATAGCAATAACCTTAAGCATTGCATATATAGCAGGGGTTAAGCAGGAGGCAAATCAAAAAGTATTAAAAGGTGAAATGTTTAAGGGTTTTGCATACCTTAAAGAAGGCCAAAAAAGTAATCAGGAGAGCCTTAAAACAACCATGACGGAAGAACTAGCGACAGCCAGCAAACAGATCCGGGATCTGGTGTCGGCGGACCAAAAAACAAGGCAGGAATTGCTGGAAGCCGCCCAGGCCGGGGATCGGGCGACCAGGGGTGAGATTGAGACCCTCCGGGAGAGCGTAGAAGCCCAGAGCGCGGGGATCTGGGCCCTGGCTGAGCAGATGAGGGTAATCAACGCCCGGCTGGAGAAGATGGAAGAGGAGCCAACACCCGCCCCCGTTACCACACTCTCCCCGGCTCCATCGACAAAAGGCGAAAAAGAAGAGAGTAGCGGATTCTTAGGAATTTTCTGAATACTAAAAATATAAATTATCAGTACCATAATCAGGGAGAAAAACAGGGGCG
>Ga0222678_1000455_pt1 | contig 18559 bp, 17 predicted proteins | sample AntAcemetagen937_FD_179801 | JGI IMG/M metagenome (GOLD analysis project Ga0222678, IMG submission 179801) | Saline water microbial communities from Ace Lake, Antarctica - #937 | ecosystem: Environmental > Aquatic > Non-marine Saline and Alkaline > Saline | place: Antarctica: Ace Lake... | reverse complement strand
CAGGACGACCAGAAACGGATCGTAACACCCGCAGACGCCATCAGGAACGGCTCGGACTACCTGGTAATAGGCCGCCCCATCCGTGACGCAAAGGACCCGCAGGATGCGGCAAAAAGGGTCGCAGACGAAATCGCCTCAGCGTTTTAAAACAAGCTTATCCCTCAGCCAAAAAAGGGCAGCATAAAGAGGCCTAATCCTGGGTAAACGCAATCATCAGATAAGAACAAACAGCCTGAGTCGGATGCTCGTCTACATGCTCGGCCACAGACCGGATGAATTCGGTCTTGTTCCTGACAGTGAGGGCTTTATTCCCTACAAGGAACTCTTGCAGGCCATTCATGAGGAGGAGGGGTGGCGTTATGTAAGGCGATCCCATATCAATGAGGTCCTTTTGGGGGGGGATAGATCGCTCTTTGAATCTGAGGATGAACGTATCAGGTCAGCGGAACAGCGGTGGGAACTGGATCTCCATACTCCTGCCCGGTTTATCCCTAAAATCCTCTTTACGGCAGTAAGACGAAAGGCCCATCCCGTGGTCATGGAAAAGGGGTTGAGGGCTGCCCGAAACAGGTATTTGACCCTCACCCCGGTCAGAGAGATGGCCTTGAGAATTGGCCGCCGACGGGATAAAGAGCCGGTTCTATTAGAAATTCTGTCTGACGCAGATAGAGAGGGGAGGGCCTTGTTCTTTTCGTTCGGGGATCTATTCCTGAGCCCCCAAATACCGCCCCGGTTTATTGCCGGACCCCCTGTCCCAAAAGAGATGCTCGAGCACCGGAAAGACAAGGAGAAAGAGAAGGAAAAGGTAATAAAGGTGCTTCCGACCCCCGACCCGGGCACTTTTACCCTGGACCCGTCAAGGGATCCTGACCCTTACAGAAGGGCAAAAGGAAAAAAGAAGAAGGGGTGGAAAGAAAATGCCAGAAAGATGAGGAGAAACCGGAAAAGTGCCTAAAATGCCTAAAGTTACAGATGTCCTAAGTCCAATGACTAATGTCCAATACCCAGCACCCAATACCCAGCATCCTCGCAACCCATCATCAATGCAGATACTTCGCTGTGATTTTTCAATAATTCTCAAGGAAATCCCTGACCAGTTCAACAAATTCAACTACATTTTTCAACCATTCGTTACAATCCTGCTCAGTAATTTCACATACAAGCCCGTAATCAGCCTCGTGACGATACTTCATAAGTCTGTTGAAAAATCGGCCATGCTCCCGGGAAAATAATTCCGATCTGACAAAATGACTATTGAAGTAATGACTCACACCCCCATGACTTCTTGGCTCCAGGCCATTGGTGAAGAGCAGTGCACGCAGGGTATGGAACATGGTGTAGTATAGTTTGGGAATGCTCTCTCGAAACAGTTTAGCGTCAATTAAGGATACGCGCAGCATGAAGCGATTCATCAGCGTGGGACAACTCTTCCCTGATATTTTCTTTTTTGTTCTCTTCTTTCACAAGGGAATTCCCTGTTCCACTATTTCTTTGGCAATTCTACGTTCCTGCGATAATCGCGCGTTGAAAAATTCCTCAGACATAATGACAGGTGAGATATCGAATGTCAGATTGCTCTCCATGTATATGTCATAGGCAATATCAAAAATAGCGTCAACAAGAGCCCTGTCTCTCCTGTCAACCATTATGAAAACATCATAGTCGGAATCCTTCTTGGCTCTGCCCGTTGCTCTCGAACCAAACAGGGCAACGGATTTGACTCGTTGTGGAAAGGCGTTTAACATCCTTTTTTTAAACATATCAAGAAAATCACTATCTTTCCTGGCAATATTCATTCCCGCCTTCTCACTTTATATATCTTGTATTTTTTCGGGTTTCAGTTCCCTGTCAGATTCATTGTATACAGGGTTTTCACGTGGTTTACAACAAAAGCTCGAAAAAGGTCAAAGGCAGAAATCCGAAGAACCCCGCAATCCGTAAATGTTTAAAATTACAGATGTCCGAAGTCCAATGTCCAATGTCCGATGCCCAATACCCAGTACCTAATCCCCAGTACCCAATACCCAGCATCCTCGCAACCCATCAAACCGGCCTCTCATAATCACAGCCCCTTTTCCGGCAGGCTAAAACCGGCCCGGAATTCTTCCTCTGCTTAATGCTCAAAACCTTGGTCCCGCATTCGGGACAGATGTCATCGAATGGTTCATCCCAGGTGGCAAACTTGCACTTCGGATACTGGTTGCAGGCGTAAAACTTCTTCCCCTTTTTGGATCTCTTTTCCACTAATATGCCCTGGCAATCCTTCTCAGGGCACGGCACGCCGGTACTCACCGGTTCGGGCGTCCAGATATTCTTACACTCTGGATAGCCGGAGCAGGCGACAAAAGATCCGAACTTCCCATTCTTGGTCACCATGGGTCTGCCGCATTTCTCACAGATACCCTCTTCCTTACCTGTCTCGGCGTCGGTCTCAACGATAATCCGGCCCTTTTCATCCCTGGTAAAATTAGAGGTATTTCTACATTCAGGATAGCCGGTACAGGCTAAGAAAATACCGTTTCGACCCGACTTGATGGCCATTGGCCGGTTACACTTTGAACAGAAAATCCCGGCTAAGACCTCCCCCTTCATCTCATTGGTCGCCCTTTCCAGATCCTTCTCAAATGCCTCATAGAACTCCTTTAAGATATCGGTCCACTGTGCCTCCCCCCGCTCAATTTTATCTAAGTTGTTTTCCATCTGGGCGGTGAAGGCCGTATCTATTATATCAGGAAAGCTCTCGACGAGCAGATCCGTCACCAAAAAGCCCAATTCCGTGGGCGTAAAGCGCCTTTTTTCTATGGCTACATATTCTCTCCCACTTATATTGGCGATAATCGCCGCGTAGGTTGAGGGCCGGCCAATACCGTTTTCCTCCAATGCCTTGATCAGGGTGGCCTCTGTAAACCTGGGTGGGGGCTGTGTAAAATGCTGGGCAGGGTCCAGTTTTATGAGGTCGAGGATCTGATCTTTCTTCAAAGGGGGTAGCAGGGCGTCCTGGTCTTTCCCGGGCCCGGCATTATTCGAGACTTCTTCATAAAGAGTGGTGAATCCCTTAAATAAGACCACAGAACCGTTTGCCCTGAAAGCCGCCTTTCCGACGCTGATCTCGACCTGGGTCTTATTTAATATGGCAGGACTCATCTGGCAGGCAATAAACCGTTTCCAGATAAGGGTATAGAGCGCCAGCTGGTCTTTGGAGAGATAGGTTGCAACCACTTTTGGGCTAAGCTCTGCCGACGTGGCCCTGATGGCCTCGTGGGCCTCTTGAGCGCCCTTACGACTCTTGAACCTGTTCGGTTTGTCAGGGAGATAATCCTCGCCAAAGACCTTTTGAATAAATCCCCGGGCCTCGGTTAGGGCATCGTCCGAAAGCCGGAAAGAATCTGTCCTCATATAGGTAATCAGGCCAACCAGACCCCGTTTTCCGAGATCCACGCCTTCGTACAGGCTCTGTGCAATGAACATGGTCTTTTTGGCCGGGAACCTCAATCTTCGGAACGATTCTTGCTGAAGAAGGCTGGTAATGAAGGGCGGGGGCGGATTTCTCTTTGTCTTTTTTTGTGTGACCTTTGAAACCCTAAATGGGAGGTCTTCTATCTCCGAGACAATCTTGAGTGTTTGTTCCCCATTTTTGAGGTCGGCCTTTTTGCCCTCATATTTGAAGCATCTGGCCTCAAAAGGGGGTGGCTCGGTCGATTTGAGATGGGCAGTAAGAGACCAGTATTCCTGAGAGTCAAATGCCTGGATTTCGCGTTCCCTGTCACAGACCATCTTGACTGCCACTGACTGAACCCTTCCCGCGCTCAAGCCCCGTTTGACCTTTTTCCAGAGGAGTGGAGATATCTGGTATCCGACGAGCCGGTCCAAGATACGCCTGGTCTGCTGAGAGTCAAACTTATCCCTGTCAAGTTTCTGTGGGGATGATACCGCAGCCCGAATGGCCTTTGCAGTCAGTTCGTTAAACAGGACACGGAATATTTTTTTGTCCTTGTTCCTGGGACCCTTTTTCAGTTCATCGGCAATATGCCAGGCAATGGCCTCTCCTTCCCTGTCAGGGTCTGGCGCGAGATAGATCTCTTCGGCGCTGTTTCCCGCTGTCTTCAAATCCTTTAGAATCTTGGTCTTTCCTTTAATCGTGACATAATCGGGTTTAAAATCGGCTTCAATATCGACCCCCAATTTACTGACAGGGAGATCTTTCACATGTCCCACCGAGGCCATAATCCTAAAGTCGGGTCCCAGATATTTTTTGATAGTTCTGGCCTTGGCCGGCGATTCAATAATAAGTAATTTTTTTGCCATCTTTGTTATCCACCCCTCATCGAACAAACATCTTGCCCGGAAGCTGCTTCACGGTCCCCTCCAATTCCATTTTCATCAGGATACCTGCCACCTTGCCGACTTCCATTTTTCCTAATCTTACTATATTGTCCATATGCATGGGATAATCTCCGATGATTTCATAAACCTTTTTCTCGAATTCATCCATATCCCGATCTGGGGCGCCTGTGTCCCCCGGTATCCCCCTTCCTACTGTTCCTTTCCCCGCAAACCCGAATTCGTCCAATATGTCATCCGCGTTTTCAATCAGTTTGGCCCCCTGCTTGATCAGAAAATGGGTCCCGGTGCTTTTAAAGGAATCAATACTTCCGGGAACAGCGAACACGTCGCGGCCCTGATCCAGCGCCAATGAGGCGGTGATCAAAGAGCCGCTGTTCCTTGTCGCTTCCACAACTACCGTTCCCCTGCTCAATCCGCTTATGATCCGGTTTCGTATGGGGAAATTCTTAGGCTCAGGATGGGTCCCTATAGGAAATTCCGAGACAATAACCCCGTTGGCCTCTATCTGCTTAAAAAGCTCTTTGTTTGATGCAGGGTAAACGACATCTATACCGGTACCCACAACCGCAATGGTGAAGCCATTACCCCTCAAGCAACCCCTGTGGGCAGCAGAATCTATCCCCTTAGCCAAGCCGCTTACTACTCCCGCGCCCCTGCTCGCAAGCCCAAAGGCGATTGTTTCCGCTGCCTTGCGACCGTAATGGGTCGGATTTCTCGAGCCAACAACGCCAACAAAGGTCTGCGCTAAGGGGATTTCCCTGCCCTTGGCATACAACAATATGGGAGGATTGTAGATCTCCCTCAAAAACACTGGGTAGGAGGGATCAGTGTAGGCGATAATGCGAGCATGACACTTTTCTGCATTCCTTAATTCCTCTTCAGCCTCTGTACTGAGGGACCGATTCATGATCTTCTTGGCTATATCCCTGCGCATTCCCTCCACATTCATAAGCTCTGCCAGGTCTGCCTCGAAAACCGCTTCAGGATCACCGAGCTTTTCTATCAGCCTCTTGAGGACGGTATTGCCCAAGCCCGGAATCAAGTAGAGGGACAGCCATGCTATTTTTTTATCATGGGTGTTCACAGGTTCAGAGTTCTCCGTTCAGGACATCCAAAAATTCAGTTGAGAGGCAAAGATGGCGGGAATATAAAACAGGGTCACGCAGATTAGTCAAGTCTTTTCTCGGCGAACAGGCACTTTCCCGGTCTATTGTGTCTGGCATTTTGGCATAGTAGCTAAGAGACGAAGGGCCTCAGGCAGATCAGGTTTAGGATCGATTTCCCTTTCCAGCCTTTTCAGTACCTGCAATGGATTATTTTCAATATCCGAGTTTTTTGGGTCGGCCTCACCGTAATGGATCAAGACATTCCTCAATTCCCTATTCAAGTCGATCGCCTTGAGCATGGCGCCGCTGGAAAATTCTCTCCTGGCCGTAATAACTATTCCGGTTGAAGTATTCGGTCTCGATTCCAAAACGAGGAGATAACCCAATGCCTGATCAGGGAGGGCAGGTTCCTTTGGCCTATCTGCTTCCGCTTTGGTCACTATCTCGAAGAAATTGCCCCTGCGGATACCATATTTGAGACCATAATTCATGTAAACGACCGAAAATTGCCCTATAATCTCCTTCAATCCTTTGGCGGCTACCACCGGTAGTTTAAACCCTTCGCTCCCTTTCAGCCTCTTCCATTCGGGGTTGGAAAGCTGAACACAGGGAGACACCGAGGTAAAAGGAAAGAGAGTATCCCCCACTTGCATCGGGCTGTAGCTTTCAACAATTTTTGCCTTGTATAGATCAGGCTTAACCTCCCTCTTTAACACGACCCTCCCCAAAAAGGAGACGACATATCCCAGATCGCGCCCCGAAAGAGGATGATCGAGTTCCCGGGAGCTTTTGTAAACGGTGAAAAGGTCTCCTGGCTTTACGTTATGTCCCTTATCAAAGGCTACATAAACAGTATCGCCCTCTGCCAAGAGAAGCCTCTCTGTCTCATCTGCAAACAGACGTCCCCACGGATTCACCTTCTCAGGTGACAAATACCCGAGGGCCTCCACATCGGTCAGCTCCGAAACATCAATGCCTATGGGGCCCTGGGCCACATCATCTGCGCCTCCAGCCGCCGCTATCGCATTCTTTAGGTCTAATTTCACTCCGGCGCTGATAAAAAGGCCCAAATTAAGAAACACAATGCCTGAGGCAATCAATAAAATAACTGTTCGAGTTTTTTTTCTCACTGCCCTGTCCTCTCTTTGGATGATGGATGATGGATACTGGATACTCGATGCTGGATACTGGATGCTGGATACTGGATGCTGGATACTGGATACTGGATACTGGATGCAAGATGCAGGATGCAAGATGTTGGATATTTGGTCCCCATTGAGTTCCTTACGCCTCGCGCCTTGTGCCTTGCGCCCACAACCTTTGAACCTTTGAACCTTTGAACCATTAGTATATAGATTACAGGGCGCTGGTTCTTTTTGTCAAGTTGTACATGGGAAAAGGAGCGATCAAACGTGGACTTATGAGGGGTTGAGGGGCATAATACAAACCTCGTTAAGTGGTTAACTGGTTGAGTGTTTGACGATCGAAGATCTATGAAAAAAATCCTCATAATCGCTTCATTAGTTCTCATCGCAGTAGTCCTCTTTATCAAAGAGAGTCGACTCAACCGGCCCTCTGAACCACTCAAGGACGGGTGTGTATCCTGCCACAAAGAGGTGAAAAATCCGGACCCATCCCACCCCATCTCAGCCTTTGGATGTTATACCTGTCACTTGGGAAACAGATACTCATTAGACAAAGAAAGGGCCCATTTTACCATGGTTCGAAATCCGGGGGACCTCCGTGTTGTGGACAGGACCTGCGGGAAAACAGGGTGCCATGCGGATATTGCGGCCCGTGTCAAAAACAGTCTCATGGCCACAAACGTTGGGATACTGAGTACTCTCCAGGAACAGTGGCTCAATAGAAAGGATATCTCCGGTGACTCACCCGTTGTTATGGGCGTTGGCGTCAGGGATCTTTACGGCAAGACCCCACCTCAAAATCTTGCCATTGATCACTATAGAAAGATGTGCGGGGGGTGCCACTTGTGGAAAAAAAGGGGCGACCGCAAGGGAGAGATAGGCAGGAGGGGCGGCGGTTGCAGCAATTGCCACATTCTGGATGATGAGAAGGGGGGAGGGCCGAAAAACGAAGCCATTGACCACCCGGAGATGACAACAAGGATCCCTTCTGCAAACTGTATAAAATGCCACAACCGGTCTGCAAGGATTGGCCTGTCCTATTTTGGGAGGTTCGAGTCAGAGGGTTACGGGACACCCTATGAAGGGACCGGCCTGAGCAGCAGGAAGCTCTCAGGAAACCGTTTCTTTTTGAACCTGCCGGCGGATGTCCACTTCAGCAGGGTCGGCATGGAATGTATAGACTGTCATACCGGCACCGGGCTGATGGGGGACGGGAAGCGATACGATAAGATGTATTCCCAAATCGACATCACCTGTCAGACGTGTCATTCCCCGGAGTTTTCCATGATCAAAGGCCCTGATTCATTAGCAGACCGATTAGCCTTTCTTAACAAGAGGGTCCCGTGGAAAAAGGAAAAATCTTGCGGTCTCAGTAAAAAGGGGACACCCATCTACAATCTTCAAAAAGAGGGCGGCAAGGTAATCTTCTACCGCAAGAAGGATGGCCGACCCTTTGAGATGGATATCCAATCGTCAAACAAACCTCACCACCGTTTGAAAGGACACGAGCGTCTCTCCTGCCAGGCCTGCCACTCTATCTGGATACCGCAGTGTTATGGGTGCCATCTGACATATAAGAAATCTGAGAAGCAGAAAGACTGGATAAATAACGAGATGTCACCCGGCAGGTGGAAGGAGGCTCGCTCTTATCTCCGCTTTTCAAAGCCCGCCCTCGGCATCAGGGATGGTGATGAGACCTTCCCGATCTCCCCGTGCCAGGAGTTTGTCTCGGTATTTGACAAATCGGGGAGATACGTGGAAGAAGAATCATTCAGTATCATGAACATATCGGCATTTGATCCCCATACCACTGCCAAGAAATCGAGGGAATGCCTTGAATGTCATCAAGACCCAAAGGCCATCGGATTAGGAGAAGGTATCCTCCATCAGAAGCGGGGTAAGCAAGTGTTCAGACCGACCTATGACTCATCCTCTTCCCCGCCAAGGACGGGATCTTCGACCGACATGGATGTTTCCTTCCCCTTAGATGGTTTTGTGAACCTGAGCGGGGAACCGCTTCAATCAGGCTCGGGAAAAGGCGTAAGGCCCTTCAATAAAGAGGAGATCGACCGGATACTCTCAGTCAATCCCTGCCTTGGCTGTCATAACCGGTATGATGCCAAGATCTATGCGGATTTCAAGGAATCTATCAGGCGTTTTGAAATGGAGGGAGGGGTGCCATGTCTGAAATGAGGAGAAGCAGTTCTCTTTTCCTTTTCACCATCACGGCATTTTGTCTAATAAGTACCCTGCTTTTAACGCTGTTTGCTGTCCCCGCATTCAGTATTAACGCTGGCCAGGAAAAAATCGATTACGCTGACTGTCTCCGCTGTCACAAGGGGATAGAGCCGATCAGCCCTGACCATCCATTCAAGTGCGCTGCCTGCCACCTGAGGCCTGAAGATCCCCGGGGGAAGACGCTTACAGACCACCAGGGGATCGTCAGAAACCCTTCAGCCCCTGAGAATATGGAGATCTTTTGCATAAAGTGCCACGAAAAGGAGATCAAACAGGTCAAAAACTCCCTTCATTCGACAATGGCCGGGGTGATCAACCAGACCCGGTATCTCTGGGGCGCCCAGGAAAGGGCAGCTCCCGCCATTTATGGGATGAGCGGGGGTCTAAAACCGTTGCCCGAAACCGATCCCTCTCTCTACCCCGAAACCCCGGCCATGCTTGTGGATGATTTTCTGAGGAGGCGATGCCTCAGGTGCCACATCCATACCAAAGGTACAGAAGGGCCCGGGCTTTACAGGGGAACGGGGTGCGCTGCCTGTCATGTGCTCTATAATAATGACGGCCAATATCGCGGGAGAGACCCGGCAATTGACCGATCCAAAAAGGGATATCCGGCCAGGCACACTTTTACGAAGCTAATCCCGAACGCGCAATGCATGCACTGCCATAACAACAATCATGTGGGAGCGGATTATGAGGGTCTGTTCGAGCACGATTATAACGATTCCTATCGGTCGCCAATGGTGAACGGTAAATTAAGGGAAACAACCTATGGATCAAATCATCACCACTTGGCCAAGGACATCCATGCAGAAAAGGGGCTCTGGTGCATTGACTGCCACACCCGGAAAGACGTTATGGGAGACGGGCACACATACAGCTATGGGATGGAGGTCCCAAAACGCTCATGCGCCGATTGTCATGGAGGCTTCAATAGTGCCCCTCACCTGACCAACAGGGCGATTCGCAGGGTTTCAGGCAAATTCCTGTTTATATCTAAAAACCATGGAAAGAAACACCGGCTGCCGCTTTTTTCGCCAAATTCGACCGGTCACAGGATCCAGGCCCATGCAAAGGTACGTTGCAGCGCCTGCCATGCCCAATGGTCTTATCAGGACTATGGTATGAGCGTAATGCGTGAAGATGTGATCACGGACTATAAATGGTGGAACCTTACCGCCCAGGGGGATCCCTATCTGCAGAAAAAACTAAAAAAATATGTGGAAAGCCCGGACACGGTTTATCCTGTTTCCATGGACCATTTATCCGGCAAAGAGAAATTGGGGATCTGGTCTCTCGGTTGGAGATTCAGACGGTGGGAGCAGATGCCTCTCGGTGTGGATCATGCCGGCAGCTACTCCATTCTGCGCCCCCTTTATCAGTACCTCGTCTCGTACATAGATCGCCAGGGTAATTGCGTATTGGATAGCGTTGCTCCTTCAAGGGGAGATGGCACAGGGAAAGGATGGGCGTTTATGCCTTATGTGCCTCATACTACAGCGCCCTTTGGAAGGGCGTGTAATGCCTGTCACCAAAACAGGGTGGCCGCAGGATTGGGTATTCAGGAGGAAATCACCATTGACAACGTTCTAACCATCCCGTCTCCACCCGCGGTTGAGACCATGCGCCTTTTGAACCGGAAGGAAAAGAGAAAGTTGCTGCAGCCAACAAAGGAATGGCATAAGGAAAGGCTGAGAGCGCTAAAAGGAGGTTAGCATAATGTATAAGATGTCCCTTTATCTACCATACCGAAGGCGTCGGCAATGTCCGCAGGCAGTTCGTCAAAATCATCGGCTATCTTGATTTTCCCCCTTAATGCGCCGGGGCGACGCGGTTTCTCGCTTTGTTCATAGCGCACGAGTTTTGCAACCGGTTTCCCCGCCTTGCCAATGACCACCTCTTGTCCGGCCATGACCTTCTCGACCAGGGCCGACAACTGGGCCTTTGCCTCTGGATACTGAGTGGGGGTCAAGTCTCCGTTTAGCTCTTTCTATTTTCAAGCAAGAGCTAAACGGAGACTTGACCCCTTCATTTCCAGAAAATGACTATAGGCCAATTCCTTTCGTGAGTCAATGAAGTGACCACAATATATGTGGATTCAGCACGGTTTACCTTTAAGAGTATTTAGTCTCAGTTTGCCGCTTCGCTCTGCTCCGAAATCCGCATTACACAATCGAGTGACTTGGAGATAGGCCTGTACGCTCTCGGAATTGACACTCAAGCGCTTTTATCCTATGTTTACCCGAAATACAAAAATAGTAGGTAGAAACGTGAACACTGACCAACTTAACAAGACAGAAGTCATCCCGGGTTGCGGTAAGGTTTAAGGGGTTAATTAGATGAAATTTCATCAGTCCACATCTGAAGAGGTTCTCAAGCACTTTTCATCAACAATAAATGGCCTCAGTGAGAGGGAGGCGGAGGAGAGGGTCGCCCGGTATGGTCCCAACGAAATACGACGCGACCGCGAGATCTCTCCCATCAAGATCTTTCTGGCTCAATTCAACAGTTTCATTGTCTACATCCTGATTGCTGCCGTTTTCATGTCCGTCATACTCCAGGAATATATCGACAGTGTTGTGATTATCGCCATCCTTATCGTGAACGCGATTCTCGGTTTCTTCCAGGAATACAGGGCAGAGAAGGCCATCGAATCGCTCAAGAAAATGGCAGCGCTTCAGACCACAGTCATAAGGGATGGCCACAAGATGAGAATCAGCAGCAGCGAACTGGTTCCCGGAGATGTGATCGTCTTCGAATCCGGGGACCGGATATCTGCCGATGCCCGAATCATCGAAGGGTATGTACTGGAGGTCATGGAGTCATCGTTGACAGGTGAGAGTCACCCTGTAAACAAGGACCCTGCGCCCATCGATGACACCAGCACACTGGGGAACATGAAGAATATGGTTTTCGGAGGCACAAATGTCGCCAATGGCTCCGGGAAAGCGGTCGTGGTGAAAACAGGGATGGACTCTGAGATGGGAAAGATCGCTGAATCCATTGAATCTGTTGAAGACGATGAAACGCCGCTTCAGAAAAAACTGGACATATTGGGTTGGAAGCTCGGAATCCTGACCCTTGTGATTTGTGCCATCATCATCGCTTTCGGTATCTTCAAGGGTGGGGATATCCTTGAGATGCTGATGGTGGGCGTAAGCCTTGCCGTGGCTGCCGTTCCGGAGGGTCTTCCCATTGTAGTGACCATCGCACTGGCCCTCGGCGTCAAGAGGATGGTGAAACAGAACGCCCTTGTGAAGCGCCTGCCCAGCGTGGAGACACTGGGATGCACCACGGTCATCTGCACTGATAAGACGGGAACCCTTACACGCAACGAGATGACGGTCACTAAATTGTTCGTTAACAATACCATCATCGATATTGCGGGAACGGGATACGAGACTTCGGGAGAGTTCCTTTCTTCCGGTGAGGCAATTGATCCTTCCCCTGCTGAACTTCTCCTTAGAATAGGCGCACTGAACAACGATGCCGAATTATCTGAAAAAGAGGGGATCATTGGAGATCCTACAGAAGCATGCCTTATTGTGAGTGCTGCCAAGGCCGGGCTGAAAGGGCCGGTTTTGAAAGAGACGCTTCCAAGGGTTCATGAGATACCCTTCGATTCTGAACGTAAGCGGAAATCCACGGTGCATCGTGCGAACGAAGGGCTTGTCATGTATACCAAGGGCGCGCCGGACGTGGTGCTGAATCTCTGTTCGACGATGAATGTCGATGGGGAGGTGTCGCAACTTACCGACGAAGCAAGAAAAAGGATTATTGAAACAAACAGAGAGTTTGCATCCCAGGCGCTGCGGGTCCTTGCTTTCGCGTATAAGCCGCTCGCTTCCGGTGATGATATTGATAAACTTGACGAAAATGATCTCGTTTTTGTGGGTCTTCAAGGCATGATCGATCCTCCCCGTGAAGAGGTTCGGAGTGCCATCGACAGATGCAAGAATGCAGGGATTCGGTCTATCATGATCACGGGCGACTATGCACTTACGGCAGAGGCCATAGCCCATCAACTGGGCATTGAAGGTGATGCCGTCAGCGGAGAAGAACTTGAAAAAATGGATAGTGAAACCCTGAAAAAGAGAGTGAAGGAAATCTCCATTTTTTCGAGGGTAAACCCGGAGCACAAGATACGGGTCGTGCGGGCGCTGAGAGAGTCCGGAGAAATAGTTGCCATGACTGGAGACGGCATAAATGACGCACCGGCACTCAAGGAGGCAGATATAGGGATTGCCATGGGCATTACGGGCACGGACGTGACCAAAGAAACGGCTGACATGGTACTCCTTGATGATAAGTACACCTCAATTATAAAGGCTGTGGAGCAGGGAAGAGGCATCTATGAGAACATCAAGAAATTCGTGAATTACCTGCTTTCGAGCAACCTTGGCGAAGTCCTGATCCTTTTCATCGCCATGATTATTGGCTTTAGAGACGCCTCAGGAGAAATCGTGATGCCGCTTCTGGCCACGCAGATCCTGTGGCTGAACCTGGTTACGGATGGGCTTCCCGCAGTTGCCCTGGGTGTTGATCCTTTACGAAAAGGGATCATGGATGTGCCCCCGCGCAATCCCGGTGAACCGATTATAACGAAAAGCATGGCCATAAACATTGTTATTATATCAGTGCTCATGGCGGCGGGAGTCCTCTTCCTCTTCGAAAAATTCCTTTCCGAGGGGGAGACCGTTGCGCGGACAGTGGCTTTCACCTCCCTCGTGATGCTCGAGATGGTGCGGGTTACCATGATCCGTACCCAATACAAGCTTTCCTTCTTTTCAAACCCGTTTCTTTTAGGGGCCATACTTCTTTCTGTGTTGCTCCAGGTGGCGGTCGTCTATGTGCCGGTGATGAACGTCGTCTTCAAGACTACACCACTGGCCCTTTACCACTGGGGCTATATGGGTGCGGTGATGGCTGCAATGTTCGTAGTAGGTACGCTTGTGGCTAAACAAATAAATCGATAACTAACACTCCTTTACCTACACCTGTTTTCCTTCAGCCCCCTCGGTTCGTATTTTGCGCTGGCGCTCCTTTATTGCCCTAATCTTGTGCTCCTTCTTCTTGTGGGGCGGCAATCTCCACACTCTCCTAATTGCCAACAAAGAAACAGCGAATCCCTACTTCATTGCAACAACTGAAATTTCGATACTGGCATCTTTAGGGATGCGACCTGCTTCCACCGCCTGTCTGGCCGGAGGATCGATATCAAAATATCTGGCGTAAACCTGGTTCATTGTTGAGTACTCATCTAAATCCTTCAGAAATATGGTAGCCATAACCACGTCCTCATAGTCCATATTCGCTGCCCGCAGTATCGCCCCCAGATTTCTGATCACCTGATCTGTCTGCGCCTCAATCCCCCCTTCAACCAATTCTCCCGTATTGGGGTCGATGCCTATCTGACCGGCACAATATAGGGTCGCGCCAAAGACGATCCCCTGGCTGTAAGGCCCTACCGGTTTAGGGGCATCGGGTGTGAATATAACTTTTTTTACATTTGTTTCCGAGGCATTGCTACTCCAACAGGATGCAGCCCCCGCGGCCAAAACCAAAATCGACACACACAATATGATACTTTTCATATTAAACCCTTCTCCTCCATTCTCCCCTACTCAATACTATTCATTAAATGATACCATGCATCTGGAAATTGAATTCTTAACGGTTTAGACATGGGGCCAGCCTAACAACAGATGAAGCAGAGTCAACGACAGACCCCTTTCCTTTTCGGCACGATCATCGCCTTGAGAAACCTTGGACCCTGCTTCACTAACGACGCTGATCTAAAGCAGAGGGAAGGTCAGGTAGCCTGATCCCCGCCCAGGGATTCAAGGGCATCCCGGGCCGCATCTTTCAGATCCGGGGACAGCCCGGTCTCAATAAGAGCCGCAAGCCTGGGGATCCAGTCCGAATCCCCGATCACCCCGATCAGGTAGACGATATCTCCCTGCACCGCCTCATCCACATCAGACATCCGCTCCCACAGGGGCTCCAGCGCGGCCCGGGCAAGGTGGGGGGCCCTTTCCCCCAGGTCCTCCATGACCACCATGGCGCCCAGTCGTATGGAAAACAGATCGCTGGTCAGGAGGTTCAGGAAGGCGGGAAACAGACGGCCTGCCCGGATCATCATGTCGGCCAGGGAGGCTGCATTCCCTTGTGTGATCATCTGTTCCAGGATCTGTGCACTGAACCGGTCTTCGTCCTTTTGCAACAGCGTCTCGATCACGGCCTCCAGCCGGATCTGGCCTGTCCATCGAACCCCGCCCTCTCCGATCAGGGTCGGAACGGCCTTTATCCCCTCCTTGGATGCCAAATCCGGAAACAGGAGCCCGTCGATCACCGTCAGATGGATCCCCGGATTCACCAGGGGAAGGAGGACGATCTGCCTCATCACCATAGGACAGTTGGGGCAGTGGGTGCTCAGGAAGAGCGTCAGTGGAATCCTGCCGCGATAGCTTTTCAATATCCCCCTGATATCGTCGCGCATATCCGTTTCGCCCCTGTCCAGGGCCGAAATGGGACGTGGGGGACGGGCATAATCAAATAACTAACTCATCTACGAGCAGATAATTTTTCTGATGCACCATTTGAAGATTTGGAAACATACGCGGGGAACTCAGGACCATCGATCTGACCCCAATTTAATATTCCTTCATTATCTTTATTATTCGATCATCCATACAGGAGCGCATGAAGATATTCATGGGTTTATAGTCTTCCGTTTCGTAGAAACCCAGCATCAACTGATTAAACTCCAACTGCCTTTTGGCGGGTACATTTATTGCAGGATATCCATTCGCTAACAGGTGCCCATTCATGATGAAACGCCCCATGCGCTTATTGACGTCGTAGAAAAACTGATACCTGGCCATGGCTATAAACAGGTAAATGGCCTGATCGTACATGTCCGGCATTTCCAATGCTTTATCGGTCATCTTTGTAAAGAGATCAGGCAACAGGTCTGCCTCGGGCGGTATATAATCCGTGCCGGCAATGGTGACCTTTCCTGAACGGAAATTCCCCCATTCCAGGGCTTCCTCCTTGCCTGCGATGCGATGCAGTTTACAGGCTTTTTGAGCCGTAATCTCAAACTGATTCTGTTCTAACCATTGAAACAGAGTTCGCCAGGCAGCCCCTTGATTTACCGCAATTTGTTGATCCGACAGTTTGTGACCCCCGACGGTGATTCCGTCGAGCAGCGTCTGAATTTCGGGCAGTGTGAAGTTCAAGCCTTCCAGGTTTACCGCATCACAAACAAATTCGGACAGTTGTCGCTTGGCCAGCATTAATGCTTTCGCTCGATTGGGTTGCATATCCCATCGCAGATCTTCCATTGTAGTCTCCGGATCTTGAGAGTCACCCATTAAGGGGTGGGTCGAGAGAAAAAACATCTCTCCCTGCGTGGGGCAAAGAGTCTCCCCTTGACAGGGGACATTTTGCCCTGAATCGCTCGGGCTCTTTGATGTTATGCACTCTATCACATTCATTTTTATGTTGCAAATAGCTGATATGGCTAAGAGCAATTCATGAAATTAGGGTCAAAGTCTACGATTGACCTTTCTATGTATAAAAAGTTTATGGCACAGAAGTAGGATGAAGATCTTATCCGGGTTGTGGAGCGTAAGAAACAACAGGAAAAGGGACCAGGTCAATAATGGCCCATTAGCACGAAGGGCACGAAAAGGAGTTTTAGGAATTGGCCTTAGCGTCGGCCATTTCGGGGAAAAAGAGCCTGAACTTGATTTTATCCTTGTGTTTTTTATTTGTTTGGGTTATAATAGACTAATTTAGGAAGCTGAAACCTTCCGGACTTTGGGACCACAGCCTATACCCAGAGTTCGATGTTAAATAGAAGGAGACCTTTGAAAAATGCTCAATTTCGTTCAAGATCAAGGCGTGTGAGGATTTTAACCACAGGAATATATTGAATATTTAGAGGATTGAAATCCGAACGCAACACAGAAGTTGTGCGAAAGGGAGCGTTTTTCAAAGGTCTCGATTAGGTATTGAGATATGGAACAGGTCTTGCTCTTAAATATCACCTACGAACCGTTGAAGATCATCAACTGGAAGAAGGCGATAACCCTCCTCATGTTAGGCAAGGTAGAGGTGCTTGAAGAATATGGGCGGGATATCCATTCGGTCAGCTTTACCATTAAGCTTCCTTCGGTGGTCCGGCTGCTCATGATGGTGAGGAGGCCAAGGAACGAGGTCAGGTTCTCGAGGCACAACATTTATGCAAGGGACAAGTACAAATGCCAGTATTGCGGCCAGAAACTCCCAGTGGAAGATCTAAGCTATGACCATGTGGTGCCAAAGTCCCGGGGGGGAAAGACCCTTTGGAATAATATTGTTACCTCCTGCGTGGCATGTAACAGGAAAAAGGGAGGCCGTACACCTAAAGAAGCCAATATGAAGCTTATCCGCAAGCCCTCCAAACCAAAATGGTTGCCCGCTCTGAGGATCACAATCGGTTTCAACGAGGTCCCCACATCATGGCAGGACTATCTGTACTGGAATGTGGAGCTGATTGAATAAGACTGAGGCCGGCTATCTTAGTCGGTTGAGCCCCTCTAAACTATTTCGACCTTGTACAGTCAGGAATTTCACCGCAGAGGTTACTTCTTTTTTTGTTTTTCGTTGAGAGGCCGAAAAACAAAAAGAGATAGCCATCCATAAAAAGACTCGGATAACTGAAGATTACCTTATTTATCAATATTCAAGTCGGACACACAAATAAGGTGAATTTGAACGCCATGCTGATACGACTAAGCAAATTGAGTGGTTTCTCTTTGCCGGCCTCTCAACGGCAAAGAGAAAATTATTTATCTCTGCGTCCTTTGCGTCTCTGCGGTGAATGCAGGTTTTTCTTAGTCTACATGGATTAAATTTAACCGCACAGTTGGAATTATTTTATGGCCGCGGCTATCCTGACTGCGGTCTCCTTGATCGCCTCCATATCCCCCTCGTTAATCTCCCATGTGGCTACGGGAAGTTCAGGATCTCCCACAATCCTGGGGACTAAGTGGAGATGGTAGTGCAGAACCACCTGGTTCGCGCCCGGGCCGTTCAATTGAACACAGGCCACACCTGAAGGCTGCAATACGTCTTGAATGGCCTTGATAATTTTTTTTGAGGCTGAGTGTACGGCGCTCAGGTCATCGCTGGAGATTTCCCACAGGTCTTTGGCATGTCTCTTGGGGATGATGAGGGTGTGGCCGGGTGAGATAGGATTTATGTCCTCAAAGGCAAATACCTTTTCATCCTCATACACCTTGAAGCTGGGGATTTCCCCCTTGACGATTTTACAAAAGATACAATCTTCCATTTAGTCTCCTCCTCTCGACCGGTCTCCAGGTCACCCTGTAAGATTATTAATTAGCTTCAGGAGATATGATCTCTTTTCCTCGGGAAGTCCGGCGGTCCTCTTGATATTCATGGCCCTCATCACATCATATGTCCCATCCTCAAACAGGACCGGGATCTGAATCACGTAGTCAGGATTATGACAACAGCCCGGCGCAAAATAATGACCCGGCCGTTTTCCCTCCTTCAGACTGTTTCTGATCTTTGCAAACACCTCTGCGGAAACCACGATTCCCGCCTGGCCTGTGAAGGTGGCGACTGCATCGCCTGCCTCAAACAGCCTTTTTCTTTCCATGGTCTCCCTCGTTACCTCATTTCTTTTTGACAGGATCTACAGGATGTACAGGA